>ERZ506905.24-NODE-24-length-152287-cov-10.2475_pt1 | contig 152287 bp, 124 predicted proteins | sample MGYA00513175_ERZ506905 | MGnify/ENA metagenome assembly ERZ506905
TGAAAACCGCCGCCGCGCCCCTTTGCACCACGTACGAAACGCCGTTCGTCTTGGTGGATTGACGGCGATACCACATATCCTTTAACGAAACGCCGCCTACGACCAGCGTGGACGGAACCACGGTATATCCGCACCTGGTGCCCGTAAATCCCGCCGTCTTGGAAAAAGAACAAAATTCGACGGCGCATTTTTCCGCGCCCTCGGCCTCGTAAATGCTGCGCGCCGCGCCGTCCTGCGCGAAACACTCGTACGCCGCGTCGTACAAAATGACGGCGTTCTTTTTCAGCGCGTAAGCGACCCATTTTTCGAGCTGAGCCTTGGTATAGGCCGCGCCCGTGGGGTTATTGGGGGAGCAAAGATAGATAATGTCCGCGTCCGTTTCTTCGTCGGGCAGGGGCAAAAACCCGTTTTCCGCCGTCGCGGCGGCATAGACGATTTTTCTGCCCGCCATAATATTGCTATCTACATACACGGGATAGACGGGATCGGGCACCAGCACCGTATTGTCTTTATCGAAAATCTCCAGAATGTTGCCGCAGTCCGACTTTGCCCCGTCGGAGACGAAAATATCCGCCGCATCGACTTTTACGCCGTGGCGGGCGTAGTAATCCCGAATGTTATTTCTCAAAAATTCGTATCCCTCATATGGGCCGTAGCCCTTGAACGTCTCCTTGACGCCCATTTCGTCAACGGCCGCATGCATGGCCGCAATCACTGCGGGGACAAGCGGAAGGGTCACGTCGCCGATACTTAATTTCAGCACCTTTTTATCGGGGTGGGCGGCCGCGTATTCCGCAGACTTTTGCGCCACCGTGGCAAACAGATAACTTTCGGTAAGCTCGAAATAATGTCCGTTGAATTTCATAAAAATTTATTTCCTTTTTTCCATATAGGTGACCGCGCTTTTGATAAATTCGCGGAAAATCGGCTGCGCGCCGTTGGGACGGGATTTGAATTCGGGGTGGAACTGCACGCCGATATAGAAATCGTCCGCGGGATACTCGATCGCTTCGCAAAGCTGCCCGTCGGGAGACGTTCCCGCAATCAGCATGCCCTTTTCCTCAAATTGCTTGCGATAATCGTTGTTAAATTCGAAGCGGTGACGGTGGCGCTCCGCAATCTCCTCGGCCGCGTAGGCGCGTTTCATAATCGGCCCGAGCACCTTGCAGGGATACGCGCCGAGACGCATGGTACCGCCCATCTTTACGCCGTATTGGTCGGGCATGAGGTCGATGACGTGGTGCGCGCTTTCGGGGTCGAACTCCGACGAGTTGGCGTCGCGGTAACCCAGCACGTTGCGCGCAAATTCGATCGCCGCAATCTGCATGCCGAGACAGATTCCGAAATAGGGAATATTGTTTTCACGCGCGTATTGCGCCGCGAGAATCATGCCCTCGATACCGCGGTTGCCGAAGCCGCCGGGAATAATAATTCCGTCAACGCCGTGCAATTTTTCCGACATGTTTTCCTTGGTGAGAAATTCGGTATCCACCCATTCGATTTCGACTTTCGCGTCGTTTTCGTAACCGCCGTGCGCCAGCGCCTCCGCCACCGACAGGTAGGCGTCGTGCAGCTGCACGTACTTGCCGCAGAGCGCGATTTTCACCGTTTTGCTGCGCGCGTGTACGCGGCCGAGCATTTCCGACCATTCGCTCATATCGATCTGCTTGGGGTCGAGGTGTAAAATTTTACACACCACCGTGGAAAAATTGCTTTTTTCCAGCATCAGCGGCGCTTCGTAAAGCACGGGAACGGTAAGGTTTTCGATACAGCATTCGGGCTCCACGTTGCAGAACATGGCGATTTTATCCTTCACGTACTGGGGCATGGGCTGATCGACGCGGGCCATAATGATGTCGGGCGTAATCCCCATTCCCTGAAGCTCCTTGACGGAGTGCTGCGTGGGTTTGGATTTGAACTCGTCCGAGCCCGAAATATACGGCACCAAGGTGACGTGAATGAAACAGCAGTTTTCCCTGCCGACCTCGCGCGCCACCTGGCGGATCGCCTCGATAAAGGGCTGGCTTTCGATATCGCCCGTCGTTCCGCCGATTTCCGTGATAACCACGTCCGCGTTCGACATTTTGCCCACGTTGTAAATAAACGTCTTGATCTCGTTGGTGATGTGCGGAATTACCTGCACCGTCTTGCCCAGATATTCGCCGCTCCGTTCCTTGTTCAAGACGTTCCAATACACCTTGCCCGTCGTAAGGTTCGAATATTTATTCAGATTTTCGTCGATAAAACGTTCGTAATGTCCGAGGTCGAGGTCGGTTTCCGCGCCGTCCTCTGTGACAAACACCTCGCCGTGCTGAAAGGGGCTCATCGTGCCGGGGTCGATATTGATATAGGGGTCGAGTTTCTGCGACGCAACCTTATAGCCGCGCATTTTCAAAAGCCTGCCCAAGGACGCCGCCGTGATGCCCTTTCCCAGCCCCGATACTACGCCGCCCGTCACAAAAATGTACTTTGTCATGATTTTTCTTTATGCTCCCGTATGTGTTTTTATGCGTTTTTTTGAAAAATTTCTCTCTGTCCGTTTACGATCTCAAAGCTCGGCTTCGCCCGTAAATGCCAGCGCCGCCGCCCCCGTCATATACACCGTATCTTCCGCCCAGCGCACCGTCAGATCGCCGCCGCGCAGGCGTACCGTTATGTCGGCGTCTCTGTCGGCGAAACCGTTCAGCACCGCCGCCACCGCCGCCGCGCAAGCGCCCGTTCCGCACGCCCACGTCTCGCCGCTGCCGCGCTCCCAGACGCGCATTTTTATCTCGTTTTTTCCCAATACCTTTACAAATTCCGTATTCGTCCGTTCGGGAAAGATCGGCGCGTTTTCAAACAGCGGCCCGATTTTTTCCGCCGCCCATTCGTCGGGGTCGGAAAACACCACGCAGTGCGGATTTCCCATCGAAACGCAGGTGATCGCGTACCTGTCCCCCGCGATCTCCGTTTCACGGTTCACAACGCGCCCCTCTTTTCCCCCGTCCAAAGTCACGGGGATTTTTTTTGCTAAAAGCTCGGGCGGGCCCATATCTACCCTGACGCGCCGCACCTTGCCCTCTTTCACAAACAGCTCCAGCGTCTTTATGCCGCTCAGCGTCTCTATCTTCAGGCTCGTTTTATCCGTCTTATGAAAATCGAACAGATATTTCCCGACGCAACGGATCGCGTTGCCGCACATTTTCCCCTCGCTACCGTCCGCGTTGAACATGCGCATTTTCGCGTCGGCAAGCTCGCTCGGGCAGATGAGCACGATTCCGTCCCCGCCGATCCCGAAGTGACGGTCGGACAGCTTCGCCGCCGCTTCTTCGGGATTTTCAAAGGGTTCCTCCAGGCAGTCGAAATAAATATAATCGTTTCCGATGCCGTGCATTTTATAAAAACGTCTCAACATATCCCAAAGCCGTTACATTTCGATGTAGGCGTCGCGTTCCGCGCCTACCGACACGTATTTGATATGGCAGTCGCAGGCCTTTTCGATAAAAGCGATATAGTCCAATGCTTCTTGGGGCAGATCTTCCTTTTTACGGCATTTGGAAATATCCTTGTTCCAGCCCTTTACCGTCTTGAATACAGGCTTGCACTCGTCCAAAACGTCCGTAAACGGGAATACCTCCACCGCCTTGCCGTCGAGGAGATACTCGGTGCATATCTCGATTTCTTCATAGCCCGAAAGCACGTCGAGCTTGGTGAGCGCGATTTCCTTTGCGCCCTGGCAACGGATTCCGTAACGCGAGGCCACGACGTCGAAAGGCCCCACTCTGCGGGGCCGGCCCGTCGCCGCGCCGTATTCGCCGCCCAGCTTTCTCAGCTTTTCCGCCTTATCGCCGAAATATTCGGCCGTGAAGGGTCCCTCGCCCACGCAGGTGGAATACGCCTTCATAATCCCGATGGAATTGTCCAGCTGAAGATTGGGCACGCCCGCGCCGATGGGCGCGTAGGCCGCAATCGTCGAGGAGGAGGAGGTATAGGGATAAATCCCGAAATCGATGTCGCGGAGCGCGCCCAGCTGCGCCTCGAACATGATATTTTTACCCGCCTTGTCCGCCTTGTCGAGATAGTCCCCCGTATCGCAGACAAACGGAGCCAGCTTCGTGCCGTAGGCCTCGAAATAGGCGATCATATCCTCCGTTTTTACCGCTTCCGCGCCGTAGCCGCCGACTACGGTGAGATTTTTCCATTCCACGATATCCTTGACGCGCTTATAGAGCAGGTCTTTGTTGAGCAATTCGCCCATACGGAAGGCCTTTTTGAAATATTTATCCGCATAAACGGGCGCGATGCCGCGGCGGGTAGAACCGAATTTTTTACCCGCGAGACGATCCTCCTCAAGACAATCCTGCAATACGTGATAGGGCATGGTAATCACGGCGCGGTCGCTGATCTTGAGATTTTCGGGCGTGATTTTAATCCCCGCGTCCTGAAGCTTCGCCATTTCACCCACGAGATGTTTTATGTCGATGACCATGCCGTTGCCCATAACGTTGACCACGTTTTCGCGCAAAATCCCCGAAGGCAGAAGATTGAGCACAAACTTTCCGCGTTCGTTGATAACGGTATGTCCCGCATTGTTTCCGCCCTGATAGCGGCAGACGATGTCAAATTTTTCGGAAAGCAGATCGACCATTCTTCCCTTTCCTTCGTCGCCCCAGTTGATACCGCAAATAGATGTAAGCATATCTTTCTCCTTTTTGCTTTTTATCGGTAAGAAACGTATGGAACACGCAAAAAACCGAGCATTTTCCGTTTTGTTCGGTCAAATGCCCTGCCTCCGCCTATAAACCATACACTTTATTATACTGTATTTTTTATATTCTGTCAAGCCGTGGGGATAAGGAAAAAAATTTCGGAAGAAAAAATCTTTTTTTTATTTTTGGAAAAATATTGAAATTTATATGATTTTATGTTATACTATAATCAATAATTTTAATTTGGCGTCAAAAATAAAATATGAAGAAGGTAAATCTATCTTAATAATATAAAATAAATCGCCGCACCGCAATTAAACGCAATGCAGGAGAACACGCAACCATGAGAAAGTTAAGCAGAAAAAATTTTTACATAAGCCTTATTTTATCGCTGACGGCGTGCGTTTGCCTTTTCGCGGCCTGCCGCAAAACCGTCGGGGAAAAAGAACTCCCCCCGCCGATAAATATAAGGGTGGAAGAGGAAACGCTGCTTTGGAACAAAACGGAAAACGCCGTCGGTTATCTCGTCGATATAGACGGCCGACGGGAATATGAGGCCGAGAGCAACAGCCTCGACATTTTTGTCCTTTTAAGCGAGCCCGATACCTATGAAATCAGAATAAAAGCGGTCGGCGACGGGGAAACTTATCTCGATTCCTCCTGGTCGCAGCCGATGGAATATACGTCCAAACCGTCGCAAAATTGGGTTTTGCGCCCCATCGAAAACGGCGCCGAATACGAGGCGGCCGCGGCGGCCGAAAAGCCGCGCGGCAAAGTAGTGATCCCGTCGGTCAACCCGCAAGACGGAAAACCCATAACCCGGCTTGCCCGCAATGCTTTTCTCAACTGCACCGAGCTGACGGGGATCGTACTGTCGCATAATCTGCAAACGATCGGCATCAGCGCTTTCAAGGGTTGTACAAAATTGACGAGGGTCCATTGCCCTGCCACCCTCTCCACAATAGGATCAGGCGCTTTTAATTGGTGCGGCAGCCTGACGGAAATCAATTTACCCGACCAATTGGAAACCTTGGGCGTATCAGCTTTTTCTCGCTGTTCGTCCCTGACAAACATAACGATTCCTTCAGGCCTGACGGAATTGGAAGGCTACCTATTTTCCCGCTGTTCCGCTTTAACCGAAATCACAATTCCCCGAGGCATAGAAAAAATCGGCATTACCCCATTTCAAGGCACAAATCTTTCCGCCATCTCGGTGGAGGAGGGAAATCCCGTCTATAAAAGCGACCAAAACTGCATTATCCGCAAAGCGGATAACGTTTTAATCGCAGGCTGTAAAACAAGCGTCATCCCCGATTACGTCGAGACGATTGGAGAGGGCGCGTTCAGGAGTTGTCAGGGGCTGACGGAAATCACCGTCCCCGCAAGCGTACGCAAGATTGACAAAGACGCATTTGCTGATTGCCGTAACTTAACGTCGATAACGCTGTCGGAGGGCTTAAAAGAAATCGTTTCTACCCCCTTTGCCGATGATAACCCCTTTCGTTTTTGCATAAATCTGACGGCTCTCGAAATCCCCGCTTCGGTGGAATTTATCCCGGAAGGGCTGACGTCTTTCTGTCAAAATTTATCGAAGCTTACCGTAAAAGAGGGAAATCCCGTCTATAAAAGCGACGGAAATTGCATTCTCCGTAAATCGGATAACCAATTGGTGGCGGGCTGCAAAACAAGCGTCATTCCCGCCTATGTAAAACGTATCGGTCCCTACGCCTTTCAGGGCTGTTCCTTTACCTCGATCGTCATTCCCGAAGGCGTAGAAAAAATCGGCAGCAACGCGTTCATCTCAAGTCAGCTTACCGAAATCACGCTGCCGAATACGCTGACGACGATCGAAGCGGGCGCTTTCTCTTCTTGTGAAAAACTGCATTCTAAAAAAGCGTTGGCGATCCCCGAAAGCGTAAAGGAAATACAGCAAGGCGCCTTCCTCTATTCTCCCTTTTTAATCGTTCTTTTGCCCGACAGCGTCGAAACGATCGGCTCGCAGGCGTTTTTCGTTGCGTACATTTATACCTCCGCCTCGCCGAATTATCCCGAGGGCTGGCACCGCGGAAATCCTGCAGTTATGGATTTCCCTTGGGCCGAAATCGGCAGCAGCGAAGTCGTCTATAACTGTAAGTTCGGTTACGACGACGGCCGCCCTTACATGGATTCCTGCGTCTGGACGTTTGAGTATGAAGATCATTCGGGCGGCGTCAATATCGATGCAGGCAGTCTCAGTCTGCCGATAATAGGCCCGATGCGGACGCCCGTTCGGGAAGGATATACCTTTATGGGATGGACGACGGAGAAGGGAAGCGACAAAATCGCGTTCGATGCGGAAACGGCCGTTCTTGACGCCATAATCGGTAATCGAGTTTTGTACCTTAAAACAGAGGTATCTTATTTTCCGTATGAAAAGCTGAAAAATATTCCGATCGGCACGGTATTATACGCGCGTTGGGTTCCCGACAAATAAAAACCCGCAATTATTTTCGCCAACCCCCTTGACAAATCCTTAAAAATGCGTTATGATATAAGGAAAATAAAGGCGGATCTCCGCCCGAAAAGGAGGAATACCTATGTATTGTAAACAATGCGGCGAAAAACTCACCCTCAGATTTTGCGAAAACGAGGGGCTTGTGCCCTATTGCGACAAATGCGAAGCGTATAAATTTCCTCAATTCAATGTAGCTGTGTCGATGGTCGTCACCAACCGCGCACAGGATAAAATTTTGCTGGCAAAACACGTTGAAGACGAAGATTTCATACTCTTTGCAGGTTATATCAAAAAGGGCGAAAACGCCGAAAAAACCGTTCCCCGAGAAATCAAGGAGGAGCTTGGCTTCGACGTGGTAAAAAGCAAGTATATGTCCTCCCGCTACCATTCGCAGCGGGATGTGCTGATGCTTAATTTTATCGTCGTGGTCGAGGAAAAACCCATTAAGCTCAACGAAGACGAAATCGCGGAAGCGAGATGGTGCACGCCCGAGGAAGCCGTCGCGCTTATCCGCAAGGGCACCACGGCAGAGTTTTTCCTGCTGAACGCCGTCAAGGAACTCAAGCGCAAAATTTAAGGCGTAAGACGTCATCGTCTCGCGCAAGCTTTCGACAATTGTCTGTCGCTCAAACGTAAGACGTCCCCGAAGAAACCCTCGGGGACGTCTTTTTTTATTTTCAAAAAATCCGAAAACGCTTATTTGCGCTGGAAGCTGTCGCAGCAGGTGCACTTCGCTTCTTCGCAGGAGCAGGTGTTGCCCACGTGAATTTTCGAAAGGGTGCAATAGTCGCCTTTGCAGTTGAACTTGCATTCGGTAACGCCGCAGCCGATGCTGGTGTTGACATTGTTATTATTTTCGTTCATCATAGATAAAATCCTCCTTGCGTAACTCAGATACGCACAATCAGTATGCACAAATTTACGCAAGACTATTGACATTTTTCAAAAATTCCTGTAAAATATATAAAAGGACAGACACAAGGAGGACAAACTCATGAAAGTTATCTTAAAAGCGGACGTGAAAGGAAGCGGTAAAAAAGGCGATATTATAGAAGTCTCCGACGGTTTTGCCAAAAACTTTCTCTTAAAGAAAGGCTTGGCGGAAACCGCTACGGCGAGCGGCATCAACGAAGCGACGCAGAAAAAGGCGGCGGAGCAGTTCCACAAGGCCGAGGAAATCAAGGCCACGCAGGACTTGGCCGCCAGGCTCAAGGGCCAGAGCGTAAACGTAGGGATTAAGGTGGGCGAAAATGGAAAGGTATTCGGCAGCGTCACTTCGGCACAGGTAGCGGCCGCCTTAAGCGAAAAAGGCTTTGATATCGACAAAAAGAAAATCCAGATGACCGCCGCAAAGGCGTTGGGGTCTTTCGAAGCGGAAGTGCGGCTGATGGAAAACGTCTCCGCAAAAATCACGGTAAACGTCGTCGCGCTCTGACGAAAAGCCGCTCCCGTTTTATTTACGGAAAGAAGCGCCGTTTTCGGGGCGTATTTTGACGGAAAATATCTCGGCCGAATGCATAAAACATATCGTTGCTTTTGGGCAAAAATCTTCAGCCGAATGCATAAAAAACATTGCGTTTCGATAAAAAAATTACTTAGACAAACGCATAAAAAATACCGTTGCGTTTTAGCACGGTTCTTTCGGCCGAATTTGCAATTGACCATCGGCTTACCGTCGCAAAAAGCTCTCTCCCCTCTTTGGGAAGGGAGCTTTTTGGTAGGCCTGAAAATATTTTCCTATATTTCCGCTCAACCGCTTGATTAGCGCGGGGAAATGTGATAAAATATAGCTCGCGAAAGCAAAATACGGCCGTGCCGATAAAATCGGCAGAGGAATTTTATGGATCAGGATAATCGTTCAAACGCGGAGAAAACTCCCGAAGAAAACAAGGCGGCCGAATTCCGCCTCCCCCCGAAAAAGACGCGGGCAAAAGAAGGCATTCTCCCTGCGGGAAGTCCGCGGGTGAAAGTCTTTTATTTTATCAAAACCTTTCTATTTCTCGCCGCCTCCTCCTTTTTGGTGGCCTTTTCCTCCTACTGCCTGATCGCCCCCAACAATTTTGCGACGGGCGGCGTCACGGGTATCGCCATCATCGTGGAAAAGGCAACCCACGGAAAAGTACCGCAAAGCGTTTCGATCTTTTGTATCAACGCCCCCTTGCTGATTCTTTCCTTCTTTTGCGTGAAGAAAAAATTTGCAATCCTTTCCATGCTCAACGTCGTCATGCAGACGGTTTGGCTGACCGTCATGGAACATCTGAATATGCCGCAGCTGATTTTCGAAGAAAAAATATTCGCTGCCCTGGCGGGCGGTATCGGGATCGGGGCGGCCATCGCGTTTGCGTTTAAGCTCGGCGGAAGCACGGGCGGCATGGACATCGTCGCGGTCATGGTACAAAAAAAGTTTCCCGCTCCCTCGATCGCCTGGATGATCTTTATCCTCAACTGTATCGTCATCGCAACCTCCTTCTTCGTCTATAAAGTGGACGGGGACGTCACGGCCAGCGTCCTGCCCCTCATCATGGCCGCGTGCGAGCAGTACGTCGAAAGCAAGGTGAACGACGCCATCACCAACGGATTCCATTCCGCAATCGAATTCCGCGTCATCACCGACAAGCCCGAGGAAATGGCCCTCACGATTATCTCGAAGCTCGGCCGCGGCGTCACCTCCATCCCCGCGACGGGCATGTACACCCGCGAAACCCATTCCATGCTGGTCTGCGTCATCAACCGCCGCCAGATCGCCACTTTCAGAAAAATTTTGAAAGATGTCGATCCCGATTCCTTCGCCGTAATGTCGGGCGTCTCCCAGGTTCTCGGATTAGGCTTCTTTTCGGGCGAAGATTAAAGACCTGCCCCCCTTTCCCTATTTTTTGAATTTTATACCCCGAAAAATCAAAAAATCTTTTATTTTAACGGGTTTGAAGCCTTTCTTATTGCTTCGAAAGCTTGACTTTTCCATTGAAATACAGTATAATAGAGTTACTTAAATGCAAATTTAAGAATTCAACAAAGGGGATAACTCTTATGAACAAAGGCGAATTTATCAAAGCTATGGCAGAAAAAGCAGGTTTCACGAACAAGGACGCAGCTACCGCTTACGATGCATTTGTTGCGACTATTACGGAAACCTTAAAGGCCGGAGACAAAGTTCAGCTGGTCGGCTTCGGTTCTTTCGAAGTGAAGGACGTACCTGCAAAAACCGGTATCAACCCTCAGACGAAAGAAAAGGTTGAGATCGCAGCTTGCAAAAAGCCCGTGCTTAAGTTCGGCAGATCTTTCAAAGACCTCTTCAACGCTTAATTTTTTGAATTCGTTAATGAAAAAATCGGCGGATATGTCCGTCGTTTTTTCTTTTTTTCATAGAAAATCGGAAACGAAGGCCTTGAAATACTTCTTTCTTTTTCCGAAAAAATCGAAAATGAAGGTTGCGGAAAGCCTTTTGCTTTTTCCGAAAAAATCGCTATGTTATTTTTAGTTACAAAAAACACGCCGCGTAAATTCGAGCCAATTCGGACTTACGCGTTTTTTATAGGAGAATAAGGGCGGTTGCAAATCTATCTGCCTGCAACCGCCCCGTTTTATTTCATAGAAAAGAGCGGGAAATTTCCCGCTCTCTTTTCGTTTTATCAGAAATCCACTTCGGTGTCGTAATAGCAGCACTTCAGAAGCTCTTCCATTTCCTTCTGCGAAGGCTGACGGGGATTGGAGCCCGTGCAGGCGTCGCCGATTGCGTTCTTTGCGATTTCGGGAAGTCTCTCGAGGAATACTTTCTCGGGAACGAAGCCTTGCTCGCAAGGATAGCTGTCCGCGCCGTAATTCTTGATGCAGTGAGGAATGTTGAGGTCGTCGTTCATCTTTCTCAGCATGGCGATAAGAAGCTCCACTTTCTCATCGTCGTTTTTGCCGCCGAGGTGCAGGAAGTCCGCGATCTGGCCGTAGCGCTTCTTCGCGGTGGAATCCTTAGCGTTAAACCTGATGACCTTGGGCAGATACATTGCGTTGGCCGCGCCGTGAATGATATGCGCGCCGTAATCGGCAAACGCCGCACCCGTCTTGTGCGCCATGGAATGAACAATCCCAAGCAGAGCGTTGGAGAAGGCCATGCCCGCGAGGCACTGCGCGTTGTGCATGCTGTCGCGCTTGGACATATCGCCGTTATAGGAATCGACGAGGTCATTTTTAATCATCTCGATCGCATGCAACGCGAGAGGATCGGTATAATCGCAGTTTGCCGTGGAAACGTACGCTTCGATTGCGTGCGTAATCGCGTCCATACCCGTATGAGCGACCAGCTTTTTGGGCATGGTTTCCGCAAGATCGGGATCGACGATGGCCACATCGGGCGTAATTTCGAAGTCCGCGATGGGATACTTGATGCCCTTTGCATAATCGGTGATGATGGAAAACGCCGTCACTTCGGTAGCCGTACCCGACGTAGAGGAAACCGCGCAGAAATGCGCCTTCTTTCTAAGGGCGGGGATACCGAACACTTTGCACATTTCTTCAAACGTGATGTCGGGATATTCGTATTTGATCCACATCGCTTTCGCGGCATCGATCGGCGAACCGCCGCCCATAGCGACGATCCAGTCGGGCTGGAACTCGAGCATGGCCTGCGCGCCTTTCATAACCGTTTCGACGGAAGGGTCGGGTTCGATCCCCTCAAACAGTTTAACTTCCATGCCCGCTTCCTCCAGATAGGAAACGGCCTTGTCCAAAAAGCCGAATTTCTTCATGGAGCCGCCGCCCACACAGATCATCGCCCTTTTTCCACGGAACGTCTTCAACGCTTCCAACGAGCCCTTGCCGTGATAGAGGTCTCTGGGTAAAGTAAATCTTGCCATTGTAATATATCCTCCGATTCAGATTTTTTTCTTCCTTCACGTATCGCGGGACAACCCTTGATACCGCCTTATATTATATCCTAAAATTTTGTCACAGTCAAGATTACCGTTATATTTTTATCGATTTATTGAGAATTATTATCAATTAGTTTCCTCTATTTTCCTTTCAAGGAAATCTACGGCAAAAAAAGACGTCTCCACGCGAAACATCTGCGGGAAACGTCTTATAAGGAGGAAATGACTTAGTTGTTGTTTTCGTTATTATCGTCGTTTTCTTTCTTTACTTCTTGTTCTTTCTTTTCTTCGATTTTTTCCGTTCTCTTGGCCATTCTGGCGTCTTTCTTCATCTGCGCCTTCATTTCCTTGGTCACGATGCGGGCGGCGTCGATCTGCGCGCGCATTTCCTGCGGTGTGGGAGGAACGAACGCCGAGCCTTCCGCATTTTCGGGAATAACCTCGTAGCCTGCGTCTCTTTCAAGCATAGTGGCTTCGGTGTATCCGTCGAAGAGGTGAATGTGGTTGGCGTCGAACGCGAGGTCGATAACGTCCTTCAGGGAAACGACCGCACGGCTGGAAATCTTTGCGATCATCTGCGTAGAGTTGTCGATAATCGAGCCTTCTTTCGCCTCGTGATCGAGTTCGCAATAGATCTGCGTCTCTGCGCCGAGCTTTTCGATAACCTCGATACGCGCCTTGACGATCGTGTCGGGAGACGCGGACAGGAACATCTGATCCTGATGGATATCTTCGGGACGAACGCCGAGCGTCACGTCCTTATCGGTGTTGAGATATTCGTTGAGGTTCTTGATTCTTGCGACAACCGACTTGGGCAGAAGAATTTTGTTTCCGCCGATAAAGCTGACATAGACCTTGTTGTTTTCGGATACGAGGCGCGCACTCTTAAAGAAGTTCATCTGAGGGGTGCCGATAAAGCCCGCGACAAACAGGTTTACGGGATAATCGTAAAGGTTCTGCGGGGTATCCACCTGCTGAACGAAGCCGTCTTTCATAACGACGATACGGGTACCCATCGTCATAGCTTCGATCTGGTCGTGGGTGACGTAAATAAAGGTGGTGGCAAGTCTCGCGTGGAGCTTGGAAATTTCCGTTCTCATGGAAGCACGGAGCTTTGCGTCGAGGTTGGACAGAGGCTCGTCGAGCAGGAACACTTTAGGTTCGCGGACGATGGTACGGCCGAGTGCGACACGCTGACGCTGACCGCCGGACAAAGCCTTGGGTTTTCTGGAAAGGTAATCGGTAATGCCGAGGATTTCCGCCGCCGCCTTTACTTTCTGGTCGATGATTTCCTTGGGTACTTTACGAAGCTTCAAGCCGAAAGCCATATTGTCGTAAACGGACATATGAGGATACAGAGCGTAGTTCTGGAAGACCATGGCGATGTCTCTGTCCTTGGGGACGACGTCGTTGACGAGTTTTCCGTCGATATACAGCTCGCCCGAAGAAATTTCCTCGAGGCCCGCGATCATACGAAGGGTCGTGGATTTACCGCAGCCGGAAGGTCCGACCAAAACGATGAATTCCTTGTCTCTGATATCGAGGCAGAAATTAAACACGGCCTGTACTCCCGAAGGATATACCTTGTTGATGCCTTTCAGCAAAAGTCCTGACATTTGTTTTTTTCCTCCATTACGGATAATAAGTTTTTATGCTTTTATTTTACTCTATTTCCAAAAAAATTACAATGGACAAATTCAACAAACTTATACGACGGTATTGTATAGTTTGCACAAGAACCCCGCCCCATTTTTTAATAAAGCGTGTCCGCGGAAAGCCAAACTCCCCTTTTCGGATGAAACTTCCTGTTAAACAGAGCCCTTTGTCCGTTAAACAGTCCTTTATCCGTAAGCGGGGGGGGGTAATAAGAAATCATGACCCTGTATCTGTAAGCGCCGTCGTCCTCTCGTCGCATGCGTATCCCTGCGCACGATAAAAAATTTGTTCAGTTCTCCGTCAATTCCCTTTTGCAGGGATAAATTTTCCATTTTAGCCGTTACGCACATCCGCGTGAGACAGAAAAGGCCGCAGCTTAAAAAAGCCGCGGCCGAAAATCGCCGGACGCCCCGTTCAGGAACCGCTCCCCTCGGAGCCGCTTTCCGACCCCGATCCGCTGTCGGAGCCTGAACCGCTGTCGGAGCTCGATCCGCTGTCGGACCCCGAATCGGAAGAAGAACCCGACGAATCCTCTTTCCCCTTTACCTTTACTTTACAGCTGACGGTCTTTTCGTTGGTAGCAGCGGTGACGATGGTTTCGCCCGCCTTTTTGGCGGTGACGACGCCGTCCTCGACGGTGGCGATCATGGGATCGGACGTTCTCCATTCCACGTGTTTATTTGCCGCGTCCGCGGGGGATACGCTCACCGTCAGACGAAAGCTTTCGCCCTCCTCCAGCTCCAGTTCCGTTTTGCTCAACGTCACCTCGACGTCCTCGTTTTTCGCTTTCTCGCCGCCGCAAGCCGCTACGCAGCAGACCGCCGCAAGGGACAGCGCCGCCGCCAAAATCTTGGTTAAAACCGATTGAATCGCTTTTGCCATATGTCTTTCTCCTTTTTTTATAGTCCTATTTTGTACGTTCGAAGCGCCGTTTATGCGTTTTTTCCAAAAAAATCCTTTGCCGAAAAACTTGCAAAAAAAGGAAAAAAGCGTTATACTGTCAATAGAAAAATTCCGACGCAATAAGGAGCCTATAATGTCCGTAAAAGAAAGATTTATCAGATATGTAAAGATCGATACGCAGTCAAACCCCGAGACGGGCGCCCACCCCAGCACAGAAAAGCAATTCGCTCTCGCGCGCCTGCTGACGGAGGAGCTGAAAGCGCTGGGCGCGCAGGACGTGCGCCTCGACGAACACTGCTATGTCTATGCACAGCTTCCCGCAAACGCCGAGGGACTTCCCTCTTTGGGGTTCATCGCGCACATGGACACCGAACCCGTATGCTCGGGCAGGGACGTCAAGCCCGACTGCGTCGTCTGCCGCGGCGACGTGCGGCTGAAAAACGGCAAAATCATCTCGGAAAGCGAGTTTCCCGTTCTCAAAAAATATGTCGGAAAGGAGCTGATTGTCACAGACGGCTCTACCCTGCTGGGCGCGGACGACAAAGCGGGCGTCGCGGAGATCATGCAGCTCGTCGAGGAGCTTTCCGCCCGTCCCGAAATCAGGCACGGAAAAATCGGAATCGCGTTTACCCCAGACGAGGAAATCGGCGAGGGCGCGTCCCTGTTCGACGTAGCGGGCTTCGGGTGCAATTTCGCCTATACCGTAGATGGCGAGGAGCTGGGCGAGCTGGGATACGAAACCTTTAACGCCGCGGAAGCCGTCGTCGATTTTAAGGGCAAAAACATTCATCCCGGCTCGGCAAAGGGCAAAATGATCAACTGCGCGGTAATGGCGGGCGAATTTCTCGCCTCGCTTCCCGCAGACGAAACGCCCGCGACGACCGAGGGACGCGAGGGCTTTTATCACGTGGAAAGCGTGCGCGCGGAAGTGGAAACGGGACAGATCAAGCTGATCGTCCGCGACCACGACATGGAAAAATTTGAAGCGCGCAAAAAATTCGTCTGCGACGTATGCGAAAGGCTCAACGAAAAATACGGACGGGGCGCGGCGGAGGCAAAGCTGCGCGATCAGTATTTCAACTGTATCGAAAAAATCCGCCCGCACTTTCATCTCATCGAAAACGCGCGCAAAGCGTTTGCAAAGGAGGGCGTAACGCCTATCGAGGCGCCCGTGCGGGGCGGCACGGACGGATGCACGCTTTCCTTTATGGGGCTTCCCTGCCCCAACCTTTCTACGGGCGGCCTCAACGCCCATTCCGTCCTCGAATTTATCCCTACGGACGCATTGGAAACCATGGTGCGGGTACTTCTCCGCCTCGTGGAAGAGTATGGACAAAACGACTGAAAAAGGACAAAAACCCGCCCGCCTTGTAAAAAGGCGGGCGGGTTTTATCTTCTTCAATCTTCCGCGTATTTCCCGTCGTAAAAGGGATATCTGCGCTTATCCTCCTCCGATATCGCGCGTTTTACGCGGCAGGGCACCCCCGCCGCAACGACCCCCGACGGAATATCCCTTGTGACGACGCTCCCTGCGCCGATCACGCTGTCGTCGCCTATGGTCACGCCCGCAAGGACGGTCGAGCCCGCGCCGATCCAGACGTTGTTTCCTACGTTGATCGGCTTGGCGATCTCCACCCCCTTTTTGCGCAATTCGGGGTCAATCGCGTGCTCCGCCGTAGTAAAACAGCAGTTAGGCGCGATAAAGACGTTATCCCCGAACGTCACCGCCGCCCCGTCCGTAATAATCAGATTGTGATTGGAATAAAAATCGTCCCCGACGACGATATTGTACCCGTAATCGCACCAAAAGGGCGGGGTGATTATCGCGTTTTTGCCCGCTTTTCCGAGAATCTCCGCAAGCAGCTTCCGCTGATTTTCCCTGTCGTTGGGGTTCAATTGATTATACTTGAAACACTTATCCTTGCACTTGCTTATTTCCCTTTCGTATTCGGGATTGTAGCAGCCCTGAAAGAAACAATTTACGGGCACTTTCGCGCGTTTGCTCATAGCCTCCTCCGCCGTTTAAGGCAACGTTTTGCCCGTCGAAAGATAGAGGGCGTACCATTCCTCGCGCGTCAGCTCCACGTCGGCTCCCCTGCAAAGCTCTTTCAGCCTCGACGGGTCGGTGGTGCCCGCGATTACCTGCATGCCCGCGGGGTGGCGCAGAATCCAGGCAAACGCGATCGCCGCGGGGGTGCAGGCGTATTTTTCCGCCAATTCCTCGAGTTTTGCGTTTAACTCGGGAAATCTTTCGTTTCCGACGAAAATCCCCTCGAACATGCCGAAATTGAGGGGCGACCAGGCCTGAACGGTAATCCTTTTCAGACGGCAATAGTCGAGGATTTCTCCTCCGCGCTCCACCGATTCGCCCTTTATCATATTGACGTTGAGTCCCTCGTCCACCATACCCGCGTGCATGAGCGAAAATTGCAGTTGATTGGCGGCGATCGGATACCTGCCCCCTTCCAAAAGCCTCGTCTGCGAAACGGAGAAGTTGCTGACGCCGAACTGCCTCACCTTGCCCGAGCGATACAGCTCGTCAAAAGCGGCAAAGATTTCATCGGGTTCCATAAGCGCGTCGGGGCGATGCAGCAGAAGCGCGTCGAGGTACTCGGTTCCCAGGCGTTTGAGGCTTCCCTCCGCCGCCTCGAGAATATGCTGTTTTGAAAAATCGAACATTCCTTTTCGGATACCGCATTTTGACTGCACGACGATCTTTTCGCGCGCGATGCCCGTATTTTTCAGCGCCAAACCGAACAGCCGCTCGCTTTCGCCTCCCCCGTAGATATCGGCGTGATCAAACATGTTGACCCCCGCCTCCACCGCCGCTTCCAAAAGCCTTTCCGTGCGCTCCAGAGGCTTATCCGCTATGCGCATACAGCCGAGAACAATCCGCGACACGTTTAAGTCGCTCGTTCCGAGTTTTGTGTATTTCATAATTTAATCCTCCCGATTTTTATCTATTTTTTCATGGCGTCCAGCTTACGCCAGGCGCCGCTCAATCCCGTTTCTTCATATACGCGCCTCATTGCAAACGGAGGAAGAGCCTTTTCCACCGCGTCCACCTCGCGCACCGTGCGGCGCAAAAAATCCGAAAACTCCCCTTTGGGAAGCATATATTTGAAAATGACGACCAGCGCGAGGAAATCGCATCTGCCGTATTTTTGTCGTCCGTCGGGGAAACGGGGGATTTGGAGCGAGCGGAAAATCGGAAGCTTTTCGGTCAGCCGCACGGCGGGCAGGCGGGCGCAGAATACGCGTTCACCGTGCGCCGCGATGTTTCGATATCCCACCAGCATTTCCGTCATATTGCAAAGCTCCGAGCTGCCGAGCCCGTATTCCGCCGCGATCTCCGCGCGGTCCGTCCCCTTCATCAGCTTGAGAAATTTCGACGTGTTTCCAAAGCTCAGGGCGCGGATAAGCGCCCAAAGGGGCACGTGTCCGTAAACCCTCGCGTTGTGCGCGATATAGTCGCGGTAGCTCTTTGCGTCCTCCCTTAAGCTGTCCTCGAGAAGCTCTTTGCAGGTGGAAATCAGCCAACGCACGTTTCCCCTTTCCGTCTCCTCGGAGGTGAAATTTTCCTCCGCGAGATAGGAGCGTTCGTTGACGCCGTAACGCTTGCTGAACGTATCGGCGACGAGTGCCTTTATGTTGCATTCCACGGCCTGGGTATATTCGTAAACGATGCCGCGCAGGTGCTTGTCGAAGTCGTACAGCGCCTCTATATGGTCGAAACGGGTACCGCGGATATAACGCTTTTTGTCGTCCTTGAAAAGGCGGTTGTAACCGACGGCAAAATTGTAATATCCCTCCCATTTCAGCCTGCGTTTCGCCTCCCGTTCGTCGGGAACAATCAGTCCGTCCCTTTTCAGCTTTTCTATCTGCTGTTCATAAGTAAGATAAACCTTTTCGCCCATTTCCCTTTTACGCACAACGCCTCCCGACGATTTCAGAAAAATGGGAGCCTCATAAATGAAGCTCCCGCCGTTTCCGCAAAAAGCCGCGCTTTTCCCGAAAATCCTTCCGTGTCTTTATCTTATCACGAATTTTGTCTTTTGTCAATACCCGCGGGGAAATTTTCCCCGTTTTCTTTTTGCGGCCCTCTCTCTTTGAAGTCTTTCAACAGCTTCAAAGCGCGGTCGGCCAGGACGAAATACGTTTCTCCCGCCGCAAGATACGCGCACCCTTGCCGTTTGCTTCCGTCCTCTATGCATAGCTCCGATTTATTTCTCTCCGAAACGGAAATTTCCTCCCGCCCGAAAGCGTAACAGCCCAAATCGTGCCCGATCCGCAAAAAGCCGTGCCTGATATCCGCGGCGATGCGGAGCGTTCCGTCTGCGGCGACAAATACGCAAACGTCGCGCAAAACAAATTTTCCGTCCGAAGCGGCAAAACATTTCGTAACCACGTTCGGCTCGGTATAGCCGTAATAGTCGCGGAAAGGCTTAACGGCGGCGACAAATTCCGCATAAACCAACTTCTGTCCGTAGCCCCTCCAATCGAAATTCTGTTTTTCGTCTATGCGCAGAGGGATAGTAAAAATACACACAACCGCGCAGGCCAAAAGGAACACAAAAACGAGAACCGCGACGATCTGCGGCATTGCGGGAACTTTTTCCAAACTTTTCAAACACAGATAAAGTGCAATGCACAGCCCCGCGATAACGGTGAGAATAATCAATACCGCATAGGCGCTTTTCGGCTTCGGCCTCTCCGATTTTATTTCTTTTTTATAGGCCTCCACCAGCTTTGGATCGATTTGCAGACGTCCGTCGGCATACGCGGGCGGGCAAAGCCCCTCCGCGTCCCTTAAATTCAGATATTCCACCCTTTTCCCTCTCTTTTTTCTCCCTACGTCTCGAAAGCGTTGTAGTATTCTCCGTTTACCGAAATTTTCACCCTGCCCTGCATGCAGTCGGTCAATTTTTCGTCAAAGCGCCCCGCCTGCGACTTTTTCACGGCGACGCGGAAGGTAACGCCCTCGCCGTAATCGCTCGAAAGGAGGGTACAGGGTTGAGACGAAATAAATTTCCGCGCGGCGTCCGCCCCCGAATATTCCACCTCAATGCCGTATTCGACGCACATTTCCAGGCTTCGTATTTCCGCCGCCGCGAGATTTTCCGCAGTGCACGACGAATACGCGCGCACAAGTCCTCCCGCGCCCAGCTTTACGCCGCCGAAATAGCGCACCACCGCCGCCGCCGTCTCAAACAGCTTTTTGTTTTTGATTACGTCGAGAATGGGTATCCCCGCCGTGCCCTGCGGCTCGCCGTCGTCGGAAAACCGCTGCAAATTTCCCGCTTTATCCGCGACGAAGGCATAGCAGCAATGCGTGGCGAGCGGATGCAGGGCTTTGACCTCCGAGAGAAACGCCCTCGCGTCCGCCTCGCTCTCCACATGCGCGGAATAGGTGAGAAAACGTGATTTTTCGATTATTTTTTCGCTTTCATGCCGTCCGAAAACGGTAAGCACGGCTTTCTCCATTTTTTCCTCCGGCCGCCGATCGATCATTTTACGACGATTTTTATATGCACCTTTTTCCCCTTATGCAGGACAAATTGTTCCGCGGGCACGGGCATATTGACGTCGGTCACCTTCGTCTCGTCCACGCTGACGCCGCCCTGCTCGATCAGCCGACGCGCCTCTCCCTTGGATTTTGCGACCCCCGCGGCGACCATGGCGTCCACCACTGTCTCCGCGCCCGTCACTTCTTTGGTCAAAAGCTCCGCCTCCGAGCCGCCGAACGCGGCCTGCGCCTGCCGTCTCGCCACGTCCGCTTTCTCCTCGCCGTGCACCTCCTTCGTAAGCTCGTACGCGAGCACCTCTTTCGCGCCGTTGATCCGCTCGTCCTTGTAGCGGCAGAGCTCTCCGATTTGCTCAAGCGGCAGAAAGGTGAGAAGCTTGAGACACTTTTCCACGTCCTCGTCCGCGGTGTTGCGCCAGTATTGGTAAAATTCGTAAGGGGTGGTCTTGTTTTCGTCCAGCCACACCGCGCCCTTGGCCGTCTTGCCCATCTTCTTTCCGTCCGAGGTGGTTAAAAGAGTGAACGTCATGGCGAAAGCGGGCTGCTGTTCCTTGATCCTGATGAGGTTGGCGCCCGCCAGAATATTGCTCCACTGATCGTCGCCGCCGAGCTCCAACGCGCAGCCGTATTTCCTGTAAAGGACGAGAAAATCGTAGGCCTGCATCAGCATGTAGTTGAATTCGAGGAAGGACAGCCCTCTCTCGAGCCGCTGCTTGAAACATTCCGCCGTCAGCATTTTATTGACGGAGAAATGCGCGCCGATTTCGCGCAGGAAATCGATATAGTTGAGCTCGAGCAGCCAATCGGCGTTATCGACGACGATCGCCGCGTTTTCGCCCTCGAAATCGATAAACCTCGACATCTGCTTTTTGAAACATTCGACGTTGTGCTTCACTGTCTCCCGCGTCATGAGATTGCGCATGTCCGTGCGCCCCGAGGGGTCTCCGACCATGCCCGTGCCGCCGCCGACCAATACGATGGGCTTATGCCCCGCCTGCTGCATGTGGTGCATGGCGACGAGCTGCATAAAATGCCCGACGTGCAGCGAATCCGCCGTAGGGTCGAAACCGATATAGAACGGCACGCTCTCTTTCCCCAGCTTTTCGTAGAGTTCGTCCTCGAAAACCGTCTGCTTGATAAAGCCCCGCGCGCGAAGTGTGTCCATAACGTTTGTAGCCATAAAAAATACTCCTTTGTCCTTTTGCTTTTTTTATTCAACGTTTTTCCGTCCCGTTCGGGAAAACAAAAAAGACGGTCTGCGCATACGCAAACCGTCGATCCGCCCCTTTGGGTCAAGACTTCTTCACGATTTTACGTACGGCAAATAAACGCACGGCCGCAATAGGCGTACGCATAAATGTTATAACGTCCGTTTTCGTTGAAAAAGTATTTCATGATAATTTTAGTTTACTCTTTTTCCCGCCTTTTGTCAAGCGTTTTTCGGAAAATACTTCTCCTTTTTGCTTTTTCAGGCGTATGCCGCGCCGCTCGGGTCCCTTGCCTCCGCTTTCGTCTCCGCGGGAAACAGCGTCAGAGAAAGAAGCGCCGCCAGCGTCTCCGTCTCCGTGCGGTCCCGAAGCCGCCGCGTAAGCTCCGCATTTACGGCAAAATTGCGTTCGCGCGCCCTCCGCTCCTCTATTCCCTTTACATAAATATCAAACGTCGTCATGCCTTTTCTCCTTCGTCTCTATCTTATGCGCCTATTATAGCATAAATAACTTGACAAACGCGCGCAGGTATTATAAAATAGTTTTGAGAAAATGCAATTTTTTTGAGGAGAAAAGCATGAAATACGAAATATTGACGGACATTTTATTCGAATTGTTGTCCAAGCGCAAGGTGACGGCACGCTATCTGGCCGAAAAGCATGCGACTTCCGAGCGTACGATTTATCGCTATCTCGATATTCTGGCGGTTTCGGTGCCCTTGCAGATCCAGCGGGGAAGAAACGGCGGAGTTTTCATTTCCGATTCCTATAAGCTGCCCGTCAACTTTATGACCAAGGAGGAATACGGCGCGGCGATAGAGGCGCTCGGCGCGATGTATTCCCAATTGCCCGAGGAACGGTTTCTCGCCGCCAGGCGCAAGCTTTCCGCGCAGGCGAAATCGGAGAGCCGCGATCTCACGCTGTCGGGCACCGTGGGGACTATTCTCGTTGACAGCGGCACCTGGGGCGACACCCGCAGTTTTTCCGAAAAGCTTCGTTTGTTTGAAGGGTGTATCCGCGATTGTGCGGTGCTGGAGGTCGATTATAATTCCCGCATGGGCGAGCATACCCACCGCAGAATCGAACCGCACGTGCTCGTGTTTAAGCAAAGCGTGTGGTACGTCTATGCGTTTTGCCGAAAAAAGCGCGCCTTTCGGCTGTTCCGATTGGGGCGAATCTCCACCGCCGTACTGACGGGAGAAAAGTTTATCCGCCGCCCCTTCCGCCGCGAGGATATCCCCCTCAACTATTGGACGGACGAAACCTCGTCGGTCGATGTGCGCCTGGAGGTGAGCGAGGAGGCCTTTGCCGACGTTCAGGATTGGCTCGGCGGCGAAAACCTGCGCCGAACCGACGAAAAGTGGTATGCGGACGTGCGCCTGCCCGACGACAGCGTCCTTATCCGCAAAATCGTGAGCTTCGGGGACGCGGTTAAGGTGCTGTTTCCCGAAAGCGTGCGGCAGAAGGTGCGGGAAACGGCCGAAAAAATCGCCCTCTTGTATCGATAAATACGCATAACCGCGGCTTCCGCCGTCTATAATAATATGTACCGTTTTCCGAAAGCGGCGCAAAAAATCGACGGCGGAGGGCTATCCATGAAAAAGATACTGTTTACAGGCGGCGGCAGCGCGGGACACGTCGTGCCCAATATCGCGCTCATCGAGGCGGTAAGGGACGAAGCGGACGTGTGCTATATGGGTACGGACGGCCCCGAAAAGGGATTGATCGTGCCCCTCAAAATTCCCTATTGGGAAATTTCCTGCCCGAAATTTATCCGTTCCTTTTCCTTCCGCAATCTGAAAATCCCCGCCGAATTTTTGCGCGCGGAAAAAAAGGCGACGGAGGGACTGAAGGCCTTCCGTCCCGACGTCGTATTTTCCAAGGGCGGCTACGTTGCCCTGCCCGTCGTATTTGCGGCCAAAAAACTGAAAATCCCCTGTCTCACCCACGAGAGCGATCTTTCCCCGGGGCTGGCCAATCGTCTGATGGCGAAAAAATGCCGCTACCTGCTCACCTCCTTCCCCGAGACGGCGGATAAGTTCAAAAACGGCAAATACTGCGGCTCTCCTTTGAGAAAACAACTGTTCGAGGGCCGCCGCGCGGAAGCATTGAAAAAGTACGGCCTGCCCGCGGGCCGCAAGACGCTGCTCGTGTTCGGCGGCGGCAGCGGCAGCCGCGCCATCAACGACGCGTTGCGTAAAAACGTCTCCCGGCTTTGCAAAAAATACAACGTCCTGCACCTCTGCGGCAAGGGCAACGCCGTGGAAAGCAATATCCCCCACTATGTGCAGAAAGAATTTGAAACGGATATGGCAAGCGCCTATGCCGCGGCGGATCTCGTCGTTTCGCGCGCGGGCAGCAATACGATTTTTGAAATCCTCGCCCTGAAAAAGCCCGCGATTCTCATTCCGCTGGAGGGCCAGACGCGGGGCGACCAGGCGCAGAACGCCGCCTATTTTCAACAAAAACATCTCTGCCGCGTGCTCAAACAGTCCGAAGCGGACTTTCTCCCCGAGGCCATCGAGGACGCTCTGACGGATACGGAGCTGATCTCCGCGCTGGCCGTGTCCGATTTTTCGAGCGGGAATGCAAATATCCTGCATGAAATCCGTCGTTTTTTGGTGTAGGCGATGAAACGGCGCTTTGTGTGCGCGGACGGCGGAGAATACATACTCGACACGCCCGAACCGCGTTATTTGAGAAAAAAGAGAAGGAAAAAGACGATTGCCGCCGTCGTTCTTTCCGTGTGCCTGCTGGTCATAGGCGCGGCCGTTTATTTTCAGAGGAACGTCACCAAGGTGCTGATTGCAATCAGTGAAGCGACAATGCGTTCGTTCACCACCGTTGCGATAAACGACGCCATTTATTACACGCTGAGCGACGGGGTTCGTTATGAAGATCTCGTCAGTATCGAAAGGAGCGAGGCGGGCGCGATCACGGCGGTGTCGGCCAACGCACTGAAAATCAATAAAATCGCACGCGACGCGGCATCGATTTCGCAGGCGAACCTCAAAAATTTAAGTCTCAACGGAATCCCCGTTCCGCTCGGCGCCCTGACGGGAATCGAGGCTTTGGCGGGTTTCGGGCCGAGAATACATATCCGTATCATTCCCGTCAGCAGCGTCACCTGCGCCTTTTCCTCGGATTTCGAAAGCGTGGGGATCAATCAGACGAAGCACTCCGTCTATCTCAACGTAGTGGCGGACATCAGCATCGTCATGCCGTCCAAAACGGAAAAAATCGCCGTCACGACGGACATTCTCGTGTGCGACTGCGTGCTGGTGGGCGCAATCCCCGACGTCTATCTGCAAGGAGATATTTTTGGGAAGCATATGGGGCTTACGCCGTAAAATAAAACCCTCCGTAAAATTTACGGAGGGTTTTTTCTGTTCAGTAAGTATCGGTCAGCCCGAGAAAGTAATCGGCAGGAATATTAAAAGAACGGGCAATCTTTTTTAAGGTGTCATAATTAGGTTTAGCTTTACCCTTCAGCCATTCGCTTACCTGACTTGGCTTAACCCCTATCTTCTCTGCAAACTGTTTTTGATTTATGTCTTGTTCCTTCAAAAACTCTGTAAGGATTTCTACAAATTCTTTTTCCATATTTAGATTATATAAAGTTTCTTCTAAAATATGTAAAAAAGTAGAATTTTCTACCAAAATTTCATTGACAGATAGAATTTTCTATGTTATACTTTTACAGAAAATAATTTCAATAGCCGTCTGTAATTCCTAAAAAATAATCGGCCGATATGTTAAAAGCCAAGCATATCCTTTTCAACGTATGATAATTAGGAGTCGCTTTATCTTTTAGCCATTCGCTCACTTGACTTGGCGAAACGCCTATCTTATACGCAAAGTCTTTTTGTTTCATGCCTTCCCCTTTCAAAAATTCGGACAATATGTCGCTAAATTTCGTATTCATAATGTCATTATATAGAAGTTTCTACTTTATTTGTAAAAAATTAGAAAATTCTACTTTCTTAAAACTTGGAGGTATTTTTATATGAAAGAATCAGACAAAACAGAAGAAACTCTAGAAGATCTTTTAGCCGAAGAAAATAAGCGCTTGATAAATTACGGCGTCCAGCCTGTCCTCGCGGCCTTTTTCACCTTTCTTTTCTTTCTTTTTATGGGACTTCTGCTTTTTCTTTCGGGAATGAGCTGGTTTTCCCTTTTTCCACCCGTTTTGGGGGCGGCCGTTTCCGTTCTTCTCTATTTTCTGTTAAAAAATTACTTATTTTTTCAAATGTTATCCCTCGACATGTTCGGGTTGCTTCTCAGTCACGAAAAGTCGTGCTCATTGAGATTGGACGAGCTGAAAGCGCACGCCGACTTACTGGTAACCGCTCAAAAACGTATCATCGCCCTCCTCCACACGGAAAAAGAGGAAGACGATTTCGAGGAAATTTACGACGACGCGATGAAGGAGAGAATGCGAAAAAGATTAAACGCCATCATCGAAAGGCTGGAAAAAGAGAAAAAAGTTGACTGACAGAAAAACGGACCTCTCTGCGAGGTCCGTTTTTTCAGTTCTTTTTACTTTTGGATTTGAAGATAAGCGCCATGATAAACGAGAAAATCACGGCCGCGCTTATGCCCGCGCTCGCCGCCGCCAAGGCGCCCGTAAACGCTCCGAAAAGCCCCTTTTGCGAGCCGCGGATCGCGCCGTTGGCCAGCAGATATCCAAACCCCGAAATGGGTACCGTGGCGCCTGCGCCCGCAAAGTCCACGAGATACTGATACAGGCCGAGGCCTTGCAAAACCACCCCCGCCAGCATGAAATAGACCAATATCTTGCCCGCCGTCCAGTCGGTGAAATTAATGATGATCTGTGCAATTGTGCAAATCAGCCCCCCGACGACAAACGCCTTCGCAAACATAAAAATAATTTCCCAATATTGTGCAAACATACCTTTCCCCTTTTTCGGACCTTGCCGAGCCGCGCGCCGCAGCGATCGGAGCCATTATATTTTTAATATTTCGACAAGAGAAGTTTGTGCATCGCGGAAAAAAATATTCCGTAAAAGCCCGATAATCCTTTCCATAAAAAAAACTTGTTCGAGAACTCTTGACAAGCTTCCCAAACAAGTTAAAAAACCATTTTTCGAAAGAATTATTTTACGGAAAGAAATTTTTTTCGGTCAAAGCAGCCAATAAGGCATTTCTCCGCCAAGCTCCACCCGCTCGAAACCGTTCTTTTCGTTTTTAGCGGCCTTTGCGGTTCTCCGTTTCGGCGCGCCGACTGTCGGAGAAGCGGCCGCCGTCTCCTCCTTGACGGGCTTTTCCTTTACGGGACGGCCCCTTCTGCGCTTTGCAGGCTCGGCGGATGTCATTTTCGCTTCGGGCAACGTTTCCGCAGCTGCGGCGGGCGCGGCTTTCTGTTCGGAAAGCGCGGGTTCGGCGACGATACTGTTTTCCATATCGGGCGCGCTACTCGCCACGTTGGAATAACCGTTGTTTTCTACTCTTTTGATCGCATTTTTACCTATCGGCATATTTCATGATCTCCTTTGCCAGATTTTTATATTCGACGGCGCTTCGGCTCGTCTTTTTATAAGCGATTACGGGCTTGCTGTTGTCCTGCGACCATTCGATCGCGCTATCTACGCGGATATAATTTTCAAACAGCCTGATTTCTCCCAAGCCCTTCAGCGTCTCCATGGTCTGTTTGAAATATTTTTTCCTCTCGTCCGCTTTGGTGACGGCGATCCCGAGAATCTCCGTTTCGTGCGACGGCCGTTTTGCGCGTTTGCAGAATTCAAACATATTTGCCAGGCCGAACAGTCCCCACGGGCTTGCCTCCACGGGAATCACGACGAAATCGGACGCGCAGAGAACATTTGTCACCCAGCACCCGAGCATGGGCGGCGCGTCGATGAGGATATAATCGTAAATCCCCTTTTCCGATACGGGTTTCAGACATTCCGAAAGGACAAAGTCGCGCTTCGGCTTGGAAAAAAGCTCAAATTCGATCCCGCTCATCGAGGGGGAAGATGGCACCATGTCCAGCCCTTCAAATTCCGTAGAGACGATAAAAGCGGACAAATCCTTGCCCCCTTTCACGGCCTCGCAGATATTTTTTCCGTTTTTCGCGTAGGCGAGCGCCCTCTCCTCGTCGAAATAGGAGATGGTGAGATTGAGCTGCATGTCGCCGTCGATCATCAGCACTCTTTTTCCGTCCATCGCCATCGCGCAGGCTATGTTGGAACAAGTCGTGGTTTTGCCGCTTCCGCCCTTGTTGTTGGCAAAGGCGATCACCTTGGTTTTTCTCAACGTCAATCCTCCTTTTCGAGATAGGCGATGATATCCGCAAGCCCCTCCCCCGTCACCGCGCTGACGGGAAAAATCTTTTTACAGCCCGCAAGCTTCAGCCATCTCGACACCCGTTCCACGTTTGCGTCGGGTTTGTCTATCCCCGACACGATACCTACCACCTCGCGGTTGACGAGGCTTGTAATGCAGGGCGAAAAAATCGAATACGGTTCGTTGGCGGACAGCACCAGCCCCACCACGTCCGCTTCGTAGGAATACAGCGCGAGCGCGCCGCTCGTCTGCCTGAGCTCGGTATATTCGCCCGGCGTGTCGATGATCGTATCGAGATAATTGACGTACTGCGTCTTGAAATAATGTATTTCTTCCCCGCGCAGCGCCTGCGTGAGGGTAGTTTTTCCCGCCGCGACACGGCCGATCAGAATAATTTTTTTCATCAGGTTCTCGTCAGCTCGCAGCAGGTATAGCCGAGTTTATTGATAAAATATTCGCGGATCGCGGTAAACGCGGCCTCCACGGCGGAAACGGAGCCCGAAATAATCAAGGTCCCCGTAAATCTGTCCACGAAGCCGATTTCCGCATTGGAGGACTTCATGGCGATATCCGCCGTAATGACGGCGCTCTCCGCGGGGCTGACCGTCAAAACGCCGATAGCGCTCTTCAAGTAGTCGGTTTTGGGATCGAGCCCGAGCTTTGTATAAAGCACCTCGTCGGGGTTTGCGATGATGTGGCAAAGCGTAATCTGTTTGCCGGGAACAAGCTCCTGTACGATTCTCATTTTGTCTTTCAGTTCCATAAATCTTTCACCATGTCCGATTTTTTCTCAATTTTTAACGGGACGTTTTACGAAAAACCTTCTCCGTTATACCCTTTCGCCGTTTGACAATCGGTATTTTTATATTTCCCGATTTCAGATAAAGCGTCCTTTTTTATACCGCCGCGCCCAAATGCGTTTTTTTGGGTGGGTAGGCTGTTTGCGGAAAGCTTTATTTCCTACCATTTGCCGCGCTCCTCGGCGGGAGAGCTTATCCGCCGATTTGGCACTTTAACCCGCACTCCTCGGCGCAGGCTTTGAGATATTCCATTTTTTCCTTCGAGGGCGGTTCCACGCCTTCGAGGGAATACCTCCTGCCCAAGCCCGAGTATTTATCCTGCCCCAAACGGTGATAGGGAAGCAGATGATGTTCCTTCACCCCGCGCAGGGAGGCCGCAAATTTCGAAATCGCCCTGATTTCCTCGGGCGTATCGTTGAAATTCGGCACGACGGGCGTGCGGATAATCAGTTCCACGCCGCTTTCCGCCAGCCTTTTCGCATTTTCGAGGATCAACTCGTTGCCCGCGCCCGTATATTCCTTATGCTTGGCGGAATTCATATGCTTGATATCCAACAGATACAAGTCGAGAAAGGGCAAAATCCGCGAAATCGTTTCAAAGGGCGCGTTTGCCGTGGATTCCACCGCGGTATGCAGCCCCGACTGCTTGCACGCCTCCAGCAGGTCTCGCGCAAAATCCGCCTGGCCGAGGATTTCTCCCCCCGAAAGGGTTACACCGCCCCCCGACCGCCGATAGTACGGCGCGTCCGCGAGTATTTCGGGTAAAATTTCCTCCGCCGTTACGTCCCGTCCCACAGTTTTTTCCCTGCCGTTCTCGACGAGGGTCTGAATTTCGAATTCCTGCGATTCGGGATTACAGCACCACGCGCAACGCATAAAACAGCCCTTGAAAAACACGATGGTACGGATTCCCGGGCCGTCGTGAATCGAAAAGCGCTGTATATTGAATATTCTGCCTTTGCCGTGATATGCCTGCATAATTTTTTCCTGTTATATAATGTCCCGCCTGCAAAGCCGAAAAGTATATCCCGTCCTGCGAAATCGTAAAATATGCCCCGCCACGAAACTACGACATATTCCCCGTCCTATAAAGCCGCAAGCTCTCTGCAAGCTTACGGGAAGGCCGCGGAAAACCTCCGCTTATCCCCGAAGCGCGGCCGAGCGCGGTCATTTGCGTTTTTTCGGTTAAAAGCCCTGTTGGGTACGGTTGATGATGTCGTCCTGCAACGAGCGGGAAAGCGTGGTGAACAACGCGCTGTAGCCCGCGACGCGGACGACGAGCGTCTTGTATTTTTCGGGATGCTGTTGGGCGTCGATCAAGGTTTCGCGCGTGACGACGTTAAACTGCATGTGCATGCCTTTCTGATCGAAATACGAACGGATGAGCGCCACAAATTTGGTCAGCCCCTCCATGCCCGCCAAGGCGGAGGGATGAAATTTCTGGTTGAGCAGGGTGCCGTTGGAGGCTACTCCCTGTTCCAGCTTCGCCACCGAGTTGGCCGTCGCCGTAGGGCCCTTTACGTCGCGGCCCGACATGGGCCCGATTCCGTCCGCAATCGGCGTAAACGCCAGCCGGCCGTCGGGGGTAGCGCCCGTCTGCGCGCCGAGGGGCACGTTGGCGGACACGGGGTAAAGCCCCGCCTGAAACCTGCCGCCGCGGACGTTTTTGTATTTTTCCACTTCCTTGGTATAGGTATTCGCCACGTCGCGGGCAAACATATCCGCTTCGTAGATATCGTTTCCGTATTTGGGACAGGTTTCGTCGATCAGCCGCTTGATTTCGCGGTATCTCGCGCGCTTTTCCGCGCCGATGCCGTTCCCCGTCGTCACTTCCTCGTAAATGGTACGGATCGCGTCCGCCGTGATTTCCAAGCCGTGCTCGGCAAGCCCGCAGGCGATTTCCTCCGTCACGCGCTCCGCCGCCGCGCCCTGCAATCCGTAACCGAAATTGGCCTCCATGGCCTCCTTCAACTCAGCCATGGTCACCTTCTTTTCCTCAAACACAAGCTGTTTTACCGCGAGAAGCCCGTCGGTGTTATTGGCGATTCCAAACCCCTGAGGCCCCGTGAAATTATATACCGCGCCCCCTTCCTGCAACGATTTGCCGCGGCCGATGCAATCCTCTACCATACACGATTGGAAGGGCAAAGGACATCTCGCCGCATGCGCCGCGTCTATCGCGTTGTCGGCGTTGACGAGCAGGCGGATAAAATACTTCTGCTGTGTCTTATAGGCTTCGTAAAACTCCTCGAAGGTGTTCATTTTCGTGACGTCGCCCGTATCGGGGCCGATTTTTACGCCCTTATCCACACCGTCGGAAAAAACCAGCTCCATCGGGCGGCACATATTGAAAAACGCCGCGTCGTGCCAGCCGTCCGTCTTTCCGCCCTTCTGCGGCTCCACGCAGCCGATGATGCAGTAATCCCGCGCGTCCTCCAGCGTGAGCCCGCGCGACATAATGGACGGAATAATCACCTCGTCGTTATAATACGCGGGGAGCCCCGTACCCAGCCGCGTCAAAGCCGCCGCTTTGACTAGAAGATCCTGCGGCGAGCCGTTCCATACCCGAACGGACAGGGAGGGCTGAGGCAGAGGGACGTGCATGGCCGCTTCCAGACACATGTACGAAAGGTCGTTCGTCGCGTCCATGCCGTGGACGTTCTGCCCGCCGACAATCAGATTTTGAAACATTCCGTAGCCGGCAAACCCGTCTGCGGAAGCCGCGTCGCGGACCTTGTTGATATCGTTGAGTTTCACCCAGATACAGTCGAGATATTCCTGCGCCTGCTCCCTCGTGAGCCTGCCCTCGTCGATGTCCTTTTTATAGTAGGGATACATATATTGATCGAAGCGGCCGGGAGAAATGGAGTGTCCGCTCGATTCGATCTGCAAAAGCAGCTGAACAAACCAAAAGGATTGACATGCCTCATAGAAATCCGCCGCGGGAAATTCGGGCACGCGCGCGCAGTTCTTCGCAATCCGTTCCAGTTCCGCTTTTCTGTCGGGGTTCTTTTCCTTTTTCGCCATTTCGCGGGCGAGGGCGGAATATCTTCTCGCATACGTCACCGCCGCTTCGCAGCTTTCGACGACGGCCGAAAGGAAATTGTGCCTGCGCACGTATTCGGGACAATAGACGTCCAGCTTCTCCAACGCGGCCTGCGCTTCCGCGATAATTCCGCGGTAGCCCTTTTTGAGCACCTTCGCATAATCCACGTTCACGTGGCCGATACCGTTGTAAAAGTAGTTGCCCGGCGTAAACATGCCGTGGACGGTAAACGCCTCGTAGGCCTCGGGCGCCATGTTCGATTTCGCCAGGTCGCTGCACGTCCTGCCCTTCCAATAGGGATAGACGGCGCGCAGCTCCGCTTTCGTCTTTTCGCTGATATAAAAAGGATCGGCCGCCCGCGTCGCCACCGTGTCGAACTCCGCCTCCAGCCATTCGTAGGAATATTCGGGGAATACCTGACAGCCGTGGGGCGCGAGCGTGGCGCTACCCACGATAAGCTCCCCGTCCCTGATGATAATGGGGATATTGCGCAGAATATGCGCAAACGCGGCGCTTCTGCGGTTGATGATCGGGAGCGCTTCCGTCGCCTTGTAGCTTTCCGTGACAAGCACGCCGCGGGCCGATTCTATCTCCGGCATTTTTGCGTACAGCTCGTCTATCAGTTTATCTATTCTCGCGCTTTTTTCGATGACGAATTTTATATTTTCCATGCCCTCTGCCCCTTTGTCTTACTTTCAGATCTGGTTCCAAAGCTCTTCGTGCGGCGCGGCGATCACCGAGGTGGCGGAAAGCATGCCCGCGCCCTTCGCATAATTCGCCCCCGCCTCGACCGCCGCCGTCACATCGCCGATTTCGCCCGTGATGATGACGACGCCCTTGCCGCCCAAGCCGCGGGAGACGCGGAGATCGAAAATCTCCACCCGCGCCGTCTTTACCGCGATATCCGCGGCCTTGATGCAGGTCGCCGCCGAAAAGGTTTCGATAAGCCCCAGCGAGCCCTTTTTCTCGCTCTGCTGCGTGCCGAACAGCGCCGTAATCACCTGCTCGTCGATCCTGCCCATGACGGAGGAATCGATCACGTAATTTTCAAATTTTCCCGTCACGTGGTCTATCGCGGCCGTCACGTTGGAGATGGAGCCCGTCAGAATGATTTCGTATTTTCCGGGACAGGAGGGGTGCGCGGAAACCATTTCCACGCCCGCGCTCTTAAGCGCGTCGTCCGTCGCCTCCACACCCTTGGGCACGTTTTTCAGTTCAATGACACCGATCGACTTAAACATTGCAATTTACCTTGTCTATGATGATTTTTTCGCCCTCGCACACGGTCGCATAGCCCGAGACGGAAGCGTACTGCGGCAGGGAAAGTCCGTCCGCGCTCTCCGCGATTTTGTCTCCGCGCTCCACCTTCTGACCGTCCGCGACGATCGCTTTGCTCGGCGCGCCGATGTGTTGCTTGAGATAGATTTCCACGCGGTCAAAATCCGTATTTTCGCCTTTGAACACGGGCATTTTGTCATACTTGCCCACGCCCAGCACGCCCGCCCAGCGCGAGGAAGGGATCATGCGGTATTCCCGTTCGGGCAGCGCCGACAATTCCCCTTTCCCCACATAGCGAAGCTTGTTTTTCGCCAAAACGTCTTTATAATGCGCGATGACCGCCTTGGGGGAAATGCCCTGACAGCAGGCGAGGCTCTCGCAGACGCCGCAGCCGCAGCAGAGGCTTGCCGAAAGCACCATCGCGGGGGAAATTTCCGCCGCTTGTTTCGCCGTGCGCACCATTTTGTGCGGCTCCAGCGGATATCCCAGAAGCGCCCGCGGACACATGTCCGTACAGCGGGTGCATTGACAGCACGCCGTCTCCGCCCGCGCCACCGATTTGTCCGCGTCGAGGAGCTTGGACTGCACCGCCTCCGAGGCTTCGGGCAAAATCAGGAGCGCCTTGGTCGTCTTTGTCACAACCGCCCTTTCGGGATCTATGATTTTTCCCATGGAGGGCCCGCCGTCGAGAACGGCGTGTTCCTCGGGGACTGTAATCGAATATCCGGCAAAGAGCTCGGAAACGGGGGTGCCCACGGGCACTCTCACGACGATCGCTTCGGGGATATTTCCGCCGATCGTCAGCCATTTCATCGTCACCTTTGCGGAAAATTTTACGGCGGCCGCCACATTGTAGAGGGTTTCCGCGTTATAGACGATAACGCCTGCCGTGATGGGCAGATTGCCCGGTTTCACGATCCGCCCCGTCGCCTGATAGATGAGGCTGATTTCGTCCCCCATGGGATAGACGTCGGGCAGAGTTTTCAGCGAAATCCTGTCGGCGAGCTTTTCGCCGTCCTTCAGGTTCAACCGTTTTGCCGTATGCTCCTTCACGCACAGAAGCGCGCGGGGGATATCGGCATATTCCAAAACAGCCTTGATGCCCGCCAGCACCATGGGCATCTCCCTGCTTAAAATTATGTAATCGGTATAGAGCAGAGGTTCACATTCCGCGCCGTTGACGAGGAGGATATCCGCTCCGGGCGCAAGCTTTGCATACGCGGGAAATCCCGCGCCGCCCGCACCGACGATACCGGCTTCTTTCATAAGTTCTTTAAGTTCCATAAGAATAAAAAACCGCCTCCTAAATCGCGTCCGCGCCCTGTTTTTTCCGCAACGAAATTTTGCGCTTTCATAAAAAACGCTTTAACCGCAATCGCCGCGCGAAAAAACGCAGACTCAATCCGCGCCATTCACGAACGCCGCGCGAAAAAACACAGGCTCAATCCACGATACCCACGATCACGGCGTCGGTCGGCGCATTGGTGTTATGGAGAGCGAGCCTTGCGGAACTGCCCGTAGTGATCAGCACCGTTTCTCCTATCCCCGCGCCCACGCTGTCTATGGCGATGATGTATCTGCCCGTCAGTTCGCCGTTGTCCATAATTTCCACTTCCATGAACTTGGCGCCGACAAGCGATTCCTGTTTTCTCGTGGAAACGATGTTTCCTCTGATAATTCCTCTTAACACTTTGTCACTCCCTGACGACTTTCACTTTGAACCCGTTGCCGATGCCCGCCGCGTTCGCGTCGTCCGTATCCACGTGCATTTCCAGACGGAAATCGGGGCTGACGCGCACCTGCACGTCATACCAGCGCGTGCGGCGCTTTCCCTCGACGTCCACCGTCACCGTATCCCCGTCTTTAACGCGGAAAGAAGCCGCGTCGCTCGGGGACATATGAATGTGCCTGTTGGCGATGATGCAGCCCTCTTTCAGCTGTACGACGCCTTTCGGGCCGACGATCGTCACGCCCGCGCTTCCCACGACGTTGCCCGATTCCCGTACGGGCGGCTTTACCTTCAGCACATAGGAGTCCGTCGCGGAAATTTCCACCTGCGATTTGCCCCGCAGGGGCCCGAGCACGCGGACGTTCTCTATGGGACGAAGAGAGGGCCCCACGAGGGTGAGCGTCTCCTTGCAGGCAAACTGCCCGGGCTGGGACAGATCCTTCAAGGGGGTAAGCTCGTACCCTTCGCCGAACAATACGGCAAGGTCCGCTTTCGTCAGATGTATATGTCTGTTGGATACGCCGACGGGAACAAGCCCGTCCTGTCCGGCGGACGCATTTGCGCCGCCCTCCATATCCGCGAGAACTTTTTTCACCATTTCCGCAATTTTAGCGCTTGAAATTTCCATAACTGTCCTTTTGGTAATCTATAACCGGCCTTCCCGATATTCTAAAATCGTTTTTTCGTACTTTGCAATCGCTTTCCCGTACTCTGAAACCGATTTTCCGGATATTCCGAAATCGTCCGTATCCCCTCCCGCTTTTCGCTTTTTACGCACGACGACGTGCGACGAAAGGCGGAAACTTTTCGATTTTTCGGCGTTCTAAAACCTCCGCAGTGCCCAAACGCTTTTATTTCGGGCGCTGCGGAAATTTGTTTTGACAAACGAACGCTTCTTACTTAATGGTGGGAAGAAGCTTTTCAACGTCTGCGTGGGGACGGGGAATCACGTGCGTAGCGATCACTTCGCCAAGCGAAGTCGCCGCAGCGCAGCCCGCTTCGACCGCAGCTTTCACGGCCCCGACGTCTCCGCGCACCATCACGCTCACCAATCCGCTGCCGATCTTTTCGCTGCCGATGAGCACGACGTTCGCCGCCTTTACCATCGCGTCCGCCGCTTCGATCGCCGCCACAAGGCCTCTCGTCTCTACCATGCCTAATGCTTCCATGCCTGAATCCTCCTGAAAATTATCTTTTCTTTTTTCTCTTTCGGGGCGCCTGTCCCCGCCGCTTTGTCAATCCGTCGTCAAAAATTTCATGACGTCGGGGTGCGGGCGCGCAATCACCTCGCACACTTTGACGTTGCCTACTTCCGCAGCCGCGTTTTTCCCGGCCTCTAACGCCGCCGTAACTGCTGAAACCTCCCCCTCGACGACGACCGTCACCAGCCGTCCGCCGAGGCGTTTCTCGACGTGAATCAGCTTCACGTCCGCCGCTTTTACCATCGCGTCAAGCCCGACGATTGCGGCGACCATGGCTTGCACTTCGAGTAATGCGATCGCTTTCATACCCTTTTTCCCGATAATTACTTAATGGCGGGAAGAAGCTTTTCAACGTCTGCGTGAGGACGGGGAATCACGTGCGTAGCGATCACTTCGCCCAGCGAAGTCGCCGCCGCGCAGCCCGCTTCGACCGCCGCCTTCACTGCCCCGACGTCTCCGCGAACCATCACGCTCACCAATCCGCTGCCGATCTTTTCGCTGCCGATGAGCACGACGTTCGCCGCCTTTACCATCGCGTCCGCCGCTTCGATCGCCGCCACAAGACCTCTCGTCTCTACCATGCCTAATGCTTCCATCATAATTTTGTTTCTCCTCAAGTTTTATTTTTTGTTTTTTATCTCAATTTGTCTTTTCCGAGGGCGTTCAAACGGGCAAACCATTCGATGTCCTCGCTCTGCCTTGCAATCACCTTGTGAGTGATGTACAAATCTCTTTTTTCGGCCTCCGCCTTACCTGCGGCCACGGCCGCCTCGACGGCCGCCGCGGAGCCTTCCGCCTTTACTGCCATGACCAGCGGCACCCTGGCGGAATCTCCCGCCGCGGGTTTGTTTTTATCGATCGCCACGATCTCCACGTCGGCGGCCTTCGCCATCGCGTCGGCCACGACGATCGCCGTGGCAAACCCGAATACTTCTATCATGCCCAGGGCCATTCCGTCTCTCCTTTTGTTCTGCTTTCAGCCGTCTTACTCGGCCACGTAACAGATTTTGATACCTTCCTGCCTGACGTTGACTTCCATCGCCTCGTTCAGCTTATCCAGCGGGAAGCTGTGCGTGATGAGCTCCTTGATGGGGATTTTCATTTCGCGCGCCTGCCGCAGGAACGCCATCGTGGTAGGATAATCGTCCGCGCTGTAATCCCACGAGCCGACGATCGTGATCTCCTTGTTGCACATGGCGAAATGCGGGTTGACGTTATATTCGCCGTTGTTGACGAAGAAGCCCATTTCGCAGAGCCCGCCGCCACGGCGGATATATTCGTAAATGTCCTTCGCCGCCGCGGGAGCGCCCGTGCACTGGAAGGCAAAGTCCGCGCCCACGCCGTTGGCGGCCGCTTTCACCAGCCTGACGCGCTCCTCGAGAGAGGTCGCTTCGCGGAAATTGATCACGGTTTTCGCGCCCAGCTTTTTCGCCATTTCGAGGCGTTTGGGGGTGCCGTCGATCGCAATGACGTGATTGACGCCCGCCGCGCGCAAAACGCTCAGCATCACCAGCCCGACGGGGCCGAGCCCCTGAATGAGCACTTTGGAATTGAAGTTGATCAGCCCTGTGGCGTTGGCGCGCTTCAAAGCGTGCACGCAGACGCAGGAAAGCTCGAGCAGCATTCTTTCCTTAAGGTCGAGGTCGTTGACGACGAAATAGGTCGCGCCCTTGCCCCTGATGAGGATATGGGTGGAAAACCAGCCCGTAAGCGGCTGCGCGTCGTTGTGGGGAATGAGTCCGAAAACGCCCTGCTTGTCGCAGAGGTTGGTGTTTGCGGGGTGATTGCGGCAGATGTAGCATTCGCCGCAGCTGATGACGCTGGTGACGAGCTTGTCGCCCACTTTGATGGGATTGCCTGCCGTGTCCGTCTTGATGTTTTTGCCGAGCGCGACGATCTCGCCCGTGCCCTCGTGTCCGAGCGTTACGGGAATAATCCCGAACGGATCGCCCTTCCACTCGTGCACGTCCGTACCGCAGACGCCGCAGCCCTCCACCTTTACGAGAATATCGTCGTCCCGAAGGGCGGGAATCTCAAATTCCTTTACCTCGATGTGTTTCGGGGAGGTGAGCATAGCCACCTTCGCCGTCTTGGGGAGCCTTGCGGAAGGCGCGCTCTTTACGGCCGCGCCGCCGTCCATTTCCCCGAGAATTTTCCGAACGATGTTCTCCACCTGGGAAGAAGTAATGTCCATATTGTTCTCCTTTTTACGCTTCTTAAATAATGCGGAAACTGTCCGCCATGACGCACCGTCTGTATCTTGTAAAGCTGCGCGCGCTGGTCAGCCCCTCGCCCGTAGGCCCCGCAATCGTAAACGTCGTGTGTCCCTCGCCGCCGAACCCGATGCCCGCATAGGAGGGCGCGTTCTTGACGAAAATCGTCGTCTCCACCGCCCGCGCAAACCGCGTGAGGTGGTCGATGTTTTTCGAATGCATGTGCGCCGTATGGCGGCAGCCGTGCTCCGCCTTCACCGCGAGGTCGATCGCCTCGTCGATGTCGCTCACGCGGACGATCGGGAGAATGGGCATCATCAGCTCGTTTTGCACAAACGGATGCTCAAACGCCGTCTCGCAGATGATACATCTTATTTCGGGGCCGACGTTCACGCCGATTTTTTTCAGCAATACGGCGGCGTCGCGGCCGACGCACTCGCGGCTGACCACCTTTTTGACGATGCCCGTCTTGGGATTTTTCGCTTCCACCAAAACGATCTCCGCCAATCTGTCCGCCTGCTCTAAGGTAATCTGGTAGGCGCCGTTTTCCTTCATGACGGAAATCAGCTCGTCCGCGATATTCTTAAACGCGAACACCTCTTTTTCCGCAATGCAGGGCAGGTTGTTGTCGAAGGAACAGCCGTCTATGATGTCCTTGCCCGCCTTTCGGATATCCGCCGTATCATCGACGATGACGGGAGGATTTCCCGCGCCCGCGCCGATCGCCTTTTTACCGCTCGAGAGCACGCTTTTGACGACGCCGGGGCCGCCCGTGCATACCAGCAGACGGATCGCGGGGTGTTTGTACATGATCTGCGCCGTATCGAGGGTGGGCTTTACCACTGAAGCGACCAGCACCTGCGGGCCGCCCGCCGAAGCGCAGGCGCGGTTGACCAGATCCACCGCGTAATTAGAGGTAGCGATCGCGTTGGGGTGGGGATTGAATACCACGCCGTTTCCCGCGGCGATCATGCCGATGCTGTTGCAGAGAACCGTTTCCGAAGGATTGGTGCTCGGGGTAATGCTGCCCACGACGCCGAAGGGCGCCATTTCCGTCAAGGTAAGCCCGTAATCGCCCGTCTTGACCTGCGCGACGATGTCCGCCGTGCCGGGCGTCTTGTCCGCGACGAGGATATGCTTGGCGGTCTTGTGCTCCACGCGCCCCATCTTCGTCTCCGCGACGCCGAGCTCGGCCATCACGGACGCTTCTTTGCGGCAGAGCTCACGGATCGCCGAAATTACCTTTTCCCGTTCCTCGAGGGACATCGCGCGGATGACCTTGTAACCGGCCGTCGCCGCGTCTATCGCGTCGTTCATGTCCGCAAACACGCCGATAAACTTACGGCCGTTATACTGTGTGGAATCCCAGCCGACTTTCTTTTCGGGAGCGCCGCCGAGGCTTTTGATTACCTCCGCAACCACTTCCTCTATGCGGGCTTCCGTCCAATTGATTGCCATCGAATGCTCCTTTGCGCCCGCGGCTTACTTGCCGAGCGCGGCAAGCACCTTGCGCGTAATCGCTTCCACAAGCTCTTCCTGGCTGCAATTGCAGGCGGGCTTCTCCTCTTCGATCTCGAGTCCGGGGTGACGTCCGGGGATATTCATTTTCTTGCGCAGCTCCATCAGTTTTTTCAGCTGATCGTTGGGGATTTCGTGCACGGCGCCCAGCTCCATGGCATGCTTGCAGATGGTGGCGTTAAATTCCACTTCTTCCATGACGAACATGGCCTTCGTCAGGTCGCAGCCGACCGTAAGCGCGCCGTGGTTGCGGAGCAGGAACGCGTCGTGATCCTGAATATACGGCTCCAGCGAATCGGGAATTTCCATCGTGGAAGGAGTACCGTAATCGCAGGTAGGCACTTCGCCGATCGTGAGCACCGCTTCGGGCAGAATATACTGGTCGAGGTCGATGTCCGCCACCGTGAAGGCCGTGGCGATGGGCGGATGCGCGTGAACGACGGCGTTGACGTCGGGGCGTTCCTTATAGACGCGCATGTGCATCTTGATTTCGGAGGAGGGATTGAGCTTTCCCTCGATTTTTTTGCCCTCCGCATCGACCTTGATAATCATGTCGGGCGTAAGCGAGCCCTTGGAAACGCCCGTGGGCGTGCAATAAAATTCGTTGTCGCTGATCTTGACGGAAATATTGCCGTCGTTGGCGGCAACGAAGTTCTTCATGTAGAGTTTGTGCCCTACTTCGCAGATTTCCTTTTTGATTTCGAATGGAGATTTCATGTTTTTCCTTTCCTTTATGTGATTTTTTATTTTGTCAGATTTTTGGTATCGAGGGCGATCATATATTCCTCGTCGGTGGGGATTACAAAGGTCTTTACCTTCGCGCCCGCCTTGGTGATGTCGGCGATTTCTCCCCTCGGGCAGGAGTCGTTGACTGCTTCGTCTATCTCTATGCCCAAAGCGGACATATTTTTACATACCCGTTCGCGGAGATTACGGTCGTTTTCGCCGATGCCCGCCGTAAACACCAGCGCGTCGGCGCCGTCTAGCTCGGCAAAGTACGATCCGATGATCTTTTTGATATCGTGGACGAGAATATCGATGGCGAGAGCCGCTCTCGCGTTCCCTGCCTCCGCCGCTTTGCATACGTCCCTGCAGTCGCTGGAAACGCCCGAAACGCCCAGAAGCCCCGATTTGGAGTTGAGCAGCTTATCCGTCTCCTCGGCGGAAAGCCCCTCCGCTTTCATGATATAGGTCACGACGGTAGGATCGAGCGCGCCGCTGCGCGTGCCCATCGGTACGCCGTCCTGCGGCGTGAAGCCCATGGACGTATCCACCGCCCTGCCGTTTTTCGTGGCGGTAATCGACGAGCCGTTGCCCAGATGGCAGGTGATGATCTTCGCGTCCTTTCTGCCCAAAAGCTCCGCCGCTTTTCCCGCGACGTATCTGTGCGAGGTGCCGTGGAACCCGTAGCGCCTGATTTTGTACTTTTCGTACAGCTCGTAAGGAACGGGATAAATGTAAGCGTATTCCCCGAGATCGGAATAGTAGGACGTATCGAACACGCCCACGTGATTTGCCCGCGGCATCACCGCCTTGCAGGCCTTAAAGCCGCTGATCGCGGGCGGGCCGTGCAGAGGGTTAAGCTCTACGATGCTTTCGAGATAGGCGATCTCCTCGTCGCCGAGCACGGAGGAAGTTTTCAGCCTTTCCCCGCCGTGCGCGAAACGGTGCCCCACGGCCGCGATCTCCTCCACGCTTCCGATGACGCCCAGCGTCTTATCGGTGAGTATCTTCAAAACGTATTCGATCGCCGCGCGGTGGTCGGGAAAAGGCGCGGACGTCTTGTAGTCCTCCTTGCCCGGGCGCTTATGCGTAAGCACACCGTCTATGCCGATTCGTTCGCAGTTGCCCTTGGCAAGCGCCTTTTCGGTTTCCATGTCGAAAAGCTGATACTTCAGCGAAGAACTGCCGGCGTTGACAACAAGTATTTTCATTATTTATCTAAACTCCTGATAGCATATCTTGAAAATATAGCCTTCAAATTCCGCAAGATAACCGTAAAGCTTCCGTAAACCACAGCTTATTTCTAAAATATAACCGTAAAGCTTCCCTTAACCGCGGAATTGCCGCGTATTTCCGAAATATATTAAAATATTACGGTTATACGCGCTTTGCAATGACGTCCTTTTCAAACGCCTCCACTTCGCCGAACCAATCCTCGGAAAGTCCCTGGCGGCGGAGATATTCGTCCCATACGTCGCCCACGGGCATCATCTTGAATTTTTCGCTCAGGAACATAATTTTGGAGAAATTATTTTCGTCCTGCAATTTTTTCATTTCCGCATACGGCTGAAGCATAGCGTTCAGAAGCGCCTTCTGCATGGAACGCTCGCCCGTCACCCAGGCGCAGAGTCGGTTGATGGAAGCGTCGAAATAATCGAGGCCGATAATCACCTTCTCGTCGGCTTCGCTGCGCACGATCTCTTTGGCAAGCTCCTTCAGCTCGTCGTCCAAAATCACCACGTGGTCGCTGTCCCAGCGGACGGGGCGGGAAACGTGCAGCGCAACCTTGTCGTAAAACGCCAGAAGCGCGGGCAGCTTATCGGAAACCACTTCCGTGGGGTGATAGTGTCCCGTATCCATCAAGCAGCAAATGCCCGCTTTCGCCGCATAATTCTGATAAAACTCGTTGCTGCCGACGGTATAGCTTTCGATACCGATCCCGAACACCTTGCTTTCGACGGCGGGGATCACCCATTTTTTGTCGTATCCTTCCAGCATTTCGTCGAGCGACTTTTTCAGGCGCAAACGGGGAGAAAGTCTGTCCGCGGGGATATCCTTGTATCCGTCGGGGATCCAGATGTTTACGAGGCAGGGGCTGTTCATGGCCTTGCCCATCTCCGCCGCGATTTCAAGGCAGGCTCTGCCGTGCCTCACCCAAAACCTTCTCGTCTCCTCGTCGGGAGAGGACAGGGAAAGCCCGTCCTTCATTTTGGGATGCGCGAAGAAGGTCGGATTGAAATCCACGCCGTCGAGGCCGATCTCTTTCGCCCATTTCACCCACGGCTCGAAATACTTATAGGTATATTCGTCCCGATCCACCTTGCCCTTATCCGCGCCCAGCAGCGCATAGCAGGCGTGCACGTTGATGCGTTTTTTGCCCGGCATCAACGAAAACGCTTTCTTCGCGTCCTCAAACAGCTCCTCGGGCGTGCGCGCTTTGCCGGGATAGTTTCCCGTCGTCTGAATTCCGCCGTCGAGAGAGCCGCCGCCTTCAAACCCCAGCACGTCGTCGCCCTGCCAGCAGTGCACGCTTACGGGGATTTTTCCGAGCCGCCCGATCGCGGCTTCGGTGTCGATGCCGTAAGCCGCATACATCTTTTTCGCTTCTTCATATCTGGACATAAAAATTCTCCCTATGTCTTTTATTTTTTCGATTTTCAAAGTTCCCGGATATCGAAAGAGTTTTTGATATACTCTCTGCCTTCCGCCACGTCCTTCACTTCGCCGCTGCCCACCATCTGCATGAGGAAATTGCCGATCGCCGTGCCCTCCGTCGGGCCTATGATGATCTTTTTTCCCGTATGCTTGGCCGTCAGCTCGTTGAGAAACTCGTTTTTGCTTCCGCCGCCGATGATGTTCAGCGTCCCGTACGTTTTGCCCGTCACTTTTTCCAGCGCGTCGAGACTGCTCTGATAACTCCGCGCGAGATTATTGAAAATGACGTACGCCGTTTCCCCGACGCCGAGCTTTCTGCCCACCGCGCCGTTTATTTCGTCAATCATGCTCTTCGGGGCGAGAAAGCGCCGATCGTTGACGTCGATTTCGTCGGGAACGGGATTTTCCCGCGCAAGAGACGCAAGCTCCGCAAAGCTGTATTTATCGTCCAGCTCATGGCGCACCTGCTGAATCATCCAAAGCCCCATGATATTCTTTTGCAGACGGAAGGTAAAGCCTACGCTTCCCTCGTTGGAATAGTCCGCCTCACGGGCGGCGGCCGAAGTATAAGCGCCGTTTTGCTCTACGCCCAGCAGCGACCAGGTTCCGCTGGAAATATACGGCGTCTGTCCCGAAAGCGGCGCGGCGAGCACGGCGCTTGCCGTGTCGTGCGTGGCCGGCAAAACGACCTTCGCCTTGTATCCGACGATTGCCGCCACCTCGTCCGTAAACTCCCCGACTTCCGTCCCCGGCTGGGACAGCTCGCCGAACAGCTCCTTTTTATACCCCAGCCTTTCGATGATCTCCCCGTCCCACGTATGCGTCAGCGCGTTGACCATGCCCGTCGTCGTGGCGTTGGTGTATTCCTGTTTCTTCACGCCCGTGAGACGGAAATGAAAATAATCGGGCAGCATCAGCATGGCCTTCGCCCTTTCCATTCTGCCCGTCCGCTCGTCGTCCAAAAGCTGATAGACGGTGTTAAACGTATTAAACTGAATCCCCGTCTTTGCGTAAAGCTCCGCAAACGGCACCGCCGCATGCACTTCGGGAACGGTCTTTTCTGTCCTCGCGTCGCGGTAGCTGTAAACGCCGCCGATCGCCCGATCGTTTTCGTCGAGGAGCGCGTAATCCACGCCCCAGGTATCCACGCCGACGGAACAGGGAATTTTCCCTATTTCCTTCGCCCTTTTCAGTCCGTTTAAAATTTCCGCAAACAGACCTTCGGGGTTCCACATGAGATGTTCCTTCCCGTCAAAGGCCTTTGCCGTTTCGGGGCCGTTCCGGAAGCGGTAAATCTCCTCCGTCACCATCTTTCCGCCCTCGAGATGCGCCAGAATATGCCGCCCCGACGACGCTCCGATATCGATTGCCAAATAATATTTCACTTATCTTCCCTCCGTGCCCTGAAGCGGGAGCTTTTTTATCCTGTACATTATATCACACTTTTTTCCCTTTGTCTATATACGTTCGGAAGATTGACAAAAAAACTTTTTTATGATATGATATGAACAGATATAAACACAAACGCGCAAAAATCAGCGTTTCGGAGCGAGTTATGGCAATCAACGAAAGACAAAATGAAATCCTGCGCACCTTGAAGGAGAGCAAGACGGCAAGCGTAAACGCTCTCGCCAAGGCCTTGTACGTCAGCGAGGCGACGATCCGCCGCGATCTGGCGGAGATGAAGAGCATGGGGCTGATCGAACGCAGTCACGGCGGAGCGATTTTACCCGAAAACGCGGAAGAAATCTCGATTTTTTTCCGCATGGAGAAAAACGCCAACGAAAAGGAGCGTGCGGCCACGAAGGCCCTGCCGCACATTCCGCCCTTCAAATCTCTGTTTATCGACAGCTCCTCCACCGCGCTCGCCCTGGCGGAGCGGCTGGATTTAAGCTTCAAAACGGTGGTGACGAACAACCTTCAGACGGCGCTCCAGCTGGCGAAAAAGCCGAACATCAATCTCATTATTTTAGGCGGCAGCGTGCAGAACAACACCAATTCCGCTTCGGGGAGCTGGACGGCGCGGCAGTTAAACGATTTTTCCTTCGATCTGATGATCTCCTCCTGCGCGTCCGTTTTAGGCAAGGACGTCTATGAAAGCTCCATCGAAACGAAAGAAGTAAAACGCGCGGCGTTCGATCACTGCAAACGCCGTCTGCTCATTTTCGATCACAGCAAATTCGGCGCGCACGCCACCTACCGTTTCACCGAGCTTTCCGCTTACGATCTCGTGGTGACGGACGCGCCTCCCCCTGCCGGCACGGACGAAGGCGACGTAAATTTTATCTATTGATTGTTCTTTCAATCGCTTGCTTTATCTCTCGAGAGGGATTATAATAATAACGAAAACGCAAAACGCAGACGCGCGCGGACGAAAGAGAGGTCAAACCGATGATACAGGATCTGCATGCCCATACGTATTATTCCTTCGATTCGGAGGATAAAATAGAAAAGGTAATCGAGACGGCGCTTTTAGGCGGCGTCGGTCTGATCGGGATCAGCGACCACAATTACGGGATCGGCTGCGGGCGGACGGAGCTTTGCTACGACAAGGGTCCCGCCCTCGACGCGGACTACGGCAAAACGCTTTTGCGGTATTACGACCACATAAACTCCGTCAGGGACAAGTACCGCAATCGGATCAAGGTGCTGTGCGGAATCGAGATATGTACGTTAAAGAGCCGCGACCGCTACGCCCTGCCCTATTCCGCGGACGTCTCCTTCTTCGATTATTGCCTCGTGGAAAACCTCGACAATACAAACCTTTCCATCGCGCAAGGCGACATTTTTTCCTTTGCGAAGCGTTGCGGCTGTCCCACGGGGATCGCCCACACGGACATGTTTGCCTTTATCGAAAAGCGCGGCGAGGAGCCGAACAGGTATTTTCGCAAAATGGCGGAGCAGGGCATCTTTTGGGAAATGAACGTCAATCTCGACAGCCTCCACGGTTTCCGCACGCACGATTACGTGACGGAATTTTTCAAAAACAAGTCCCAACAGGAAATCGTAAAAAAATCGGGCGTAAAGCTGAGCGTAGGCTTCGACAGCCACATCGCGCGCGAATACAAGCCCGATCGGGTAAAGACGGCAAACAAGCTCATCAAAGACATGGGTATCCGCCTCGTATTCGACGGTATCTGAAACGGCGTTTGAAACGGCCTCGCCTCCGTTTCAACCTTTCGAAAATCTCCATTAAAAAAGACGCGGCTTCCGCCGCGTCTTTTTAACTTTTACACATTCTCTATACTCACCGCGTGCGCGATGCAGGGGATACTTTCCCCCTGCCCGCTCGACACCGTGGAAAGCAGCGCGCCCGTAGCGACAAACAGCACCCGATTGATCTCCCGCCTTTTCAATTTGTCGTAGATATACGAATTGAACACCACCGCGCTGCACCCCGCGCCGCTTCCGCCCTGAAATTCGTCCTCGATCACCTTATAGATGATTTCCCCGCAATCGACGTGGTTGGGCTGAATATCGACGCCCTTTTCCCAGGTCAGATCCTTGACGATACGGCTGCCCAGCGCCCCGAGGTCTCCCGTCACGATCAGGTCATAGTAATCGGACCCGCGCCCCGTATCCTTCAGGTGGGTCAAAATGGTATCGCACGCCGCGGGCGCCATAGCCGCGCCCATATTGTTGACGTCCGTGACGCCGAAATCCACCACCTTCCCGAACGTAGCGCCCGTAATCGCGGTATGGCTCCCCTTTTCGGCAATCACCGCGCCGCCCGCGCCCGTCACCGTCCACTGCGATTGAGGGGGACGGGTGGTGCCCAGCTCCAGCGGATAGCGGTATTGTCGTTCCGCGGAGGAGAAGTGGCTGCCCGTCGCGGCCACAATTTTTTTGAAATATCCCGCGTTGATAAGCGAAGCCGCCAAGGCAAAGCTCTCGGCCATAGTGGAACAGGCGCCGTAAACGCCGAGGAAGGGAAAATCGAAATCGCGCGCGGCAAAGGAGGCGGAAATGATCTGGTTGAGCAAATCGCCCGAGATCATCAGATCGATTCCCTCCTCCTCCAAAGCGGCGTTTTTGATGGCCGTCTGAATGGCAAAAGTAAGCATCTTGCACTCGGCTTTTTCATAGGTGCTTTCGCCGAACATATCGTCGGAAAGCGCCCTGTCCACGTACTTTCCGACGACGCCCGCACATTCCTTTGGTCCCGCGATCGTTCCCGTAGAAATAATTCTCGGTTGTTTCTCAAAATAAATCGTATGCTTAGCCATAATTTTCAAATTTCCCCTATCTTATCGCGTTCAGCGCAAAAACCAATAAATGATTCCTACGATCGTGCCCGACAGAACCCCATACACGATAATGGGTCCCGCGACGATAAACATTTTCGCGGCCAGGCCGTAAATCAGCCCCTCCGTTTTGAACTCTATGGCGGGCGATGCGACGCTGTTGGCGAAGCCGGTAATGGGCACGATCGAACCCGCGCCCGCGTTTCGGCCGATGCGGTCATAAACGCCGAGCCCCGTCAGCAGGGTGCCGATAAAGATGAGCAGAACGCTGACCGTACCCGCCAGCTCGTCGCCGCTGAGGCCGAAAATATATTCCAGCATATAGCGGAAAAATTGTCCGATACAGCAGATAAGCCCGCCGACGGCAAAGGCGCGGAGGCAGTTTTTGAAATGGTGCGTGGGCGGATCAAACGAATTGACGTAAGCGATATAATTCTTGTTGTAATTTTCCCTGTTTTTCCCCGTCATTTTTCACCTCCGCCTCGTAAGTCCGCCCCTGCGGACAGGTTTCTGTTTTCTCTGCCCGACGCCGCGGGAAAACAACTTTCCCTCTCGTCGCGCGTTTTCATTTCGTCGAAAGTTTTCACTCGTTTCATATCTATAATTTGGGAAAAATGGACAAACTTTATACCCGCCGCGGGCAAGAAAAAGAAAAAAGCCGTTGACTTTTCGACAAAAATAAGTTAAACTGAATATACATTATTAAAGCTTTTCAAAAAAGGAGGCACATCATGTCGAAAACGGGCAGCCGCTTCGCGGTATTTCTTTTCAACGTCGTCATCGCCCTGCTCTCGGCGGCGGCGATCGCGGCGACGTTCGTCGGGCCGCTCTGGAAGATAAAAGCCGACTATTTATTGAAGGAGGAAACGTTGGAAAGCCTGTTGGGCGAACAGGCGCAGGACGTCGATCTTGCCGAAGTCGTGGGGGAAGGCGTCCCGCTCGCCCTGTCCGTCGAAATAACGACGGGCGACGCAATCGCTTCGTTTACCGACGCCGACGCAAAGGCGTCCGTCAACCGCGTCCTGGAGGGAAACGTCGATTCCCTCGTCGATCAGCTTGTCCCTGCACTGAACGGAATCGCGGAAAAATTTGTTCGCTCGGCGGCCAAGCGCGGCGTAAAAGACGCGGTGACGGAGCAGGTAAAAAATTTTCTCAAGCAAAACGATCCCGACGTCACGGACGAGCGCGTCGCGGCGCTTTTGGAGAAAGCGGGCTTTACCGACGCATACATAGCCGAACAGACGGACAAAATTTTCGACGCGGTGTATGAGGACGGCGCCACCGTTGACAGCGTAAGCCAAAAAGCGGCCGATACGGTGGAAGAAGTGTTCAAAAAGCTCGAGGAAAGCGGAGAAAGCGAATTTGCGGGCGCCGCCCTCTCCGAAGAAAACAAAGCAGAGATCAAAACCACCTTTTCCGACGCCTTAGCCGCGGTCGCGGGCGAGGACGGAACGCTCGACGCAGAAAATCTCGTCAGCAATCTTCTCCTTCAGTTTTTGCGCGTTTCCGAATCGGAAAAAGACGCCTCCCGTTCCGCGGGGACGCTTTCGTCGGCAAAGGCAGCCGCTTCGGAGGATTCCGCAGCCGCGGAGGACGCCGCGGCGGAGCTTAAAGCCGAGATAAAGAGCGCGCTCATGGAAAAAATCTCCGACGATACGGCGGACAAAATCGTGCTCGCTCTCCGCATCGCGTGCGGCGTGCTCTGTTTCGTCTGCTTTACTTGGGCGTGGCTCATTTTGAAGATACTCGTCAAGCTGTTTTCCCGAAACCCCGCAATCAAGCTCAAGCTTCCCATCTGGCTGGGATGGCTCCCCTTTCTTCTGCTGGTACTGCTGCCTTTTGGCGCCGTAAGGCTGATCGGGTCGGGGGCAATCGGCGGGGAAGCATTTTCCGCCCTGCGGGCCTTTCTTTCCGACGCAAGCCTTTCCTTTTCCTCTTCGGGTTGGATCGCCTTTGCCGCGGCCGTCGCTTTAATCGTCATTTCCATACCTTACGGCATATTGAGGCGCAGGCTCGCACGCGGAAAAAGAGAACGCGACGACGAATGATTTTTGCAGGCATATATACGGCGACGAATGCTCGTTGCGACATATGCGGGTAAGCCGATCATTTTCCGCATAAGGATCGTTTCTTAAATAACGGCCGTTTTCCACACAGCGCTCCTTTCCCATTCAGCGCTCCTTTCCCGTTCAGCGCTCCTTTCCCGTTCAGCGCTCCTTTCCCACTCAGCGCTCCTTTCCCACTCAGCGCTCCTTTCCCACTCAGCAATAGTTCCAAATAACAATAATTTCCCACACAGCGCAACGGCGCGGCCCTTTTAGGCCGCGCCGCTATCTTTATAAGCAAATAAATTTTTTCAGCAATAAAATTCCGATTTCGTATCCCGCGCAAAGAGTTTTGCCAGCAGACTTTCGCACCGCGTGCGGCAGTCCTCGCCCTCCTTCGCTTCCCCGTAACAGAGGTCATAGACGGCGCAGGTGATCGGCAGATCGACGCCGTACTTTTCCCCAAGCTTTGTCATCGCCGCGGCGGTAGGCACGCCCTCGGCCAGCTTTTCAAATTTTTTATCCTTCACCAGCATTTCGCCGTACATGCGGTTGTGCGAATATTCGCTGAACAGCGTGGCCTCGTAATCGCCGAGGTGCGCGAGGCCGTAAGCGGACAATTCGTTTCCGCCCATGGCCTTGATTAGGCGCGCCACCTCGCGCGCGCCGCGCGACATCAGCGACCCCTTGAGGGACGCATAACCGCAGCCGTCCAGCACGCCCGCGACGATCCCCATCACGTTTTTGGCCGCCGCGCCGATCTCCGTGCCGATGAGATCTTCGCCGTAATAAAAGCGGATAAGCTCGCTCTTGAAATTGTCCGCCAACCGCTTTTTCAGCGTTTCCGACGCGGAATCGATCACCATACAGTTGGGTATCCCCTGCGTAAAGGCCTGAATGTGCCCGGGGCCGACCCATACGGCGATATGCTCGGGCGAAATCCCCGCCCCGGCGAGCACCTGAGAAAGCCTGTCTCCCGTGGCGACCTCTATGCCCTTCATACACAGCACGAAATCCTTTTCCGAAACGTCGTAGGCGAGGATACGCTCCACAAACCCACGAAGCCCCTGCGAAGAAATGGAGATAACGATGATCTCGGCGCGGGTAACGGCCTCCTCGAGGTCGCAGGTCAGGCGGATGCGCTTGTCCAGCGTGACGTATTCGTTTTTGCCCGTCGTGCGCAGCACTTCGTACGAATAGTCTCCCTCCGGCCCCCACGAGCAGACGTCGTACCCCTTGTTGCACAGATACCACGCGATAAACGAACCCCATCTTCCGCAGCCCAATACGGATATTTTCATCTTTTTTCCCTCCTTTTTCAAAGCGCGTTGCGCTCGACAAACGCCCGCGTCAGCGTAACGTCGTCTGTATATTCTATCTCCGACCCCACGGGTATGCCGTGCGCCAGCCTCGTCACGGTCACGCCGAGCGGCTTGATCAGCCGCGCGAGATACATGGCGGTAGCGTCGCCCGACACGTCGGGATTGGTCGCCACGATCACTTCCTTTACCTCCCCTTCCCCAATCCGCGCCAAAAGCTCCTTAATGCGGATATCGTTGGGGCCGACGCCCTCCATGGGATCGATGACGCCGTGGAGAACGTGATAAACGCCCTTAAACTCGTGCAGCTTTTCGATCGCCGCCACGTCCTTGGGTTCCTTTACGACGCAGATAATGCCTTTATCCCGCGTGCGGCACACCTCGCACACGTCCTCTTCCGTAAAATTGCCGCACACCTTGCAGTATCTCACCTTCCGCTTGACGTTTACAATCGCGTCGGCGAAAGCCCGCGCGTCCGATTCGCTCATGTTGATGATCCGATACGCATACCGCTGCGCCGTCTTTTTTCCCACCCCGGGCAGTTTCGAAAACTCGTTGATCAACCGCCCGATGGGCTCGATAAAAATGTCCATCCGTTAAATCATGCCTCCGAGGGAACCCATATTTCCGTATTTCCCCATTTTTTCTTCATACACCTTATCCGCCTTCGAGTAGCCGTCGTTGATGGCCGCCATAATGAGGTCCTCCAGCATTTCCACGTCCGTCGGATCGACGACGCTCTCGTCCAGCTCGATGCCGTTGATGATCTTTTTCGCGTTCATATACACCACCACGGCCTCGCCCGCCGCCGAGCCGACGATTTCCCAATCGTCCAGCATCTCCGCGGTCTTTTCCATCTCCTCCTGCATCTTCTGCGCCTGACGCATCAGATTCTGCATATTGCCACCGTTGCCTTTGAATGCGGCCATATTTTTTCGTCCTCCGTTTTGTCTTATTTTAAGAACGGCGCGCCGTTCATTTGATATCGATTTTCACGTCGGGAAACTTTTCCTTCAATTCGCTTAAGCTCCTGTTGAACTCGTCCCCTTTCTTGCCCCTGAGACGCACCTCGAAGTCTGCGATCCCGATCGCCTCGAGCGCCTGTTTGATCAGCGAATAATGGTCCTCCTTGGTCAGCGAGCGGTAAATGGTTTCGCTCTCCGTATAGAGCACGAAAGCCGACCCCTCGTAGGCGCTGTCGAGATCCATGCAGATGGTAAACAGAACGCCGTTCCTCCCCACCTTCCGAAGCGCCCGCAAAAAGCTTCCGAATGTCGCTTTGGCGTCCCCGGGCACGGCCGAAGCGCGTACCGTGGGCTTTTCGGGCGCGGAAACGGGGGCTTTTGCGGGCGTCGCCGCACGCGCGGGGGCGGCGGGGTCTTCGCGGGGCGTTTCCGCGGTCCGGCGCGGAGAACGGACGGTCGGGGCTTTACGCTCCGACGTATCTTTAAGCTCAAACGCGGAGTCGAAACAGACGTTTCCGCCCGTCGTCTCCTCGTCGGGAGGGGGAACCTCGTCGAACGCGGGCGGCTCGTAATCATCATACGCCTCCGCTTCTCTTTTTGTGCTTTCGCTCGGGTGCGCCGCAGGCTTTTCAGCCTTCGTCGTCTCACCCCTGCCCCGCTCTTCCGCGATTTTCTCCCCTGCGTCGTCCTTCTCGGCCGCACCGCCCGCCGCCGAAGCCTTCGGCGCGGAAAACGCGCCCTCGTCCAACTTCCGTTCCAGCTCGTTCACGCGGGCGATCAACGAATCTATGTTGTAATCCGCCTGAGGCAGGCTCGCCTTCATGACGGCCGTCTCGAAGACGATGCGCGGGGAAACGGAATATCTCAGAGCGTTTTCGGTATCGGCAAAAATCTCCGTCACGCGGAGCAGACGATGCCCGTCCGCGGCTTTAGCGGTTTCCGCCAGCTGAGAAAAGGTATCGGCGGGCAGGGCGAGTATCTTTTCCGCGTCGCGGCAAGTTTTGGCCACCGCGCAGGCGTTGAGAAAGTTCATCACGTCTTTCAAAAGCACGCCCACGCTTTTGCCCTCGGCCAGAATTTCCTCCGTCCGTTCCAGCGCCTCGCCGCTTTCCCCGTTCAGCATCGCCGCGCACAGCGCGCGCATCTGCGAAAAATCCGCACTGCCGAGCACCGCCGTCACCGCCTCGTAGGTAAGCCTTCCCGCGCTGTACGACACGCAGGTATCCGCCACGGACAGCATGTCCCTGACGCTCCCCGCGCCCGCCCGCGCGATGGCCGCCACAGCCTCGTCGTCATAGGGCTTGCCGATTTTATCGAGGATCGCCTTCAGCCGCAGTTCGAGGTCGGCCTGCGGAATAAGCTTGAAATCAAACCGCATACAGCGCGAGAGAATGGTCGCGGGGATTTTCTGCGCCTCGGTCGTCGCCAAAATAAAGACGGCGTGCGCGGGCGGCTCCTCCAAAGTCTTGAGCAGGGCGTTAAACGCCCCCGTGGAAAGCATGTGCACCTCGTCCACGATATACACCTTGTATTTGCCCGCGACGGGCGGATACTGAACCTTTTCCCGCAGATCGCGCATCTCGTCCACGCCGTTGTTGGAAGCGGCGTCGATCTCGGAGATATCGAGGTTGGACGGATCGGCCAGCGCGCGGCAGGCGGCGCATTTTCCGCAGGGCGAGCCGTTGACGGGACTTTCGCAGTTGATGGCGGCGGCGAAGATTTTCGCCACGCTCGTCTTGCCCGTACCCCGCGGCCCGCAAAAAAGATAGGCGTGGCCGATACGGCCCGTCTCGATCTGATTTTTCAAAATCGTAACGATGTGTTCCTGCCGCACCACGTCGTCCAGCGTCGCGGGACGAAACATGCGGTACAATGCCAGATATGCCATACTCTCTCCTCTCCCTCGTAAGCTTCTAAATCGTCCTTTCTATCCGCCCGACGGCCTTATTGCACGGCGTTTTTATCCGCCCGACGGCCCGTATAACGTCCTTTCTATTCTCCCAAACGCCCACGCGCGGCGTCATTTCAATACGGCCAGCAGCTTTTTTTTGCTCCTCTGAATGGCGTTGTCGATGCTTTTTCCGTCCTTGCCCGTCGCCTCGCAGATCTCCGCGCAGCTCAACCCGTCCATATACATCACCGTCGCGCGGAACTCAAAATCGGACAGTACCTTGCTCATCTTCTGCAAAAATTCCCGTCTGTCCTCGTTGCGGATCATTTCCTCCTCGGGGCTGGAAACGGGCAGAGACCATTCCGACTGAAACAGCGAGACGTAATTGTTGAGCGGCACGTTCTTTTTTCTCGCCGACGCCTTTACCGCGTCGATGATCCGCCGCGAAACGCAGAGGTAGGCAAAATTTTTGAAGCTTAAGCCCCCTTCTTTTTCGGGACGGTAATCGACGATGGCGTGATACAGCCCCACCATGCCCTCCTGAATAAGATCCTCCGTCTCTCCGCCGATGAGGAAAAATCCCCGCGCGCGGCCGCGGACGACGCTGGCGTACCTGACCAGCAGTTCTTCCGTCGCCTGCTTGTCCCCGCTCTGCGCGGCTTTCACCAAAATTTCGTCGCTCTCATATTCGGCGGCTGCTTCCAAGGCCCGTCCGCTTTCCGCCCCTTCCTCCGCCGTCCCGCCTTTCTCGCCCCCGACCGACGTTCCGCGCTCCTTTTCTTTCCCGCTTCCCGCCGCGTATTCCGCAGCTTCGCCGCTCCCGTATTCGGACGCCCTTTCAAACGCCCCCCCGTGCCCGTTCTTCATTTACTTTTTCAGCCTCTTTCTCACGACCTCGTACGCCGCGATTCCCAGCGCAACCGAAGCGTTGAGGGAATTTACCTGCCCCTGCAAAGGAATGGACAGCACCTTGTCGCACTTTTGCTTTGTCAGCCGCCTCACGCCCGAATCCTCGCCGCCCACGACCAAAGCGACGTTGCCCGAAAAGTCCTCCGTGTAGATTTCCTCGCCGCCCGCTTCCAGGGCATATACCCAATACCCGTTTTTCTTCAGCGTCTCGACGGCGTTTCCGAGGTTGGGCACCTTGGCCACCTTGACGTGCTCCGCCGCGCCCGCGGAAATGCGGACCACGCTTTCCGTCACGACGGCGCTTCCCGCTTTCGGAATCACCACGCCGTCCGCGCCCGCGCACTCCGCCACGCGCAGGATACTGCCGAGATTATGTACGTCCTCTATGCCGTCGCACAGGACGATAAAGCCTCCCGCCGCGCTCTTTTTCGCCGCGATAATGTCCTCCAGCTCGAAATATTCATAATCGGTCGTATAGGCGATCACGCCCTGATGCCTGCGGCTTTCGCTTTCCTTGTCCAAAACCGCGCGGTCGGCAAACTGCACGCGGATATTCCGTTTCCTCGCCTCCGCGAAAATGACGGACAGGGAGCCTTGCGCCCCCTTTTCCATTAAAATCTTATCGATGTTTTTGTCCGTTTTCAAAAGCTCCGCTACGGCGTTTCTTCCTTCTGTTTTCATTTACGGCTTATATCCTTCGCTCACGGCGTTGATTTTGTAAGAGGCCTCCCCGTCCAGGGCGAGAAGCTCCGAGATCCTCTGCACGTCGCCCGACAAATACAAAAAGCCCAGCACCGCTTCAAATCCCGTGGAACGGTTGTATTCCGCCACCGAGGCGTTTTTGCTCTTCGTGGCCTTTTTGGCGTTGCGGCCGCGGCGGAACACCTCGGCCTCCTCCTCGTTAAACACGGGCAGCAGCTTTTCCAGAAACGCGCTCTGCCCGTGGGCGGACACCACTTTCGACGCGGCGCGTTGAAAATCGGCCGCCCTGCCGCCCCCCGCAAGCACCAGTTTCGTTCTCACGTACAGCGAATACACCGCGTCGCCGACAAACGCCAGCACCACGGGATTGATCAGTTTGGCTTCCTCTCTCGGCAAACTGCCGACCGTTTCCGACACGCTCTTCCTCCGCTCTTGCATATTTTTGCTTTTATGATAGCATAACTTTCGTTATGTTTGAATAAGGCGCGGAAATGCCTGTAAATACTTCGTGCTTACGCATTTCCGCTTTTATTATAGCATAAACAAGCGCAAAATACAAGCGATTGCGGGCGATTTCGCACGACTTTTACGTTTTGCGTTTTCGCGTTCTCTAGGTCATGCGCCCGACACCGAGGCGAGATATTCCGCAAGCCCCGCGTAGATCGCCTCGGCCACCTTCCGCTGATAGTCCTCCGTCACTAAAAGAGCCTCGTCCGCGCGGTTGGAAAGGAAGCCGCATTCCGCAATCACGGAGGTGTATTCGGTGCATTTCAGCATATAATAATCTCCCGAAGCGGCGACGCGCGGCTTGACGCCTTGATCGGCGTAGAGGTTATTGAAGCTGTGCTGAATCCCCTCCGCAAGCTTTTTGCCGCTTTCGCTGTCCTTTTTATAAAACACCTGTCCGCCGCGCGAGGTGCGGGTGGGATAAAAATTTTGGTGCACGGAAATCATCGCGATAGGCTTTGCCTCCTCGATGATCTCTTTGCGCTTTTGCATGTCGCGTTTTTTGAAGCCCTTTGTCGCCGTGCCGTAAAGCCCCGCCTCCGTCTTTCGGGTAAGCGCCACGTCGAACCCCGCCTCCTCGAGAATGGTTTTAAGCTTCATCGTGACAGACAGATTGAGTTCGCTTTCCTTCACTCCCGTTTCGCGGCCCACGACGCCGCCGTCGATTCCGCCGTGCCCCGCGTCAAGGACGATGCACATCGGCCGCGTAACGGCAAATACGGGCACGGAGAGAGCGTTTACGCACATAACCCACGCCGTGACGAATACGCAGCCCACGGCGATAAATAATAAGACAGCCTTTTTCATACGGTTATTATATGACTTTTTCGCGCCTTCTATGAAACAAGCGCTGCGAAAGGGCAAAAAATCCTTTCGCCGCAGCAAAACCGTAAAAATTTCCTTTGCCGTTTCCCCGTTATTAATCCGTAAAAACTTTTCAACCGATTGAATCCGCGGAAGTCCTTGACAAAAACGGAAAATAGGGATAAAATAGAACTATATTGTCATCATAAGCTTTCAAAAATCCATAGAAAGAGTGAGGAAACCGTTATGAAAAAGTCAAAAATCCTTATCCTTTTGTCGTTGGCGGCGATCGCGGCGGGGTGCGCGCTCGCCTTTGCAGGCTGTAAGCCCGACTCCGACCACGGCCTCAGTCACACTCCTTCCCGATGGATAACGGATACCGAGGCCACCTGCACGGAGGCGGGAAGCAAGCACAGGGAATGCACCGTCTGCGGCGAACTCCTCGAGCAAAAAGTCGTTTCTCCGAAAGGACATAATTTTGTCGGAAACGTCTGTTCGGTCTGCGGCGTAACCGCAAGCGAAGGGCTCGCCTACGAGTTATCCTCCGACGGCTGCGGATATTCGGTTGTCGGGATAGGCTCCTGCACGGATAAAGACGTGGTTATCCCCTCTTCCCATCAAAATTTGCCCGTAACGGAAATCGGCAAAGATGCATTCAGCCACTGCGGCATAATAAGCGTTGCCCTGCCCGCCGGCGTCACCTCTATCGGTTTTTGTGCGTTCTCTGCCTGCTTCAGTCTGACAAGCATTTCTATTCCCGAAGGCTTGATTTCCATCGACGGCGCTGCTTTTGCAGGCTGTAGCGGTCTGACGAGCGTTTCCCTTCCCGACGGCTTGACTTCTATCGGCCAATCAACTTTCTACGAGTGCAAAGGCTTGACAAGCCTTTCCCTTCCCGAAAGCTTGGTTTCTATCGGCGATCGGGCTTTCGATGGCTGTTCCGCCCTGACAAGCGTATATTATAAAGGCACAAAAGCGGAATGGGACGAGATTTCTATCGGTTCAACAAACGAGGCTTTACAAAGCGCGACGATATATTATTACAGCGAAACTAAGCCGCCGCTCAACGGCGACGGCACGGCTTACGACGGAAATTATTGGCGCTATGCCGCCGACGGCGTAACGCCCGTTATCTGGAAAAAGCAGACCGCCGCTTAACCTCTTTCGCGGACTATTTTCCCGGCACGCCGTCCAGCAGCTTTTTATCGTTCAAAACGGACATCTGTTCCGCCTTGGGCTTTTCCGATTTTTCGGATTTTTCCGTTTTACCCCGTTCGGCGGCGTTAAAGGGCGTCCCTTCGGAGGCTTTGGCCGCGGACTTTTCGGAAATTGTCTGCGTCGAAGCCGCCGTTATTGCGGGCGTCGCCGGCGCGGGCGAGGAAACGGGCGAAGCCACGGTGAGCGGTTCGGCAAAATTGACGGCAAAGGACAGATTTTCAGCCTCCTTCATGAGCTCCGCATAGATTTCCTCTGCATGGGAGGTACCGATCCGTTCCGCGCCCGCGGTGATCAGGGTCTTATAATCGCCCGCCGTCTCCACGCCCGTCACCTCCAGCATACAGCTGTCGTGCAGGTCGCGTTTCAGCCTGCCGCAGTCAGGGAAAAATTCCACGGTGAGAAATTTTGCGCCGCAGTCCGCCGCCATTTTTCCCAGCCGCAGAATTTCCGCATAAGTCAGCGTTTTGTCCGCCGCGACCTTGACGACGGCCTTCCGCGCGGCACGGCAGACGCGCTTGATTTCGCGTTTCGTATCCCCCGTCCGCCCGCTCTTTATGGCCGAATAACAAAGGATCAGCGTAATTTCTTTCGCGCCGCTCCTGACGGCAAGCTTGGCCTCGTAGCCCTTGGCCTTGACGAGGGTTTCCCCCGTGCCGCCCACGAGGCAATCGATAAATACGCCGCTCGCTCCCAGCAAATTTTTCATCGCGGGCACGTGAACGGGATTGACGCGGACCGCCGCGGATTTAACCCGTTTCGCGCTGTCCGCGATTTTTTTGAGATCGCCGATCCCCATATCCCGCTCCGCCGCATAAAGCTCCGACTTGGCGAGCTCCGCCGCAACCTCCGCGATACGCTTCTGGCGTTTGAATTCGCAATATTCCTCCGCTTCGTTCGGAGAGAGCACTATGCCCGATTTCGTTTTGTTTTCGCTTTCCATGCCTAAAGTATGCGGCAAAAAACGGAAATATATTCCAAAAAAAGGCATTTTATGACAGTACGCGGAAGGTATAATGAAAGCATGAAAAATTGTCTTCTCAGCGCGGCTGCAAGCGGCGCATTTTGGTTGATACTTCTATTCGTCGTCAGTTTTCTCGCCGTCCACACCGTACGGCTGGCCAAAATCGGCTGGAATTATCAAAAACGTCACGTCACCCCTCCCGAAAAGTCGTCTGCGGAGAAACGCGGCTCGGAGCCCGCGCGCCGCGACCCGCCCGCGAAGGAGACCTCCGAAGCGCCCGCGGCGGAAAAGCCTCCCGAACCCGTCTATTATATCGTGGAGCGCAAAAAACGCCGTCCTCGGGAAACCTATTCCCCGCCGAAAGAAATCAAATTCAAATAAGCAACCCCCGCCTTTGCCGTCAACGGCAAAGGCGGGGAATTACGAAATTGTTTCTTTTGCCGCGTTTGTCTGTCGCTTCCGTCCTCTATCCGTCCGCACACAAACCTCGCTATATTTTCGGGAGGCCGCAAAATGCGCGTTACTTTTCCTCGGGCGCGGCCTCCTCGTACTTTTCGAGATTGCCGCCGTCCTCCCACAGCCGTTCGAGGTGATAAAAGAGCCTCGTCTCGTCGTTGAAGATATGCACGATAACGTCGCCGTAGTCGATCACGGCCCAACGCCCGTCGTGGACGCCCTCCGTACGGGTCGGCTGAACGGCGTACGCCTTTTCGATTTCCTCCTCGACGTGTTCTCCCAACGCGCGGATCTGCGTGGAGCTGGAGCCGCTGGCCAGCACGAAATAGTCGCAAAGCACGGTTTTGTCGCGCACGTAAATGGTCACGATATCCCTCCCCCGCCTGTCCGCGAGCGCCTTGCAGGCCGCCAAAGCCAATTCCTTACTGCTGATTTCAGACATTGTTTGTCCTCCTTTCGGTTTTATTTCGGATTTCCTTTTCGATAAATTCATAGGCCTTCCGCGTCAGCGGATACGCCTCTTTGCCCTCGTCCGCGAGATAGTTCAGCATATGGGACAATGCCAGATATAAGCACTCGTCGAGGCTGTCCTTGTCTTTCCAAAACGCGGCGCGAAGCTCCTCCACCCCCTCGAAATCGCGCCCGCTCTCGAGCATATCGGCAAGAAAAATAAGCTTTCCCAGCAAGGACATGTTTTCTCTGCCGCTGGTATGATAACGGATCGCGTCGAGGATTTCCCCGTCGCTTATCCCGAAAGCATGCTCCGCGACGTAAGCGCCCGCGTATTGGTGGACAACGGCGGCAGGCACGCCCGACGGAGGCGTAAAGCCCTCGAGACGAGGCGAATCGGACGGGAGATTTTTCGCGCAGTCGTGAAAGAGCGCGGCCGTAAGCGCCCGTTTTTCGTCTATCTTCAGGCCCGCCGCCCGCTCCGCCGCCAAAACCGCCACGCGGACGCTGTGGGCGCGGCGGGAGGGCTTTTCGAGGTCAAGCGCCTCTTTCGCATGGGGAATTTTATATAACCCGTTATCCGCAACGTATGCCGCGACCCGCTTCCCTGCAAACGAGGAAATATCCTCCCCCGCCGCCGCCAGCGCCCTGATCCTCGTCGAGGAAACGTCCCCGCCGCGGTAGGCGATCACCTCGAACCGCGCGCAAAACCTCGCGTAAAACTCCTCCGCTTCCTTTTCCGGCAGGGCGACGGGCTCGTTCCTCGCGCAGACGGCCAGCGTCGCCAGGGATAAAATCTCCTCGGGATTTTTCCAGGAGGGAAAATCGCGCAGCATGTCCGTGCCCACCAGCCAATACAGCTTCGCCTCGGGATACAGCTTTCGGAAATGCCGGCAGGTAAGATAGGTAAAACTCGTCCCGCCCGCGCGCATTTCATAGTCGCTCACCTGCGTTTTTTTGCAGCCTTCAAACGCAAGGCGGCACATTTCCAGACGGTCGCCGTCGGAGGACAGAGCCTTGTCCGTTTTGTGCGGCGGCGTGTGCGCGGGCATAATCAGCAGCGCGTCTAGGGCCAGACTTTCCACGGCCGCCTCCGCGAGGCGCACGTGTTCTATGTGAACGGGATCAAACGACCCGCCGAAAATTCCTATTCTCATATTTACATTATACTACATATTTATTTATTTTTCAAGTTTAGAAAGAAAAATTTCCGTCAAAAATAAAGACATGAAAAAATCCGCTTTTATCTCCGACATATTATTTTCCTTCGCGGTGACTTTTCTGCCCGCCCTCTGCCTGCTGCGCTATCTGCGTCTCCCCCTCTCGGCCTCGCTGCTGTTCGCCGCGGTCGCGGGATTGCTCGTCTCCCTGCCCGTGTGGTTCTTTCTCGACAAAAAGCGGGAAAAGCTGTGCCTTAAAAAACAGGACGAGGAGGCCAAGGAAAAGCTGCTTTTACATCTTGCGCTTTCCACGCAGAAACAGAACGCCGAATATTTTGCCGGATACTTTTCCTCGAAAGCAAAGCGCGAAGCGGAAAAAGCCTCCTCGGAAGAAGCTCCCGTACGGGCGGAGCCCGTAAAAGTGCGGACGTGCGCGGGCTTTTATGCGATAGAGACGGCGGAGGAGCTGTGTTTTCCCCTCTTTACGGTGCGTCCCGCGAACGGGGACGAAGCGGCGGCGATCGTGCGGGCGAAATCGGATAAGCAAAAGCGCCTGCTCTGCGGCGAGCTTTCGCCCGAAGCGGAAAAGCTCTGCGCGGGGTTCGGAATCGAGACGACGACGGCGGCGGACGCTTACCTGATGCTGAAAAAAGAAAATTTTCTGCCCGAGCATTACTTATGCGAAGACGCCTTCACGCCCCAAAAGAAAAAACGGCTGCACCTGTATTTTGCCAAAAGCAACAGCCGCCGTTTTCTGCTGGGGGGAGTGCTGATCCTGCTCACCTCCCTCATCACGCCCTTTCCGCTCTATTATCTGATTTTCGGAAGCGCGCTGGTGCTCTCCTCGATCTTCGTGCGCATCTTCGGCTACCGCTGAACGCGCCCTATTCTCTCAAGGCGCGGAAGGCCCTGCCCAGATACGCGATCTCGTCCGAAGCGGTAAGCGAATATTCCCCCGTTTCCGCCGCGGCAAATTCGGCGGCCTTTCCCGCGAGATACGCGCCCGCGCACGCGCCGTCAAACGCGGACAGCCCGCCCGCGCAAAGCCCCGCGATGAGTCCCGAAAGCACGTCTCCGCTTCCGCCCTTCGCCTGCCCCGCCGTGCCCGCGACGTTCAAAGCCGTGCGCTTCCCGTCCGAAATCACGGTCGCGGCGCCCTTTAACAGCACCGTAACGCCCCGCTTTTTCGCAAAGTCCTTCGGCGCGTTGGGCCCCTTTGTCAAAAGGTCGTCCGTGCTCTCCCCCGTCAATCTCGAAAATTCCTTGAGGTGCGGCGTCAAAAGAACGTCGCATTTTTTGTCGGCAAAAATGCTTTCCGTCTCTTTGCCGCCGTATTTCGCCAGGCTGTTGAGCGCGTCCGCGTCCAAAATCAGCCGTCCCTCATAGTTGCAAAGAAGATAGGCCGCACCCTTGAAAATATCCTCCGAACCCCCCGTTCCCATGCCGAACGCGATCGAATCGTAAGTCAGCAGCTTTTTGAAGCCCGCTTCGGTAAACGCAACCCTGTCCCCGCCCTCCATGGGTTCGAGAAGAACCTCGGGCAATTTGAGGGCATACAGCGGAAGCAGATTTTCGGGCACGCAAAGGGTAGTGTATCCCGCGCCGCTCCTCAAAGCCGCGGCGGCGGAAAGATAGGCCGCGCCCGTGTATTTTGCGCTGCCCGCGACGATCGCCGCGCGGCCGTAGCTCCCCTTGTGCGAGTTTCTCTTTCTCGGCGGAAGCAGCTCCGCCGTCTCCTTTTTTCCCGTCAGAAAGGCATAGCCGTTTTGCGTTTCGGAGAGCGCGGGCAGGGCGATGCCGATATCCGCGCGTGCAATTTTCCCCGCGAGGTCGATGCCGTCGCCTAAAAATACGCCCGCCTTGTATTCCCCGATACACAAGGTCTCGTCCGCCCTGACGGCGTTTTTCGCGGCGAGGCCGTTATTTCCCGAAACGCCCGAAGGGATGTCCGCCGAAAGCACCTTCGCGCCCGACGAATTGATAAAATCCGCCGCAAAGGCGTTTTTGCCCTCCAGCTCTCCCGAAAAGCCCGTTCCGAACAGGCAATCGACGATGAGGGCGAAACGCTTTCTCGGGAAGACGGAATACACCTCGCCGCCCAGCTTTTCAAATTCGTCCCTGTTCTTTTTACAATCCGCGGAAAACTTATCCGCCACGCACAGTGCCTCGACGGAAAGCCCCTTTTGCAGGAGAATTCTGGCGCAGACAAACCCGTCGCCGCCGTTGTTGCCGCCCCCGCACACGCACAAAATCCCCCCTTCGGGGCAGAGCCTTTCCGCTTCCTCGGCCAGCGCCGCGCCCGCCCGCTCCATCAGCAGCAGAGAGGGCACCTCCAGCGTTTCTATCGTAAATTTGTCCGCCTCGCGCATCTGCGCGTTGGTGAGTACATACCGCATAGCTTCTCCTTCATTTACGGCAACGCCGCAAGGCGGAGAGACACCTCCGCCGCCGTCACCCGTTCCCTTTTCCCGCCGCTTTCCACGATCAGCCCGCCCCGCTCGTCCACCTCCAGCGCGCGCACGATTCTCGCCTCCCCGTTCGACAAAAGGGTGACGGTACGGTTCAAAAACCCCACTCTTCGTCGGTATTCCCGCATGTCAAACGCTTTTCCCGTCTCCGCGATCAGCGTGTTCTCCACGTCCTCGCGGTCAAACAAATGCCCCGCCGCCTCGCTCATGGAAATCGCAGTATTCTTCAACTCCTCGGGCAGGGAATTGTTGACGTTTACGCCGATCCCAACCACCGACGAGGAAATCCTATCCCCCGAAAAAACGTTTTCGATGAGAATTCCGCAAATCTTTTTCCCCTGCACATATACGTCGTTCGGCCACTTGATTTCCGCCGTAAGGCCGTAGTTTTCCAACGTCCTGCACACCGCGACGGAGGCGTTCGCCATAATCCTGAACGCTTCCGTTACGGGCATCTTCAGCCAAAAGAACAGCCGCGAGAGATAGACGCCCCCTTCTCGGGAAGCGAAGCTTCTGCCCTTGGTGCCCTTGCCGCCCGTCTGTCGGCGCGCCGTAACCACGAGGTTCTCCCCCTCCTTCAGCCGCGCTTTCGCGTAAATGTTCGTCGAATCCGTCTCTTCCAGCCGTATAATCCGCATGTCTTCTTCCTCTTTCGTCCGTTTTCCGTCTGTCCTTTCCCCGCTTTTCCTTCGCCGTACCTTTCGCCCGACTCCGTTCTTCCCGTTTTATTCCTCGTCCGTCTCTCTCTTTCCCGTTTTATTCCTCGTCCGTCTCCCCGAAGTCCGAAAGCGCGTTTTTCGCCGTCTCGTACTCAAACCCCTTGCCGATCAAATAGCGGAACGCCTTATACAGCGTCTGTTTGTCGCATGGCTTTCCCCGCATATATTTTTCAAGCAGTCTTTTCGCCGTTTCCTCCTCGCCCTCGAGATTTTCTACCGCGGCTTCGATATGCTCGTCCGCTACGCCCCTGCTTTTCAGCTCCATGCGGATCAGCCGCACGCCCTTGCGCTTGACGGCCGACCCCGCGTAGCTTTCCGCGTACGCGCCGTCGTCGAGAAAGCCGTATTCCCGCATTTTTTTCAACACATACTCGGATACGGCGGGCAGGTATCCCTTTTTGGAGAGGTATTCCCCGATTTGCTTTTCGGTTTTCTGCGAAGCGGAAATATGGGTAAGCGCCTTGTCCAGCGCGGTGGCCTTTTCGCTCTCCAGCTGAATTTCCGAAAGCCGCGCGGGGTCGATCGTCTGTCCCGCCTTCAGTCGGTTTTTCACCGCCGCCTCCAGCGTCAGGCCGCAGTAAAAGCGTCCGTCTATAAAAATATTGCACCGCGTTTTGTCCTTGACCTGCGGCGTAATCGCCGTGATTTCGCTCAAAAAAAGCCTCCTTAAGCGCGAAGCCGCGCCCGTTTCCGCCCCATGGGGTATAAAAATATTGTAACATTATTATAAGTAAAAGTCAACCCCGATTATACGCGAAAAGTTTGACTTCCCGTAAAAAGGGGTCTATAATAAACGGGAAAATCAAATTTTAAGGAGCTCGCCTCTATGCAACCCAACCCTCTCGATTGGAAAAATCTTCCCTTCGCCTATACAAAAACCCCTCTCCGTTTCGTCTCCCGCTTTCGCGGCGGGGTCTGGGAGGAAGGCAGTCTCACCGAGGACGCCTCGATCGTGCTCAACGAAAGCGCGGGCGTTCTGCAATATTCTCAATCCTGCTTCGAGGGGCTGAAGGCATACGAAACAAAAGACGGGCGTATCGTCTGCTTCCGTCCCGACCTCAACGCGGCGCGCATGGCGCAATCGGCCGCGCAGCTGGAGATGCCCGTGTATCCCGAGGAAAAATTTTTGAAAGCGGTAAAGGCGACGGTCCTTGCAAATCGGGCGTTCGTTCCGCCCTACGGCAGCGGCGCGGCGCTCTATCTGCGGCCGTTTATGTTTGCCGCGGGCAGCGTGTTGGGCGTAAAGCCCGCCGACGAATACGAGTTCCGCATTTTCGCCTCCCCCGTCGGCCCCTATTTCAAGGGCGGCGTAAAGCCGCTTTCCCTGCGGGTTTCGGATTTCGACCGCGCGGCGCCCCGCGGCACGGGACACGTCAAGGCGGGCTTAAATTACGCCATGAGTCTGCACGCAAACGTGCTCGCGCACGCAGGGGGCTTCGACGAAAATTTGTATCTCGACGCCGCCACGCGCACGTTTGTGGAGGAAACGGGCGGCGCCAACCTCGTCTTTATCACAAAAGATGGAAAATTCGTCACGCCGTCCTCTCCCACCATTCTGCCCTCGATCACCCGCCGTTCGCTCGCCTACGTCGCCGGGCGTTGTCTCGGCATGGCCGTCGAGGAGAGACGGGTACCGTTTGACGAGGTAGCGTCCTTTGCGGAATGCGGACTGTGCGGCACGGCGGCCGTCCTCTCTCCCGTGGGCAAAATCAGCGGCGCGGGAAAAGAAATCTCCTTCGCCTCGGGCTGGCAAGAGGATTGCGTACTGACGAAGCTGCGCGAGACGCTGACGGGGATTCAGACGGGCGAGAGGGAAGCGCCCGCGGGCTGGATTTTCGAAATCGGATAACATGTATCGAAAAGCCCACCCCTTCGAAAAGTTTCACCATCTTCATAATGCCCCAACAGCTCCAAAAAATTCCTGCCATCTTCGAAAAGTCTAACCTTTTCAACATGTTCCAAACCCTTTATATCGTCCCACTCCCTTCATATTATCTCAAACCCTTCATAAGGTCCCACTCCTTCATAAAGTCCCAAACCCTTCATAAAGTCCCAAACCCTTCATAAAGTCCCAAACCCTTCATAAAGTCCCACTCCCTTTATAGCGCCCACCGCCTCGAAAAATCCCGTCCCCTTTCCGCCATTTAATTCCACGGGACAAAATCTGTCGAAAAAAGGAAAATTCGTTTACTTTTCAAAAAAATTGTGCTACAATATACAAGGCTGAAAAGCCGAACGGATTTTTCAAGGAGCTTACCGATGAAAGAGAAATTTTATACGGTGGATTTCGAAGGATTTAAGGCGGAGTTGCCCGTGCTGCCCCTGCCGAGCGGCGTATCGATCGCCTTTTTCAATCTGCACGGCGACAGCGCGCTCACCGAGCACTGCGCCAAACTTTTGGCGGAAAAACTGAAGGACTGTGAAGTGCTGCTCACGGCCGAATCCAAGGGCTTGCAGCTGGCGCACTGTATCGCGCGCAATCTGGGCCAGAGATATTACGCCGTGGCGAGAAAAAGCAAAAAGCTCTATATGCAGGACGGGATCGAGGTGGCGATCGAATCCTCCATCACGACGGGCAAGGAGCAAAAGCTTTATCTTTCCAGGCACGACGTAGAGCTTTTACGCGGCAAAAAAGTAGGCATTGTCGATGACGTGGTATCGACGGGCGCGTCGCTTTCGGGGCTGGAGGCCCTCGTCGAAAAGGCGGGCGGGCATATCGCAAAAAAGGCCTTCGTATTGGCCGAAGGCGAAGCCGCCGACCGTCCCGACGTGGTATATCTCAATAAAATCCCCGTATTTTCCTGACTATTGTCTGCGGAAACTATTTTTCCATAAAGTCCGCCCCCTTAAAAGCCGAACGAGGCAAGCATGTCTCGCCCGGCTTTTTCGCATTCCTGTCCTTAAACGACATCTCTTTAACGGAAGGCATGCGTCTAAAATACGGCTATAAAAAGCCGCAAACTCCTTTCTTCGTCAAATTCCCTGCGCTAAACCGACAGCCCGCCGCTTCTGAAAAGCGGCGGGCTGTTATACGTTCCGAGGCGGCTGAAATCGCGTTTCGAAACGTAAAGCTTCAATAAAAAATCATATATCCGACAGGCGCCGCATATGCGGCGAAGCACACTCGAGCCTACAAAACAATCAGTCGGACAAAGGCAGTCCGTCAACGTCCGTCACCTGTCCGCAAAGGCACATAATCCCCTCGACAAAACCCCAAAGGCTGCCGATTCCGCACGTGACCAAAGTCACGACGATCTGAATGACCCCCATCGACGTTTTGCCCAGATAAAAATTATGAATGCCCCAGCCGCCGAGGAATATTCCCAAAAGTCCCGCGGCGATCTTGCTCCTCGAGCTCTTTTTCTGAGGCTGAGGATTAGGGCCGCCCTGCGCGTAATTGGGATCGGGCATAGGGGGCGTATAGACGTAGCCCGCCCCGGGATCGGGGTTAGGATTGGGATTCCCCTGCGCATAGTCGGGTTGAGGAGCGGGGCCTGCGTCAAACGCCGCGTTAAAATTGCCGTCCTCCGGCGCGGCAGGCGCGGCCTCCCCCTCCTTTTTATAAACCGCCGCCCCGCATTCGGGGCAAAAAGCAGCGTCGTCCTTGATCTCTTTTCCGCAATGTGCACAATACATAAAAATTCCCTCCGCTTTATATTTTTATAAAATGATACGAATGCAATAGTCGAGGATATACCCCGCTAAAATCGCCGCAAGAATCCCTTTGTTGACCGCCTTATTCTCAAAAAGCCTAAAATCGGCCAGCCAATACAGGTAGAGCAAAGGAAGCGCCCAAAACATTCCGTTACAGCGCAGCGCCCCCGAAAAATCCAATTTCAAAGCCGCGCGCACCGCGTGCGTCATCCCGCACCCCAGACAGGGCACCCCCGCCCTTGCAAACGGGCAGGGCACCTCGAAAAACAGCGCGTAGAGCCCCACCATCAACACCGCGGCGGTCACCGCGGCTTTCGGCAAAATTTTTTCCGTTAAAGAAGGCTCTTTCAATCCCTTGAACATTTCTGTTTTATTATACTACAAACGCGCCCAATTGTCAATACGGTTAAATAAAATATTTTTTTCTTTTTACGGCAGCTCCCACCCGAGACAGCGTTCCACCGCCCGGTGCCACTTCGCCAGCTTTTCCGCGCGCGTCGCTTCCTCCATCGACGGAGTATAATCCGCCTCCGCCTGCCACAGCTTTGCGATCTCCGCCCTGTCCTTCCATACACCCACCGACAGCCCCGCCAGCGAGGCCGCCCCTAAAGCGGTGGTTTCGTGTACGGCGGGACGAATGACTTTTTTATTTAAGATATCCGCCTGAAACTGCATGAGAAAGCCGTCTCGGGAAGCCCCGCCGTCCGCTTTCAGGGCCTTCAGCGCAACGCCCGTGTCCTTTTCCATGGCCGCGACGAGATCGGCCGACTGATAGGCGATCGATTCCTGGGCGGCCCTGATGATATGTTCGCGTTTGGTGCCCCGCGTAAGCCCGAAAATCGCGCCGCGGGCGTACATGTCCCAATAGGGCGCTCCGATCCCCGTAAACGCGGGCACGATATACACGCCGCCCGTGTCCGTCACCTTCCGCGCGTAATATTCCGCGTCGCGGCTCTCCGTGAAAAAGCGCATCTCGTCCCGAAGCCACTGTATCACCGCCCCGCCGATAAACACGCTGCCTTCGAGCGCGTAACTCACCCTTTCCCCCTTCGCCGTCGCAGCGACGGTGGCCAGCAGTCCGTTTTTGCTGACCGGCCTCTCGCAGCCCGCGTTCATCAGCAGAAAGCACCCCGTGCCGTAGGTATTTTTCGCCTCCCCCTTTTCCCAGCACCCCTGCCCGAACAGAGCGGCCTGCTGGTCCCCCGCGATTCCCGCGATAGGCACAGCCATGCCCCCCACGTTCGCCATGCCGTATATCTCGCCCGAGCTTCTCACTTCGGGCAGCATCGCCCGCGGAACGCCGAACAGCCTCAAGAGCTCCTCGTCCCATTCCAGCGTTTGAATATTGAATAACATGGTACGGGAAGCGTTGGTGCGGTCGGTGACGTGCACTTTTCCGCCCGTCAGCTTCCAAACCAGCCATGTATCCACCGTGCCGAACAGCAATTCCCCCCGCTCGGCGCGTGCTCTCAGGCCCTCTTCGCGGTCGAGAATCCATTTGATCTTGCTCGCGGAAAAATAGGCGTCGGGGATCAGCCCCGTCTTATCGCGGATCGACTTTTCGAAGCCCTTTTCCTTTACCTCCGCAATAATGGACGCCGTGCGTCGGCATTGCCAGACGATGGCGTTATAGACGGGCTTACCCGTAGCCTTTTCCCAAACGACGGTAGTTTCGCGCTGGTTGGTAATCCCGATCGCCGCGATATCCTCGGGCGAAACGCCGCTCTTTGCGACGACCTCCATCATCACCCCGTATTGGCTCGACCAGATATCCATGGGGTCATGCTCCACCCACCCCTCGGCGGGATAAATCTGCGGGAATTCTCTGCTTAAAATCGCCGCGACGCGCTGATTTTCGTCTATGAGCGCCGCGCGCGACGACGTGGTGCCCTGGTCGAGCGCAAGTACGTATTTCATCTTTTTCCTCCTTTTTCGTCGAATTTTGCCGAAAGCCGTTTCCGACGTTTTTCGACCTTTTTTATAGTTGCCCCGCCGCGCATATATCCCGAAAAAGGGCACATATGCAGGCGCGGGCATATGTTTTATGCCAAAATACGCCGCAATCCGAGTTATTCCGCGGCGGCCGTCCGTCATCTTCCGCGACTAATTTTACCTCACCCGCGACGATTTTCCGCCTTATTCCGCGAAGCTTTCCGACGTGTTCCCAAGCGACTTTTCCGCCTGTTCCATAAGGCTTTCCCTGCTTTATCCCGAAAAATTCCCTTTATTCCGCGGCCGTTCCGCCTCTTCCGCAGGCCGTCCCGCTTATTTCGAAGCTTCTTCCGCCGTTCCGCTTATTCCGAAGTTTCTTCTGTCGGCCCGATTTTTTCCCCTTCAAGCTCTTCGCGCGCCCTTCGCCGTTCAAAGGCATGTACCCAGTCCGATTTCAGGTAATAGACGAGAAACGCCGCCGAGCTCAATCCCCAGGTGAGGGGATACGCCCAAAAGACGACGCCTATGCTGGGGATAAAATGCACGGTGACGGTAATATAGACGATACGAAGGAGACACCAGCAGGCGAGCATGATAAACATGGGCACGTTGGCCTTGCCCGCGCCGCGGCAAATGCCCGCAATGCAGTGGGAAAAGGCCAGCAGACAATAGAAGAGTGCCTCCGTCCGCGCCTGCCGCGCGCCGAGCGCCACCACTTCGGGCGAATCGTTGAACAAAGCGATACAATAGGGCGCGAGCAGCCAGATCGCCGCGCCGATGATTTCCGCCATGACGACGGAGCATAGGATGCCGAATCGCGCGCCCGCCTTGGCGCGGTCGAACTTCTGTGCGCCGAGATTTTGGCCGATGAAGGTAGTCAGCGACATGGAAAAGCAGGTAATCGGCAGAAAGGCGAAGCCCTCCACGCGGGAATAACTGCCGCAGCCCGCCATGGCGTCGTCTCCGAAGGAATTGATATTCGACTGTACGACGACGTTGGCGATGGCGATGACGGAATTCTGAACGCCCGAAGGCAAGCCGTACCGCAAAATCTGTCCCAGCATATCCTTATGGAAGCGGATTTCCTTGAGGGAAACCTTATACACCTCTTTTGTGCGCACCAGCTGAACGAGACAGAGCAGCGCGCTGACGGCCTGAGAAATCGCGGTGGCCGCGGCCGCCGAGCCGACGCCCATATGAAACACGCCGATAAAAAGCAGATCCAGAACGACGTTGAGACAGGCGGAAAAAATGAGATAATATAAGGGATGGCGGCTGTCGCCCACGGCCTGCAAAATCCCGACGCAGATATTGTAGAGCACGACGGCTGACGCCCCGTAAAAATAAACGCGGAAATACTCGACGGATTGAGGCAAAACCTCGTCGGGCGTGCGCATCCATTTCAACAGCACGGGGGTGAAGGCCACGCCCAAGACGGTCAAAATAATTCCCGCGGCGATCGCAAACGCGAGGTCGGTATGGACGGCGCGGCGCATATCCTCGTATTTTTTCGCCCCGAACAGCCGCGCGATGACGACGCCCGCGCCCACGGCGGTGCCGTTGAAAAAGCCGACCAGCATAAAGATGAGGCTGCCCGAGGAGGAAACCGCGGCAAGAGCCTGCTTCCCGAGGAATTGTCCGACGATGATCGAGTCGGCCGAATTGTAAAGCTGCTGAAAAAGGTTGCTCAAAAAAATGGGCAGCGCAAAAAAAATAAGACTTCGTCGGATCGGCCCTTGCGTCAGGGCCTGTTTGGATGCTTCCGTCCGCATACGAAAAAAAACTCCTTCTATATCGCCTGCGCCGAAAGGTTCTTTCGGCCGCTTTTCTCGTTCCGTTATCGTCAAGACGCCGCCGCATGCTCCTGCGGCGGCGTCTTTATCTTATCACCCGCGGCGAAAAAAGTCAAGCAAAACGCCCGTCGGCCCCTCTATTTGCGCTCCACGAGACAGACGTCAAACATCCTTTCCCGCCGCCCGTCCGAAATCCCCTTCGTCTCCGTCCTGTCCCCGTTTCCGCGCCCGCCGCCTGCGTTCGTTTCAGCCCTGCCCCCGTCTTCCCTTTCCCGTTCGCATATCCTGTCCAGCAGAAATCCGACGGACGCCTCCGCTATTCCCCGCTTATCCGAGCCGACGGAGGGAAAGGAAACGGGAATGGGAATATTCTCCCGCACGTCGTCGTAGCCCACGACGGGCAGCTCGATACACCGTTCCTTCAGTCGGCACACCGTTTCGCAGGCGAGCAGGTCGCTGAAGCAAAACACGCCGTCAAATTCGACGCCCGTATCGAGAAATTTTTCCCAGCATTCCTTCGGCGGGTCTCCGCCCAAAAACAGACACAGCTCCTCGTCGTACAATTTACGCGCGCGCAGCTCGGCGCGGTAGCCCTCGAAACGGTCGCGCGCGCAGGTGAGGTCGAGGTCTTCGGAAAAAAAGGCAATCCGCTTCAGTCCCTTGTCCGCAAGATACGCGGCGGCGATCCGCCCGCCCTTTACGTCGTCCGTATAGATGCAGTCCACGTTTTTCACGTCCGAACGCCTTCCCACCAGCACGACGGGCACGCCGTACGCCTCGATCGCTCCGCCCAGCTCCTCCTCGGGCTGAATAAAACTCAAAATGCCGTCCACGTTGCGCGAGAGCACGGACAGATACAGCTCCTCGGAAAAGCTCCGCACGGGCTCCATCATCATCAGCATGGAATAGCCGCGCTTTTTCAGGCTCTCGTGCAGATAGGCGACCATAAAGGAGAAATAGAGATTGATCGGGTCGTCATAGACGACGGCGATCATTTTCGTCCCGCCCGAGCGCAGGGAGCTTGCCGCCGAATTTTTGACGTAATTGAGACGTTCGGCGATGAGCTTTACCTTTCTTCTGGTGGGTTCGGAGATATCGTCCGCGCCGCTCAAGGCGTGCGAAACCGTCTGCGGACTGACGCCCGCCGCGCGCGCTATATCTTTCACCGTCACTCTTTTCGTCATTTGTTTTTCCTCGCTTACTCTTTGCGCCCGCTCCCAAACGCCGTCTCCCTGCGCCCCTTTTCCTTTGCGCCCGACGCAGTGCCCGCCCTCCGCCGAGTCTCCTCTCCCCGTCCGCCTCATTCGCCCGTCCGCCCCGTTCCTCCGTCTCGTTTTCCGTCCCCTCGAAAAACCGAAGCGGCTCCGCCCGCCGCGGAACCGCTCCCTAAAAAATCGCGTTCAAAGCGCCGAAAAGCCGCAGGCGCCGAGAAATTTCAGAAAGGCCGTCCGCCCTCTTTCGTCGCGCTTAAATACCGTCGTGTTGTCGAGGATGCTCTCGCACACCCTTTCCACCCGTTTCGTCACCGCTTCGTTCGCGGCCTCTTTCGAAAGCCGGTCGCCGTATTCCCGCAGCAGCGAGGCAATCATGTCCTTGTGAATGGTCATATCCTCCGCGATTTCTTTGTTTTCCCCCGTCAGAAACTTTTCCGTTTCCTTCAGCTGGTACTCCAGCCGCCCGGGCAGAATAAACATGCCCATCGCCTCGATCAGGCCGATCGATTCGCTCTTGATATTATGATATTCCTTGTGCGCGTGGAAAATGCCGTCGGGCTGTTCCTCGTCGCAGCGGTTGTTTCTCAGCAGGAGATAGAGGAGATAGCCGTCGGCCGTCTTTCTTGCGATCGGCGCCAGCGTATTGTGCTGCGCGTCCGTCCGCGCAAAAATCCCCACGCTCTCGTCCGAATACTCCAGCCACTTTCCGAGGACGATCTCCGCCGCCGCCCGCAGCGCCTTTTTGTCCTTTCCCTTCAGCAAGATCACGCTGTTGTACCAATCGGGCAGAGCCGCTTCCACGCCCTCGACGGGGCAGGAAAGCCCCAGCGCCTCGGACGCCTTAAACATGGGGAAATCGTGTTTGCCGCCCTGGAAGTGCTCGTGCGCGAGAATACTGCCGCCGACGATGGGCAGGGGCGCGTTGGAGCCGATAAAATACTGCGGCGCAAAATCGACAAAATCCAGAAGCTTGGCAAACGTGCCGCCGTCCAGCACCATGGGGGTATGTTCGGCGTTGATGGCGATGCCGTGCTGATAGAAATAGGCGTAAGGCGAATACTGCCAAAACCAAGGCTCTCCCGCAAGCGTCAAAGGCACCGTGCGCATATTGCGGCGGGTTCTGCCCTGCCCGACGTATCCCACGTTCTCGCGGCAGAGCATACACTTGGGATACCCCGCCGAAACGTTTCTCAGCTTGGCGGTCAGGCGGTTGTTCTTTTCGGGCTTGCTCAGATTGATGGTAATTTCAATCTTGTTTCTCGTCGTCTCCGCAATCCAGAATTTATTTTTACGGATGGCCGAAAGCTTGACGTAATCGTTTTTGACGCCCAGCTCGTAAAGCCCGTCAAACGCCTTGTCGGGGCTTTCGTCATATTCCGCGAAAAACCGTCTTTCCACTTCGGAGGGACGGGGGGAAAGCATATCGAGGATTTCGGAGGTAAAAAATTCCTCCTCGCCCTCCTCGACAAGTCCCTTTTCCTTGGCGTAGGCGAGGACGGGCAAAATTACCTCGTCGGGACAATCCAGCGCGGCAATTCTTTTTTTGTCCGTTTCGTAAGGAGAGAAGCCGTCGAGGCCCAGCTTTTCGATCAGCCGATTGGCAAGATACGTCGCGTCCGCGCTTTCCATGCCCAGATGTAAGGCCGCATAGGCCAACAAATCGGATATTTCTTGATTCATACTCATTTGCCCTCCGCAATTTCATTCTCTTCGGACGTTTCCCGCTTTCTCGGCGTCTGCTCTTTGGAAAACCGTCCGCAGTCTCTTATAATTTGCCGCTCGTTTCCCGCCCCGATTGGGAAACCGCTCGCCGTCTCTTGCAATTTACCACTCGTTTCCCGCCCCGATTTGGAAACCGTCCGCAGTCTCTTATCATTTACCGCTCGTTTCCCGCCCTGATTTGGAAAAGCCTTCATTTTCTTACAACTTGCTCACCGTAATCCCGTCCTCAATCGAGGTCTCGTAGAAGGAAGCGCGGTAGCCGATCGCGTCGAAATACGCTTTGCCCACGCGGCGGATAAACCCTTCCACGCCGCTCTTTTTGACGATGGAAATGGTACAGCCGCCGAAGCCCGCGCCGATCATGCGCGAACCGAGGCAGTCCGTTTCCTTTCTGGCCAGCGCGCTGAGGGTATCCAGCTCTTTGCCCGTCACCTCGTACAAATCGCGCAGGCTGTAATGGCTTTCGTTGAGCAGCCGCCCCAATTCCACCAGATCGCCCGCCTTCAGCGCGGCGACGGCTTCCTTAACGCGGGCGCATTCCATCACCACGTGTTCGGCGCGTTTGGAGACCACGCCCGACAGCACATATTTCACTTCGTTAAATTCTTTCGGCGACAGCGCGGCGAGGCAAGGAACGGGTTTGATCGTATTGATCGCTTTCAGCGCGGTTTCCACTTCGTGGCGGCGCACGTTGTACTTGCTCTCCACGAGGTTGTGGGGCTTGTTGCAGTTGGCGACGACAAGCCGGTATTCCCCAAGCTGTAAAGGCACGTACTCGTACTCGAGCGTGCTGCAATCCAGCAGAATGGCATGGTCCTTTTTTCCCATGGCGGAGGCGAACTGATCCATAATGCCGCAGTTGACGCCCGCGTATTTGTTTTCCGCCTTCTGCGAGAGGAGGGCGAGCTTCACTTTGTCGTATCCGCCGCCCGCGTACTCGGACAGAGCCACCGCGGTAGAAACTTCGATGGCCGCGGACGAGGAGAGGCCGCTGCCGAACGGCACCGTGCAGTCGTATAAAAGGTCGCAACCGACGATGGGCGTGCCGCTCTCCTGGAGATAATAAGCGACGCCCGCCTGATAGTTGCCCCATTTGAGACTTTTATACGAATCCAGCTTGCCGATATCCAGCGTCACCACCTCTTTGAAATCGCTTGCCGCGACGCGGATGACGTTTTGTCCGTTTTTTCTTCCATAGACGTTACATCTCAAATTGAGCGCCGCGGGAAACACCTTGCCCCCGCAATAATCGACGTGCTCGCCGATGACGTTGATGCGCCCCGCCGCGGTGAACAGGTCCTCCGCTTCGCCTCCGAACAGCTGTGAAAACAAGCTTTGCGCTTCCTTCTGTTCCATACCCTGATTACCTCCGAATTTTCCTCTCTTTCGGGCGATGTGTACTTTAACGTTAAAGTACATATGTCAAAAGACATTCCGCCCTTTTCATCCGAAATGATTATAACATGAAAAAAGCAAAAAGTCAACGGCTATTTTTCACTTTTTCTCCGCGATTTTCAATTTTTTCGTCGTTTTAATCCGTACGGTTTATTTATGCGCTTCGATCATTTTGGCCGTTCTGTCCGTTTTTATCCGTTTGGGGAGGAGTTTTTCTCCATTTGAAAAACCACAGCAGAAAATAGACGACGCCGACGGCGATCAGCAACACCGCCACAAACTGCGAGGGGGTAAGAAAGGGAATAAAGGTGTTTCCGCGGTCGTCCGCGCGCGCAAATTCGATAAAAAAGCGCCAAATGCCGTACCCGACGCAATAGAGCGGCATCAGCGGAAATTTGTGTTTTCCCCTGTTTTTGAAAAACAAAACGATGAGCACGGCGGCGAGGGCAAAGAGAAAAATGCTTTCAAACAGCTGAATGGGCACGACGCGGTGCCAAACCTCTTCGCCCGCGCCGTTGGTGTAATTATACATGTTGATCCCGTACCAGGCGTCCGTTTCCCTGCCGTGGCAGCAGCCCGCCGTAAGGCAGCCCAATCGCCCGAACGCATGCGCCAGCGGAATGCAGCACGCGCCGATGTCCAGCATATCGGGAAAACGTTTTACGGCCTCGTTATCCTTGCAGAAATGCTTTCCCGCGATAAAATAAACGAGCAAAAACGCGCCCGCCCCGCCGATCAGCCCGCCGTAAAAGGTGGCGCCCGTATTGGCGTCGATGACAAATTTGCCCCGTTCGGCGATGTTGTAAAAGGCCTGAAAGAGCACTGCCGAACCGTAGCCGACGATCACCGCCGAAAGCGCGCAGATGATGACGATGCGCTGGAGAGAGACGGAAAAGCCGCGTTTCACGGTCATGCGGTCGGCGAGAAGAAACGCCGCCACCACGCCTACAAGAATAAATATATCGTAGAGCGTCAGCCCTAAAAAGAGCGAATGAGGATACATAGAGAATTGTCCTTTTTCCGAAACAGCCGCGCCGACGAAAAATTATCGGCGTATTCGTCAATCATCATTATATAACAAAACGCGCTATTTGTCAATAGCGCGTTTTGTTTTTTCACAATAAGTCCTTATTTTCGGCCGAAAGTTCAATCCTCGCTGACCGTAACGGTAAAGGATCTGCCCTCGGGCAGGATGAGGCGAAGCTTGTCCCCCTCCGCCACTGCTTCCCCTTCAAAACACACTTTTAACATCGCCAGCACTTCTCCGCGCATCTCTTCAAGAGAGAGCTTACCTTCATCCTTGCCACAGTAATTCGATACCATAAAAAATATCCTCCCAAGTAAATTTTGTACTTTAATTATACCATCACGTACGAGAATTTTCAAGGTTTTACGGTGTCTTTCTTTGTCGAATGGCATCGAATAATTGAAAAGATTGTCAAAACCGACAAAAAGTTTTTGTTTTTTATGCCTTTTGTGTCGAGCGGCCTTGAAAGGAAAAAAAAGAATTTATGACATTTCTTCCGTCTGCCCGCCGCCCGAAACACCGTTCGCAGCGGCCTTCTTTTTATTTCTGTTGAGCACGAGCTTATAAATGATCCCGCCTATAATCCCCAACAGGATCGTCCCGCCGAGGATGCCGAAGGAAAGAAGATAGTTTTCCTCCACCAATTCCTGTCCGCACCAGGTAGATGTCACGATGGAAGGAATGCGCGCGACAGCCGTGAGGAGGATAAAAAGGAATATGTTTTCGTCCGTCAGGCACACCAGCCAGGTAAACATGTCCTTGGGGGTTCCGGGGATAAAGTAAAGCAAAAAAAACGTTACGTTCAGCCGTTTTTTATTTTTCAAAAAGGAAATGGACTGCATTTTTTCGGGAGAAACGAACAGCCCCACGATCTTCATGCCGTACCGCTTGCCTAAAAATACGATGATCAGCGAACCGATGATACTGCCGACTGAACACCATAAAAGCCCGTACCATACGCCGAACGTACACCCCGCCGCGATCTCGAGCGCCTCTCCGGGAATCAGCTTTAACACCGTCTGGACGACCCGCAGAAAAATAAAGATGGCAACCCCTTTCGCGCTGTCTCCGAAGCCGTTGAGCCATTCCTTAAACCCCTCGGGGTTCTGGATGAGAAAGGCGATCTTTTTTCCTACCGTAAAATAGAATACGATAAAGAACACCACGATGACGCCCAAGCCTACGCCCACGGCGATGCGTTTGCCCTTGGCGTGCTTTACCTCCGTCGTGCGCTCGTCAACCGCCGCAAAAAGCGCGTTTTTCCAGCGAAGAAGCGTTTTTTTGACCCTTGCGAAAAGGCCCTTCTTTTTCGGTTCCGCTTCAGGGGCTTCCTCTGTTTCCGCCGGCGTTTCGCTTTCCGATTGTTCCTCGGGCTTCGCACCTTTCTCCGCTTCCGTCGAGGGGGCTCGTTCCTCGACGGACGAAGCTTCAGGATCCGCCGAAATTTCGCTTTCCGGCCCTTCCCCGCCCTTCAAGGCTTTGTCCGCCTGGGCGCCGATATCCGTTTTTTCTTCCGACTTTTGTACCGCTTCCGCGAGGCCTCCCGCCGGCGGGACGGAGGGGACTCTTTTTGTTTCGTCTGAGGGAAGATTTTTATTTTTGTTCTTTCGCATACACCTTTTTTCCTGTTTCATGAGCTTATCATAGCATCAGAAGATACATTTTTATCTAACGCAGCATTTCCCTTCCCTTACGCTTTTGTAAGATTTCCGCGCGGGCGTCCGCGATAAAACAAACGAACAAAAAAGAACCGCACCGTCCGATTAATCAAGACAAGTGCGGTTGAAAAATGCGATTTTCCGTTATGCGGGACGTTTTTGTCAAAAACAAACGGCGCCCCTTACACAAAAGCACTTTTGCTTTTTTTGTTGCTTACAGTGCGTTGACGTGAACCGCGCGCAGTTTGTTGGGATTTTTGGGGTCAGCTTCCGTATCGAAAGAAACCTTCTGTCCCTCTTTCAGGCTCTTATAACCGTCGGACTGAATAGCGGAATAATGTACGAATACATCCTCGCCGCCCTCATCGTTGGCAATAAAGCCGTAGCCTTTCTCAGAATTGAACCATTTTACCGTACCTTGACTCATCTCGGGTACCTCCATTAGAAATAAAAATTTTTTTGTACCCCTGAATAAGAACATCAAACACGCCGATCTCGAGATTGTTGCTATTGGCAAATTCAAAACCGCATTCGTTCACAGTTTCTTTCTTGAATACAATTCCATTATACCACATCTTTTTGGCAAATGCAATAGTTTAGACGAGAAATTTTGTGCATTTTTTCGAAAATCTTGTGAATTTTGTGGACTTATCGGGGAAAGCATGTTATACTTTTGTCATTGTCAGGCATTCAACGGCATAATCTAAACGGGAGAACCGCATGGAAATCAGTTTTTTGGAAATACTCAAGGTCATTTTTCTGGGGATCGTGGAGGGCGTCACCGAATGGCTCCCCATCTCCAGCACGGGGCACATGTACCTCGTCGATTTTTTTATCCGCCTCGACATGAGCGAGGCCTTCAAGAACCTGTTTATGGTGGTCATTCAGCTGGGGGCAATCCTCGCGGTGGTGGTGCTCTTCTGGAAAAAGCTGTTTCCCTTCCGCTTCAAGGAGAAACCCGTCGTGCAAAAGGATATTTTTTCCCTTTGGGGAAAGGTGCTTGTCGCCTGCCTGCCCGCGGGAATCCTCGGCATCCTCTTCGACGACTTTCTCGACGAGCACGTCTATACGGAAAACGTAAGGCCGATCGTCATCGCCGCCATGCTGATCGTTTACGGGATCGCGTTTATCGTCGTCGAAAAGCGAAACAAAAACCGTCTTCCCCGTATCGACGCGGCAAAGGATATCGACTATAAAACCGCCCTGATCATCGGCGCTTTCCAGGTGCTTTCCCTCATCCCCGGTACCTCCCGCTCGGGCGCGACGATCTTGGGCGCGATCCTCGTCGGCGTCTCACGCCCCGCCGCCGCGGAATTTACTTTCTTTCTCGCTATCCCCGTCATGTTCGGCGCAAGCCTCTTAAAAATCGTCAAATTCGGGCTTGCCTTTACGGGGACGGAAATTCTTCTTCTGTCGATCGGCTGCGCGGTGGCGTTTGTCGTCTCCCTCTTCGCCATTAAATTTTTAATGAACTTTGTCAAAAAACACGATTTCACGCCCTTCGGCTGGTATCGGATCATCCTCGGCGCAATCGTTTTGTTTGTCGCCGTTCCCTTGCTGATCAACGCTTAAACGACAAAATTAACGGGGCCGCCGCGAAAATTTTCGCGGCGGCCCTTCGCTTTACGCTTTATCGCCCGACAGCGGAATGAAACAACCATCCTGCATGCCGCGCGCGCGGAAGCAATGATAGCTTCCGTCCTCCGTTTCGTACCAATCGGAAAAGGACGCCCGATCGGGAAGTTGCTTCAAAAAGGCGGCCGGTGAGGAGCTCAGATTTTCCCGCTTAGCCCCGATTTCCGTGAGATAGGCCGCCCACATCAGCCAATCGCTTGCGGCTTATTCCTTTTCGGTCACCGCGATCCAGATTTCGCAGGAATAGCCGGAGTTATCTACTTCCGCCGAAGGATATACCTCCAGCTCCACGCCGTTTCCGTATTCGTAATTGCTCTGCGGAAAAAATTCCGTGCAGATCTACCGATAGGTCTCTTTGAAGGCCTCGGGCATCTTTCCTTTACAGCTGAAAACCGCATAGGTATGGGCGGGAATCTCCACGAGCTCCAGATCTTCGCTCTCCAGCGGCGCGCCGTTATATTCCGCGCCGATGCCGTAGGGAAACCCCGAATCCGCCGCCGCTTCGGAAAAACAAATTCCCAATATACCCTGCAAATTATCAAATTTGCCGCAGCGGCAAAGCTTGTCTATCGTTCCGTTTTCGCCGCACTCGTCCCAGAACGCGGAAATGTCCTCCGTGGCGGTATCGCCCTGCGGCTTCGCAATCCGCTTCTTTTTGCAGACCACCCTCATCGCTTCCCTTTTTTCGATCCTGTAATCCATCGTGTTGCCTCCCGATAAAATTAATTTTACGGAAAGTCTGGAAAAAGATTTGATCGTTTTGCCCCGCCGCGCCTCCGTGGGCGTGATTCCGTGAAAGCGCACAAACGCGCGGGAAAAGCTTTCGGGCGTGTCGTAACCGTATTTTAAGGCCACGTCTATCACTTTCCCCCGCGTCCGCACCAATTCCTCGGCGGCCAGCGTGAGACGGCGCATACGGATATAATCGCCTAAAGAAAATCCGCAGAGCATGCCGAACATCCGCTGAAAATGAAAGGGCGACGAATAGGCCTGCTTCGCCACCGCCTCATAATCGATTTCTTCCGTCAGATGCGTCTCCGTATAGTCCAGCGCCCGCTGTATGCCCGTTACCCAATCCACCCTTCGCCCTCCTTCCGTATGAGAGGATTATACCACGATCCGTTTTGCGGGTCTTGACTTTCTATGCGGCGGCATGGCAGATACGGAGAATGCGGAAAATACGGCAGATACGGAAAAGCCGCCTTTTCAACGCTTGTCAAACGCCGATGCGGAAAAAACCGCGGCCGACCCGCCCTCACCGCGCGGAAGGGGGCTGATCGACGGGCGCGGGCTGACCAGCGGAAGCGGGCTTCGCCGCGCCGCTTTCGACCGACGGCGCAAGCGCGGCGGGCTGATTTATGGGAGTACGGTTTGCCTTTTCTATGGGTTGGTCTATCGGCTCGCGATCTCTCTTTTCTGCGAATTGGTCTATCGACTCGCGGTCGGTCTTTTCTATGGTCCCGACATTCCTTTTTTCCGTTTCTTCCGCTTCCTCCGAAGTTTCCGATAACAGCCGCAGCATTTCCAGCACCCGTTCCTCGGACAGATCCTCGCGGGCGGAAGCCAATTTTCCGTAAGCCGTCTTGTCGTGGTGAATTGCCATAATCTCCCTCTCTCCCGCGCCGCTTTTTCATAACGCTTTCCGCCGCGGGAAATGTTCTTTTGGTTGATTATACCACTTTTTCTTCCGTCGGTCAAGGCGCAGGAGATGTTTTCTTTATCTTTGGGGCATTTCAAATTTGGACAAGGCCCTGTTGAGAAAATCGTTAAACGGTTTCATCTTTCGGAAAATCGTCTCCGCAAGGCTGAGAAAATAATCCGTTTTCCGTACCTGATCGTCCGAAACGGGGTATTCGAGATACCAGCTTTTATGCTTCAGATATTCCGCCTGCGGATGTTCGGGAGCGTACCCCGCGGGGACTTTTTTTAGAGCCGCGCCCTTTACGGCGAAAGAGGCGCAAAATTCTTCGTCGCCGATAATCCGCGACCATTCGTCGGAATGCGCTGCGATATATCCGCGAACCATCTCCGTCGCCCCTTTGAATACGTCGCAAAAGAGCCCGCCGCCCAAAAAGGAGCGGCCGAAGGGCATGATCATCAGATAATATCCCACGGGGACGGGCTGTTTGCCGCCCGACGAAAGATGAGCGCGGAAGGCGGGAAGATACGGGGATTTATCGGCGCTGAAGCGGGTGTCCCGCATCAGCTTATACGTCAATTCTTTCGGTTCGCGGCGGAGCAGGCCCTCGTCCGTATCTCCCAGACGGCGGAGCAATTCCCCCACGAGCGCTTCGAAACGCGCGTTCGCCTCTTCGTATTCGGCTTTATGGGCGCGAAACCATTCGCGGTCGTTGTGCGCGCTTAAATCGGTGAGATAGCTCAATATTTTATCGTCGTTCATGCGTCGGCCTCCCGCGGATCTCTGACCGTCGCAAGGGGGACGGATTCCATAAATTTTTCAAAGAACCGTTTTGTGCGTTCGGGTGATTCGTACATTTTACAGAAAGCGAAACGCGCGGACAGGTCGTCTATCTCCTCCATCGCATTTTTGAACCGCAGGTTATCCTGCACGGAGAGCTCGCGGGCGGACGTATAGTTCAGGGATTCGGGGTCAAGACGATGATTTTGTATGGCATAGTCGAGCCTGTCCCCGCAACGGCATTTTCCGCCGCCGTATTCGCCGCAATAGGTGCCGAGAAATTCGGCCACCCGCCGACGGATCCTCGACAGCCGCTGTCGATACGCTTCGGGCGTTATCTCCAAAATTTCTCCCGCGACACGGCTGTCGGGCTTAAACATCGTCCCCAGCACGAAAATACAACGGCTTTCGGGGTCGAGACACTGAAGCAGGACGTTGGTGCAGGACATCTTCAGCTCCTCTGCCAAAACGCTTTCCTCGGCGTTCTGCTTCAGATCGGGCAGGTCGCGGATGGCCCCGTGCTCGATATCCTCCCCATAATACTCGAAGCTTAAAGGATGGCGGGCAAACATGTGCTTTTTGTAATCGATCAAATAATTGGCCGCGATGCGAAACGCCCAAGTGGAAAAGGCGCTTTCGCCTCTGAAAGACGACAAGTGCGTGATGATTTTGAGCAGGATGTCCTGCGCGGCGTCCTCCGCGTCCGAAAAGCTGCCCAGCATCCGCAGGGAAAGGTTGAACACCATATCCCTCACGCTTAACACGACGGTCTCCAGCGCGCCTTTGTCGCCTGCAACGGCTTTTCCGATCGCAACAGATAAGCTTTGTTCTTCTTTTTTATCCATAGTAATTTCTTACCTCCTGCTTTATTAGACGAGTTTTTTTCTCCCGTGTGACAAAAATCCCGAGGATTTATTTCGGGATTTTTATCTTTTCCGTACTCCCCCCGCTTAAGTATAACACACCCGACGGGATTTGACAAGCTTCTACCTTAGACGACCAAAGAGCGCGAGCTTCAAAATATTTTCCAGCTGACGGAACACGAGTCTGTCCGTGACGCTCATTTTCGATACCGAACAGGAAAAGCCCGCTACGGCGGTTTCTTCCCCGCTTACCAAAGGAAAATAGACGGCGCGCGCGCCGCGCAGGGTGTCCGTGCCCTTGCCCGCAGGCTTGCCGTTTTTTCGGCACCACTCGGCCACCGCCCTTTCGTTTTCTTCGTCAAACGGTCCGAGGCTCTCGCCCGCCCACGAGGAGGCGTGCCGCTCCCTGCCTTTGAGGAGGATACAGCTGCGCCCAAACGCGCGCGCCAGCACCTCCGCTAAAATCGCCCCCTTCGGCCGATCCTTTTCCAGCGCCGCCTGGGCGATCAAATCGGCGATATCGAAAATTCTGTTTGCCGCCTTATATCTTTGAAGGAGCTTGTTTCGGTGAAACAGTTTTCCGAAAAAGGCTTTCGCGGGAGAAACGCCCGAAGAGAAATGCCCGTTGTCGGGCACGATCAGAAGCTCGATTTCGGGCAGCGCCGCAATAAATTTATCCTCCAGCCCCACTTTTTTGCCAACCGACTGCCACGTCTTGCCGACGATTAAATTCGTCACCCCTGCAAGCTTTACGTAATCCGCCACCGTTTCCACCACGTCGTCGCCATATTTGACGATCATGTTTCCGCCCGTATCCCGCACGAGGTTCATATGCTTTTTGATATTTGCGGCGGCCTCGTCGCTCAACGTGCCGCTCTTTTCCACATACATGGCGGAATACCTGCAATGGTAGGCCTCCGCCATGCGCGCCGCCACGCGGATATTTTTTGCGGAGGAAGGGGAGGGACTGACAAGCACGAGCACTTTCGTCTTGAGCCGTCCGTTATTGGTTTGCTTTTCGATCCTGTCCGCCGTACGGCGCAGGGACAATTCGCGCAGGGCAGACAGATTATCCGCGCTGAAAAAGTTTTCCAGCGCGAGGGCGGCGCGGTTTTTTTTATAAATCTTTCCCTCCTTCATGCGCTCGATCAGGTCGGTCGGCTCGATATCGATGAGCGCCAGCTCGTCCGCGTAATCGAAAATTTCGTCGGGAATACGCTCGTTTACGTCCACAGACGTCGCGGAATCCACCGTGTCGTGCAAGCCTTCGATATGCTGGACATTGACCGTGGTATAGACGTCTATGCCGCTGTTGATTACCTCCTCCACGTCCAGATACCGCTTGCGGTTTTTGCTTCCCGCGGCGTTGGTGTGCGCCAGCTCGTCCACGAGAAGCAGCTGCGGACGGCGCGCGAGGGCGGCATCGACGTCAAATTCCTTCAGCAAAATGCCGCCGTGGGAAAGCTCCTTCAGAGGGAGACGCTCCAGCCCCTCCGCCATTTTCAGCGTTTCGGGACGGTCGTGCGGCTCCAGATAACCGATGACGACGTCTATCCCAAGCGATTTCAAATCCTGCGCGGCCTTCAGCATGGCGTAGGTCTTGCCCACGCCCGCCGAATAGCCGAAGAAAATTTTCAGTTTGCCCTTTTGCATGTCAGATTAACCCGTCCAAAGAAAGATTGACCAGCAGGACGTTTACCCGTCTTTCCCCGAAAATCCATAAAAAACGGCCCTCGGTATATCGGTCGATCGTTTCCTTCACCTCCGCCTCGGAAATTTTCTCCCCTTCCGCGGCTTTCGCGTTGCGGGCGGCCGTCACGGCGGGGATTTGGAAATACGCCGCCTCGGTCGAAATATGCGGATCTACCCCGCTCCCGCCCGAAGTGACCAGCTCGGCGGGGATATCCTCCCGATCGGTATAGCCCACGGCCGCAAGCTTTTCCCTGCGCTGCGCGATCCTCTCTTCGACGAGCTTTTTATATTCCTCGCTTTCGGGCGACAAATTGGTGGGCGCGCCCGTATTCACCCTGCCGAACAGATATTCCGCGCTTTCGTAGCTTTGGCCGATCAGCTCGCTGCCATAGACGGTTTTAGCGCCGTCCGGCATAGTGACGATGATCTGAGAGCCGTTTGCCTCGTAGGGAAAGGCCGTCTGCGCGGCCAGCGTGACGCTTAAGGGATAGGCCAGGCCGCAGAGCAGGGTAAAGACGACGAAACAGACGAGCGACGCGCGGAAAAGGGTAAATCTACGCTTTTTTACGCCTTTCGGGGCGACTTCTTCTTGTATAATCTCCATAATATTTACCTCCTTATGCTACACCGCACGCGGCGAGCAGCAGATCGAACAGTTTGATAAAGACGAACGGAGCGATTACGCCGCCCGCACCGTAGATCAACAGATTGTTTTTTAACATTTTACCCGCAGGTTGTTCTTTATATCTCACCCCTTTCAGAGACAGGGGAATGAGCGCAATAATAATCAGCGCGTTGTAGATGATGGAAGAGAGAATGGCCGTGGCGGGATTAGAGAGCCGCATGAAATTGAGGGCGTCCAGTCCCGGATAAATGCCGGCGAACAGGACGGGAATAATGGCGAAATATTTTGCGATGTCGTTGGCGATGGAAAAGGTGGTCAACGCGCCCCTGGTCATGAGCAGCTGCTTTCCGATACGTACCACTTCGATGAGCTTCGTGGGGCTGGAATCGAGATCGACCATATTTCCCGCTTCCTTTGCCGCCTGCGTGCCCGAATTCATGGCCACCGCCACGTCCGCCTGTGCGAGCGCGGGCGCGTCGTTGGTGCCGTCGCCCGTCATGGCGACGAGGTGACCCTCCGCCTGAAGCTTTTTGATGAGCGCAAGCTTTGTTTCGGGCGTGGCTTCCGCCACGAAATCGTCCACCCCCGCCTCTGCGGCGATCGCCGCCGCGGTCATCGGATTGTCGCCCGTGATCATGATTGTTTTTATGCCGATCTTTCTGAGATCTTCAAATTTTTCGCTGACCCCTTCCTTGACGATATCTTTCAGATAAATGACGCCGAGCACCTTATCGCCGCGCGCCACCACCAAAGGCGTTCCGCCCTCGTTTGCGACCCTCTTTACCGCCTCGGCGCACTCCTTTGGATACACGCCCCCCTGCGAACGCACGTACGCTTCCACCGCGTCCGCGCTTCCCTTGCGGATATGCTCGCCGCCGACGTCTATGCCGCTCATGCGGGTTTTGGCCGAAAATTCGATAAATTCGGCTTTCAAGGAGGCGATTTCTTTGCCGCGAAGCCCGAATTTATTTTTCGCCAGCACGACGATGCTTCTGCCCTCGGCGGTTTCGTCCGCGATCGAGGAGAGCTGGGCCGCCTCCGCAAGCGCCTCCTCGCTTGTATCCCCCACGGGAATAAATTCGCTGGCCTGGCGGTTGCCCAGCGTGATGGTGCCCGTTTTATCGAGCAGCAAAATGTCCACGTCCCCCGCCGCCTCGATCGCTCGGCCGCTGGTGGCGAGCACGTTAGCCTTGTTCAGTCGGGCCATGCCCGCGATCCCGATAGAAGAAAGGAGCGCGCCGATCGTGGTGGGCGCAAGGCAGACCAGCAGCGCCACGATATTGGTTAGGCTGACGGGCGAGCCTTGCCCCGCCTGGCTGACCGCAAATTTAGAAAAGGGAAGCAGACAGGCGGAGACGATGAGAAAGATGATCGTCAACGTGACGAGCAGAATCTGGAGCGCAATTTCGTTGGGCGTCTTTTTGCGGCTGGCGCCCTCGACCATGGCGATCATTTTATCGAGGAAGCTCTTTCCCGCCTCGGCCGTTACGCGGACGATCAGCCAATCGCTGGTGACGGTGGTTCCGCCCGTCACCGCACTCCTGTCCCCGCCCGATTCGCGGATGACGGGCGCGGATTCGCCCGTGATGGCGCTTTCGTCCACGCTCGCAATACCTGCGATCACCTCCCCGTCCATGGGGATTTGCTCGCCCGCCTTTACCAGCACGATATCCTTCGGCTTCAGCTCGCTGCTTTTGATTTCGATATATTCCGCCTCGTAATCGGGCGAAGCGAGCTTCCGCGCCACGACGTCCCTGCGCGCCCGTTTCAGGCTTTCCGCCTGGGCGCGGCCCCTGCCCTCCGCGATCGCCTCCGCAAAGTTGCCGAACAGCGACGTGAACCAGAGTATGAGGGAAATGGCGAAAATGTACCAGCTGCCGCCGTCCTTGATCCCGCCCAGCGAAAGGAAGAACAGCACCGTCGTCAGGATCGCCCCGAGATAGACCACGAACATGACGGGATTTTTTATCTGCGTTTTGGGATTGAGCTTGACGAGCGATTGCAGCGTTGCGTCCAGCACGATTTTTTTATCGATCATCCGCCCCTTCTTCAATTTTTCTTCCGAAGAAAGCGGGGTATTTTTTTTGCGTTTCATTCCTTTACCTCCTTAACCGACAAATTCCGCAATCGGTCCCAGCGCCAGCGCGGGGAAGAAGCTCAGCGCGCCGATGATCAAGACGACGGCGATGAGAAGCCCTACGAACATAGCGTTGTTTGTGGCGAGCGTGCCGTCCGATTGGGGAACGGATTTTTTGTTTGCGAGACTTCCCGCCAGCCCCAGCACCGCCAGCATGGGCACGAAGCGAACCAGCAGCATAACGACGCCGCCGACCACGTTTGTCCAGGGTGTATCCGCGCTGAATCCAGCAAACGCCGAGCCGTTATTGCCCGCCATCGAGGCAAAGGCGTAGAGAATTTCGGAAAATCCGTGCGCGCCCCCGTTGGTCAGCCAATCCGGCGCGGACGAAAGAAGCACCGTCGAAGCCGTACCCAGCAACAGACAGAGCACGGGAGTCAAAATGATCAGGCATACCATTTTCATATCGAAGCCGCCGATCTTTTTGCCGAGATATTCGGGCGTGCGGCCCACCATCAGCCCCGCGATAAACACGGTGAGAAGCGCAAAGGCGATCATGCCGTACAGGCCGCACCCTACGCCGCCGTAAACGATCTCGCCCAGCATCATCAAAAACATCGGGATCATGCCGCCGATGGACGTGAAGCTGTCGTGCATGGCGTTGACGGAGCCGTTGGAGGCGGCCGTGGTGGCCGTCGCCCACAGCGAGGAGGCTCCGATCCCGAACCGCACTTCCTTGCCCTCCATATTTCCGACGCCCTTTACCCCTTCGGGCAGGGCCGCGCCGATAAATTCGAAAGCCGTGCAGACGGCGAGACAGACGAGGAAAATAATCGTCATCGCCTTCAGCAGCGCGACGCCCTGATCCTTTTCCCCGACAGACTTGAGGGCTTTGGCTTTTTTTCCGAAAGAGGCGGCGCTATCCCGCGTTTCGGAGGCGCACGCGCCGTCCGCGTTTCTGTTTTTCACCGCCTTTCCGAACGTAAAGCAAAGCCCTACGGGAATCCACAGCAGAGAGAGACACTCCAACAGATTGGAAAACGGGGTGGGATTTTCAAACGGATACGCCGAATTTACCCCGAAAAAGCCGCCGCCGTTGGTAAACAGCTGTTTAATGATGATTTGGCTGGCCGCGGGACCGAGATAAAGCCGAGAAGCTTCCCCGTTTAAGGCTATGTAAGAAACGGAACCGCTCATCGTCTGCGGTACGCCCTGCGATACCAGCGCCAGTGCGCCCGCAAAGCTTACGGGGAGCATAAACAGCGTAATTCTCGTGATATCCGCCCAGCAGTTGCCTATGGTTTTGCACTGTCTGCGCGTAAAGCCTCTGACGAGAGCAAAGAGAACGGCGATGCCCACCGCGCCCGACAAGAAATTTTGCGTCGTCAGACAGATCATCTGGGAGAAATAGGAGAGACCCGTTTCGCCCGAATAGGCCTGCCAATTGGTATTGGTGACGAAGCTGACCGCCGTATTGAACGCGAGGTGCCAGCTCATGCCGTCGATCTTTTCGGGATTCATCGCCAAAAACGCCTGAAGCATAACTACCGCCATAAAAAAGATCAGGCTGATACCGCTGAGAAACAAAATTCCCAGCGCGTACCTCTTTACCGACATCTCCTCACGGGGATCGACCCCCATCGCTTTGTATATTCCGTTTTCCGCCGCCGTGCAGAGCTTTTTCGCAAAAATCGGCTCGCCTTTATAAATCCTGTAAAAGGCGCGGCCGAACAGCCAACCGCCGCCCATGAGCAGCGCAAGGAACACGACGTCCTGCAAAACGGTGAACACGATACTTTCCGTCATAAAGCTTCTCCTCCTTCGCGGCGGGCTTCCTCTGCCTCGGAGATACGCTTGATCTGCGAAAGGTTATAATACATTACCCTGTTTTTATCGTCGCATACCTTCGCAAAGCCCTCCTGGATTTCGAGAAGGGTATATGTGGCGGCCGCGACCCCGCCGCCTTGAAACGCCCCCGTCAGAAAGACGAGGCGCACCTTTTTTCCTATCAACTCGCGCATATAATGCCTCCTTCGTTTTTTTACATTTTTACGTTTTTACGTTTTATCGCCTTTGAACAGCATATAAAACAGATAACCCATTACGCCCAGCGCCAGAACGCCCGCTATGATCGTCACCGCCGTCATTGTTTCGCCTCCCGAAAAGTTAAGCCCCACTGAATGTCCCGCTCGTCCGACGAATACCGGAAATCTCCGATACGGTCGAGATTTTTCGCCGCGGCCTTGAAAGTCTGATCCATATAGTACGCTATACGGAAAAATTTAATCGCTTTCAGCCTGTCGCCCTCCTTTTCGTAAAGGATCGCCAACAGGTTATACGCCTCCGCGTTTTCCATATCCTCGGACATGGAGCTTTTCAGAATTTTGTGCGCAAGGGGGTAATTTTTCTCCTCTATGGCCTTCGCGGCGGAGAGCATCATCTTTTCGACGAGGGACGTCTCGGGCGACGGTTGCTTCCGATGTGCAAAAAACGTCTTTTCGCTTCCGTCCGCGCTTTTGCCTAAGCTCGCCCGCGTTTTTGTTTCTGCCGTCATATCTTGCCTCCTTCTCTCTTTTGCCTTTTTATCATAGCATTTTCCGCATAAAGAAAACCTTTTTTATCCCTGAAAGGGCATTAAGATTTTATAAAGATTTACGTAAAAACGTATTATATAGCGCCTTGATTGCCGTTTCGTACTTTTCTCCGTCCACCCCCGCGATGATATTGATTTCCCGACACCCCTGAATCAACATGCGTATATTGATCCCCGCTTCCGCGAGCGCGAGACTCATCTTCCCCGCCACGCCGATACTGCTATACATATTTCGCCCCACCGCCGAAACGATGGAAAAATTTTCTAAAATCCTTATTTGCTCGGGTTTTATCGACCGACAGATCTCCTCTATCACGTCTTCCCGCTCTGACGGCGGAAAGGTTTCCTCGGGAATGACAAAGTTTACGGCGTCGATACTCGAAGGCATATGCTCGAAAGAAATTTTATGCGAGTCCAGCGTTTCCAGCACTTTTCGCAGAATATTCTTTTGAAGATTCAAGCCCGTTTTATGGATAAAAAGCACTAAAAGATTTTTTTTGCCCGCGATGCCCGTCACCGTGTTTTTTCCTTTGAATTTTGGCCGAGAACAGATCAACGTGCCCGCCTCCCGCGGACGAAAAGTATTGCGCACGTTGAGGGGAATATTTTTTTCGATCAGGGGGAGAATCGCTTCGGGATGCATGACCGAGGCGCCCAGATAGGACAGCTCCCGCAATTCGCCGTAGGTCATACGGTCTATAATCCGCGCTTCGGGAACGATGCGGGGATCGGCATTGAGAATACCGTCCACATCCGTCCAGTTTTCGTATAAATCGGCGTTTACCGCGCCGGCGACGACCGCGCCCGTAATGTCCGAACCGCCCCGCGAAAAAGCGACGATTTTCCCGGTATGGTCGGCTCCGTAAAAGCCCGGGATCACCGCACGACGAATCCCTTGGAGACGCTTCCCGCATAAAGATTCCGTCGCCGCGGCGTCGTATCCGCTTTTTTCGAAACGCACGAGTTCGGCCGCGTCCGCAAATTCGTATCCGATCCTTTTCGCAAAAAATAGCGCCGAAAGATACTCTCCCCGCGATACGCAAAAATCATATCCGCGATTTTGCTCCATTTGAGATTTTACTTCCCGCAAAACGTTTTCGACGCCTTCCAGCTTCGGCGCGACTTTCATAAAACGAGCGGCGACCTTTTCAAACGAGCGGTCACAGCTTCCGTCCGATTCGATTTCATGAAAACAATCGACGAGAAGGTCGGTCACTTTCTCCCCCTTTTCGCTGCGCCCCGGGGCAGACACCACAATATATTTTCTCGAAACGTCGCTTTTTACGATTTTCTCTACCTTTTTTACCGATTCTTCGTCCGCCATCGAGGTTCCGCCGAATTTACATACGATCGTTTTTTCTTTATCCATTTCTATATACTCCGTCTTTCGCTCCTTTTGCGTTTTCATAATCATAACACGCGCCGCGTTAAACTTACGTTGAATACTTCGTGCAAGGTATTAAATTTTTATTAAAGCGCAAAAAAAGCCCGTCTCCTCAGAGACGGGCAAGGCGGCAAAACGCCGATCGTTTATGATTTGTCAGATTTTATTCATTCGGTATCCCACGCCTACGTCCGTACGGATCAGCTCCTGCGAGTAAGGGTCCTTTTCTATCTTTCGGCGGATGCCCGCCATGAAGACGCGCAGGCCGTTGGAATCGTTTCCGCCCGCGCCCCATACCTTGGAAATAATGAAATTATGGGTGAGCGTCTTGCCGACGTTTTGGGCGAGCACGCACAATATTTTATATTCGTAATTGGTGAGATGGATTTCGCGGCCGTCGAGCAGTACGCTGTGCGCCACATAATCGATGGAAAGGCGGCCGTTGGCGAAGGTGCCGCTCTGCCGTTCGTCCGAACCCACGCTGTGCCGAAGCGCCGCGCGCACGCGAGCCATCAGCTCGGCGCTGGAAAAGGGCTTCTGCACGTAATCGTTGACGCCCGCGTCCAGGCATTTGATCTTTTCCGATTCGTCCCCCCGCGCGCTCACGACGATGATCGGAAGCGTTTCGGAAAAGCTGCGGACCGTTTCCACCACGTTGCTCCCGTCCATATCGGGAAGCCCTAAATCGAGAACGATCAGATCGACGATATTTTTTACGACAAAGTCGATCCCCTCCCGTGCGCTGCCCACCGCAAAAACGCCGTGCCCCTCCTGCTTCAGCGCAATCTTCAAAAGATTTTGTATCGCTTTGTCGTCCTCTATGATTAAAATGTCAGCCATTGCTTTCCTCCATGGGGAGCGTAAACTCGAAAACCACTCTGTCTCCCGCGTTCCGCGCGAAAATTTCTCCGCCGTGCGCGCGGATAATCAGCCGGCAGATCGCTAAGCCCAAGCCTACGCCGTCGTGTTTGCCTTCTTCCGACGTATAATACATTTCGAAAATATGAGGCAGATCCTCCGCCCGGATAGGCTCGCCGTCGTTGCCGATGCGGAAAACCGCATTTTTGCCCGTGTTCCAGACCTTTATCCAGATATTGCCCTCGGGCGGGGTATGCTTGGCGGCGTTGTCGAGAATATTGCCGATTACCTGTAAAATCAACGTCGCGTCCATGGGAACGAGCAGCATTTCTTCGGGCACGTCGTAATGCAGCGCCCGCGTTCCCAGCTTGCCGCTGACGTTTCGGACGGCCTGAGGCAGAATCTCCTCCAACGCTTCGGGAGACTTTTTCACCGTCAGTTTTTCGCTGTCGATCCGCGTGAGAGAAAGCAGATTTTCGACGAGCCGGATCGTCCAGTCGGATTTCGAAACGATATCCCCGAGAATTTTTTCCTTATCCCCCTCCTCCAGCCGCGGGTTATCCAGCAAAAGCTCCGCGCCGTTTTTGATCGTCGTCAACGGCGTGCGCAAATCGTGGGAAATACTGCGCAGCAGCGTGGCTTTTAATTGCTCCTTTTCCGCCGCCGATTTCAGTTTTATCCGTTCGACGCCCAGCACGCTGACCTGCTCCATTTTCCGCTTCAGCTGAAAAGTGACGGTACTGATGCCCAAGCCCACCAAAAACATCAGGATAAAGGTCACCATATACATTTTATCGTTGAAATGGAAGGTGAACCTGGGAATGGTAAAGAAAAAGTTATAGCCGAAAACGCTGACCACAGAAAGGAGGGAGGAATAAGCGAAGCCCTTGGTAAAAACCGCGGTCAGCAAAATCCCCAGCACGTAAATGATGAGAAAATTGAGATCGTTGATCTTAAAATAATCCAAAAAATAGCACAGCCCTGTGCACAGCGCAAAGACCAAAAGGGTGATGCCCGTATTTTTCAGGATTTCCAAAAGACGTTTTTTTGTTTCCGCTTCCATAGGCTCTATTATACCCTTTTCCCTTTGGCTTGTCAAGCGACCTTTACCGTTTACTTTTTACGCCCTCCGCGCACTTTTTTCCCGTGCCTGCGCGCATATCGCTTCTCCGTCAGATAATTTTCCGCGGGCGGCGCGTTCGGTTCGAGCAACAGCGTTTTGATCGCCGTTTCTGCCGACAATTCCAGAACCGCCGCGTTTTCCACCGCTCGTTCGGGCGTTTCGCCCCATACGAAGGGACCGTGCCCCCTCACCAGCGCCGCGGGGATTAGCGCCGCGTCTTTGCCCTCAAACGTCTCTTCGATTACCTTGCCCACGTTCAGCTCATACGTGCCCTTCACTTCTTTCTCCGTAAGAGCGCGCGTACAGGGGACGGCCCCGCAAAAAGCGTCCGCCTGGGTCGCCCCGTAAACCGGGAGGTCTTTCCCCGCCTGCGCCCATGCCGCGGCGTTGACGGAACGGGTATGTACGAGCCCGCCGATCCCGGGAAACGCGCGGTAGAGATAGAGATGCGTCGGCGTATCGATCGGCGGACGGTGCTTCCCCTCCGCCACTCTGCCGTCTATCAGATCCACCACCAGCATATCCGCCGACGTCAGTTCTCCGCAGGAAACGCCGCCCGGCCGGATCACCACCAGCCCCTTTTCGCGGTCGATCCCGCTTACGCTTCCCCCCGTAGGCACCGCCAGACCGTACTCCCTCAATTTTAGAGTTTCACGGTACACCCGCTCCTTCAAGCGCTCCAACATTTCAACCCCTCCCAATTTTTTTATAAAAGGGAAATTATTCCTTTTTACATTTATAATTATACCGCTTATCCGCCCGAGTGTCAATACTTATACGAAATTTCCCCTCAAAAAACTGAGGGCGGCGCGGCGGTCTTTGAGGCCGATTCGGCTTTATTCGCTTGCAAAAAACGCAAAAAAGTGCTATACTGTTTTGAATATAGAACACAGGGAAAAGGAGAAGCTATGATTGAACCGTTGTATGAAGAATGGCTGAAACATACCCGCACGGACAGCGAGCTGCACGAGGAGCTGCTTTCCGTCAAAGGCGACGCAAAAGCCGTCGAGGACAGGTTTTACCGCGAGCTGTCCTTCGGGACGGGAGGGCTTCGCGGCGTTTTGGGGGCAGGCACCAACCGCATGAACGTCTATTCGGTGGGAAAGGCTACGTTTGGACTGGCGGCCTATCTCTTGAAACAGGCGGGAGAAAAAAAGAGCGTGGCGATCGCGTACGACAGCCGCATCAAATCCCGCGAGTTTGCCTTTACAATCGCCGAAATTTTTTCCTCCAAGGGAATAGAGGCGTATATTTTCGACGAGCTGACGCCCACGCCCGTCCTCTCCTATGCGGTGAGAAAGCTGAAAACCACGGCGGGAATCGTCATCACCGCAAGCCATAACCCCAAGGAATACAACGGCTATAAAGTATATAACTCGAAAGGCTGCCAGATTACCGACGAAGCAGCGGCAGACATTACCGCCGAAATCGCGCGCTTCGGGTATTTTGAGACCTACGAAAAGGACGAAAGCCTTATCCATGTCTTAAACGACGAAATCAAAAACGCCTTTCTCTCGGAAATTTATTCCCTTTCGCTTTTTCCCGACTGCGGCGACTATGCGCCGAAGGTCGTCTATACGCCCTTAAACGGTACGGGAAACAAGCCCGTGCGGGAAATCCTCGCAAAGCTCGGCGTCAAAACGCTGTCCGTCGTGCCCGAGCAGGAAGCGCCCGACGGCAGCTTCGCCACCTGTCCCTACCCTAATCCCGAGGAAAAGGCCGCGCTCTCGCTGGCTCTGGCACTCGCAAAGGAAAAGAATGCGGAACTTGTTTTGGCCACCGATCCCGATGCGGATCGCGTGGGAATCGCCGTGCGCGGGGAAAACGGGGAATATCGGCTGTTCAACGGCAACGAGACGGGCGTTCTCCTCGAAAAGTATATTTTGGAGCGCAGACAGGAAAAGGGAACCCTGCCCCCGTCCCCCGTCGTCGTCAAAACCATCGTCACCACAGATATGGCGACGGATATCGCAAAAACATACGGCGCGGCCGTAAAGGAAGTTTTGACGGGCTTCAAATACATCGGCGAAGCCATCGACGCGCTTGCGGACGAGCGCAGCTATATCATGGGCCTTGAAGAGAGCTACGGCTACCTCGTCGGCCGCCACGCGCGCGACAAGGACGCCGTTTCCGCCGCCATGATGATCGTGGAAATGGCGGCCTATTACCGCTCGCAGGGCAAAAGCCTCATCGACGCGCTGGAGGAGCTTTACGAAGCTTACGGCTACTATACCACTTCGTTGTTTTCAAAGACCTATAAGGGAAAAAGCGGAAAAGAGGAAATGGACGCCGTTCTTGCGGGGATACGCAGGGAACCCTGGAAAAAACTGCTCGGCCGCCCCGTGCTCGCCTTCAAGGATTACTTGCAGGGAATCGAAGGACTGCCGAAAAGCGACGTGCTCTCTTTCCGCGGCGAAGGCTTTAGAGTGATCGTCCGTCCCAGCGGCACCGAGCCTAAACTGAAGGTGTATTTTCAGGTGAAGGAAAAGACAGCGGAGGACTCGCAGGCTTTCGTCTCTGCCTTGGTTGCGTCCGTCGCGGAAATGGTATGACGTTTTTGCCGCTGTGTTCGGCAGAAAAATAGTATGAAGTTTTGCAACTGTGTTCGGCAGAAAAATAGTATGACATTTTTGCGGTTTTGTCCGTCTCCTCAAAAGGTAATTCTTTTGAAAACTTGTGAGGAAAACACAGACTTTTTGAGCAAACTCTTTACTGTTGCAAGGGGGGTGCGCATAATCTTAAATTTTCCCTTTATAAAAGAGGATACGCGGTTATAACCGCATATCCTCTTTTTTATCGTCCGCAGGCCGCAAACAGGGTTGAGACCATCGCGGACTTTTTTCGTCCTTTCAAATTTCAGAAGTTCAGGTCAAAAAATAAAGATGAGCAAAAGATAAAGAAGCAGCAAAATGAGCAGAACGACGCACATCGGCAACAGCATTCGCCTTACTGCCGACCAATAGGTTTTCCACTTTTCCCCGAAGGTCGATTTTCGCCTCGGCTCCGCCGGGGGCGCCGACGGTTTTTTTTGGCCGATCCGCGTCACCTGCGACATATCGCTGATCGTCGAATTGTCGTCGTAATAGATGACTTTTTCCTTTTTCTTCTTCTTTTTCTTTTTCGACATTAACGCCCTTCACCCCTTTCGCCATACCTTTTCGGCTTGCACGGCGAGATAATATTTCCGATTTTATTCCTGCGGATAACAATGGCAGGCGACAAAATGCCCCGGTTCGTATTCCTTATAGACGGGCGCGATGTGCTTGCATACCTCCATCGCCTTGGGGCAACGGGTATGGAATTTACAGCCCAAAGGAGGGTTTGCAGGAGAGGGAATATCCCCTTTGAGAACGATGCGCTTGCCCTTTTCGTCCGGGTTGGGATTGGGCACGGCGGAAAACAGTGCGTTGGTATAAGGGTGCATGGGATGATTGAAGATTTTATCCTTATCGCCGAATTCGACCATCGAACCCAGATACATGACGCCGATACGGTCGGAAATGTATTTCACGACCGACAAATCGTGCGAAATAAACAAATACGTCAGCTGTCTTTCCTTCTGTAAATTTTTCAGAAGGTTGATAATCTGCGCCTGAATGGAAACGTCGAGCGCGGAAACCGGCTCGTCGCAGACGACAAGTTTCGGATCGACGACCAACGCCCGCGCGATACAGATACGCTGACGCTGTCCGCCCGAAAACTCGTGCGGGTACCTTTCGTAATAATAATCCCGAAGCCCGCATTTTTCCATGACGCTCAATACGTATTCCTTTATCTGAGAAGGGGGCACGATCTTATGCACCTTGACGGGCTCGGCAAGAATATCGCCGACAGTGCTTCTCGGGGGCAGGGACGAATACGGATCCTGAAAGACGATCTGCATTTTCGTGCGCAGAGCGTTCATCTCCTTCAGTTTATAACCCGCGATATCCTTTCCCTCAAAGAAAATCTGGCCGGAAGTAGGTTGATGCAGCTTCAAAATCGTTCGGCCCATCGTCGTCTTTCCGCAGCCGGACTCGCCGACGATACCGAGCGTTTCCCCGGATCGTATCTTGAAGGACACGTCGTCCACCGCTTTCAGACTGGTTATGGGTTTACCCATCACCGTCTTTTTCAAGGTAAAATATTTCTTCAGATGTCTTACCTCTAAAAGAGCGTCGGGATCGGGAGGAAGAACCTTATCCTCTTCCACCTTTGTGTCCCGTTCCGCCTGCTCCCGGGCAAATTCCGCCTGATCGTCGTAACCTGAAAAATCATTCTCCTCTTTCGGATCAAGTGAATTCTGTTTCGTTTCTTCTGTTTCCATATCAATCTTCCTTCGGGGCGTACAAATGACAAGCGACAAAATGCGTGGGGCTTACCTGTACCATGCCGGGATATTCGCCCGAACATTTGCCTATACACTGCGAGCACCGTTCTTTGAAATAGCAATTGGCGGGCATATCGACGGGATTGGGAACGTTGCCCGGAATATTGAACAGCTGATCTTCGGACGAATTCATCGTCGGCTTCGACTTTTGCAATCCCTGCGTATAAGGATGACAGGGATTATGGAAAATTTCCGAGACGGTGCCCTGCTCTATAATTCTGCCCGCATACATGACGACGACGTAATCCGCCATTTCGGCAATTACCCCGAGATCGTGCGTAATCAACAAAATGGAACCGTTGATCCTGCTCTTCAAATCGTTGAACAAATCGAGAATCTGCGCCTGAATCGTCACGTCGAGCGCGGTCGTAGGCTCGTCTGCAATGATCAGCCGAGGTTCGCAGGCCAGCGCCATGGCAATCATGACGCGCTGGCGCATACCGCCCGAAAGCTCGTGCGGGTAAGAGGCATATACCCGCTCCGGCATGGCGATGCCCACCATGTTCAGCATTTCGATCGAGCGTTTCTTCGCAAAATCCTTGGTCGCGCCCGGGACGTGAAGCGAAGTCACTTCGTCGAGCTGGTTGCCGATCGTAAACACGGGGTTTAAGGAGGTCATCGGCTCCTGAAAGACCATGGACATCTGTCTGCCGCGCAGACGATACATCTCCTTGATCGGCATCTTGGCGATATCGAATACCTTTTCTTCCTTTTCGAAAACCCCGATTCCGTTTTCGTCCCTTACCTGCCTGGGCCTTCTGATCGGATTTCCGTCCTTGTCGAGCCTGGGGTTCCCCTTTTTGTCCGTGACGTTTTCGTAAACGAGTTCGCCGTTTTCGTCCCTTTCATAGACGGGAATATATTTTCCCTGTTCGTCGCGCTTAAAATCGATCGCTTTGAAACGGATAGAGCCTTCCACGATCTGCCCCGTGGGCCCCTGCAGCAGCCGCATAACCGACATGGAGGTAACCGATTTTCCGCAGCCCGATTCGCCGACGACGCCCACCGTGGAATTGAGCGGTACGTTGAAATACACGCCGTCCACCGCCTTCACGACGCCTTGGTCGGTAAAGAAATAGGAATGAAGGTTTTCGATCTCGAGAATATTGCCGTCGTCCTTCATCGTCGTCGTATATTCGGACTCCGGAAGCTTACGGTTTTTCAGCTTCTCCAGACGACGCATTTCGATGGAATTGGCTTTTGCGATTTCCCGGATCTCTTTTCCCGTCAGATAATGCTGCTTTGCGGACGCCTTCGCGCTTTTCTTCTTATCTGCCGCAGCTGCGTCCTCCGTGACGGTCGCTTCTCCCGCCGCGGCAGTCTTTTTTTCATCGTCGTTTTTTAATGACCTGAATACGCCCATGGTTATCTCCTCTGTTTAGGATCAAGCGCGTCGCGCAAGCCGTCTCCGATAAAGTTGAACCCCAGCACGGCGATAATGATACAGATGCCCGAAGGTCCCCATACGTTGAAATAGTTTTGCAGGATATCGGGACGCTTCGAAATGATTTCCACCATGGTTCCCCAGGAGGCAAAGGGTACTTTTACACCCAAGCCCAGGTAGGAAAGCGTCGATTCGTACAAAATCATGCTGCCGAGCGAAAGAGTCATGGAAACGAGAATCTGCGGAAGAATATTCGGGATCAGGTGCTTGAAAATTTTTCTCGGCGTCGAAAATCCCATCGCTTCCGCCGCGACCATGTATTCCTGCTCGCGGAGGTACAAAATCTGACCGCGGACCAATCGGGCCATTCCCGGCCAGGAGAACAGCGATAATATCGTCATCAACAGATATATGTAATATTGCGACGGCACCTCGTTTGCCTGCAGCACCGTACCGATAATCAACATCAGCGGCAGCGTCGGCAGACACATCAGCATATCGCATAGACGCATGATGACGTTATCCACCCAGCCTCCGTAATAGCCGGATATGCCGCCCAGAATAATCCCCAGCGCGGACGTGAGAAACACGGCGAGGAAAGAAATCGTCAACGAAAGCCTGCCGCCGTACATCAGACGGGTAAACACGTCCATGCCCTGCTCGTCCGTGCCCAAAAGATGATCGCCGCTGATCGGCGCGAGTTTATTTACCCCGTTATTGGTGACGATAATCTGCCAATAGGGTTCTCCGTCCTCGGTCATCTGCTGGTGGGAATCATAGGTAATATTTCCCGAATAATCCGTTTCCGTTTCGCCCCACTGCTGATACACGACGGGCCCCAGCCAGCAAAACAGGAACAGCGCCGCGAGCATGATCAGCCCCGCTATACTCAATTTGGAGCGGAAAAAACGGCGCAGGACCATGCGCGTGGGCGACATGAGCTTAACGTTTTTATCGAGCGGCGTTTCTTCGTCCTCGGACGGCATCGGATTTTCCGGCAATCCTTCTTCTAAAATTTCGGTATCTTCCATATCTTCTCCTTTAAGCGAGCTTGACCCGAGGATCGACGACCGCGTACATCAAATCGGCGAGCAGTACGCCCACGACGGACAAGATGGCCAGGAACATATTATACGTCATGATGACGGGAATGTCCCCCTGCGTCATCGCCTTCAGGGCATAATTGCCTATACCTGTCAGATCGAATACCTGCTCGGTAATCATCGCACCCGAGAAAAGGCTTGGAATCAGCCCCGCAAGGCTGGTCACCAAGGGGATCATCGTGTTTCGGAAAGCGTGCTTATACACGACGACGCTCTCCTTCAGTCCCTTCGCGCGGGCCGTACGGATATAGTCGGAATTCATGACCTCGAGCATATTCGTCCTCGTCATTCTCATACGGGAGCCTATGCTCAAAATTACGACCGTGAGAATCGGCAGGAACATATGATGGAGATAATCCGCGATCATTTCGCCCGCGTTGGCATAGGTTACGCCCGCGTCCTTCATGCCCGACACGGGAAACCAGCCCAGCTTATTTGCAAAAATATCCTTGAGCAGCTGTCCGAAGAAGAACGAGGGCAACGATATACCGATGAGCACGAGAACGGTAACGACGTAATCGCGCGCCGAATATTGGTGCGTCGCCGCCGTTATGCCCAAAGGAATCGCAATCAAAAATTCAAAAACGGTTGCGACCGCGGCGACGAAAAACGACGTACCGATCCTGTCCTTGTTGAATATCTCCGAAACGACGTCGCGCTGACTGATAAAGCTTTTGCCGAAATCGCCGCGCAAAGCGTTTCCAAGCCATGAAAAGTAGCCCTCGATGATCGATCCGTCGAGACCGTAAGACTTATACATGACCTGGATCAGCTCCTCCTGCACGTCTGCGCCGCCCTGCGTCAAAGCCAAAATTCTCGACTCGACGAAATCGGTGGGCATACAGCGCAGCAGAATATACAAAATAACGGAAACGCCGAAAAGGATAAGTATTGAAATTCCTATTCTTTTTAGAATATATTTAAACATTATTTCTCCGATTGAATTCGGTTTTTATTTTGCGGTAAAATTATTTAACGAGCTTCAGTTCCCAAATTCTGCCGAGAGGAGACGAATAAGGATTGACAAGTCCGTTATTCTCGCTGGTCGGATCGTTGACGATACAGTTTGCAAAGCCCGCAATCGTTTTGGAGTTATACGCATAGAGCGTCTGTCTCTGATAGACGGGCAATTCTATCGCAAGGTCGAGAACCAGCCCCATGGCTTCCTGATAAAGCGCTTTACGCTTCTCTCTATCGTTGGTGGAACGCGCCTCGTCGATGATATCGGCAAGCGAGCCGTTGCCTTCGGTACGGTTAAAGAGAATATCGTATTCGTAAGAATACTGCGTGCTATTGGACAAAATTTGCTGATAACCCCAGGCTTTTACGCTGGTAGCCGTCGAATAGGGGCTGTAAACCTGATACATATCGGGATCGACCGTGGAACCCCATGCCGCCGCCCACACGGCCAAAGAACCGGTGGAAAGCTTTACGAGCGCCTGAGAATCGGGTACCACTTCTACCTGCCAGCCGCACTTATTGAGGATATCCGCCGCCTGCTTGAACACGCTGTAGGTCGGGTGCTCCGTAATGGAGGAGCCTGCGATGGTGAACTTGATCTTCAGCTCGGAATCGCCCTCGCTGACCCCGCCGTCCGCCATCAGCTGCTTGATTTTGCTTATCGTGGTGACATAGGTCTGATTTTGAACGTTTTGAGGAAGCTCCTCCCACCGCGTATAGGAATGGCCATTATCGGAGGTGGAAGGATATGCCCAGCCCACTTTCGACATCGGCCAATCGATAGGCTGACAGGTACCCGTCTTGTAATATTCGCAGGAAAGCTCGACCTGCATCGCCGCCATGATCGCACGGCGCACATAGACGTTGGGCACCTTGCCCGCATTGATGCCGATATAGCCGTAACCCAGCTGCCAGCCGGCCATGCTCTCTATTCCCTTACTTTTCAGGGTGTCCAGCCGGTTGCTGTTGTCGGTGGTAAGCTGAGGCGTGACGTAATCGACCTGGCCGCTCGCAAGGGCGTCGAGCGCGTTGCTCGAGCTGATGACCTGGAAACGAAGCTTTTCGGCCTGCACCTCGAACTGTTCGCCGAGGCTGCTGAAATTGTTGTTCTTTTTGAAATATACGACGTTACTGCTGTAGAACTCAGCAGGCGCGGGATTGTCTTTGTTGTTTTCGTCGGTGGCGACAAAGGGACCTGCGCCTACGGGAACTCCCACGTGACGTTCGGATTGGATTACCTTGCTCTGATAGGTAAAGGAACCCCAATCCACGCCGAATTCATTGCCTGCGATATCGATCTTTCTGCCGTTGGGATTTTGCTCGTCCGCCGTGTAGTAATGCGCGGGCGCGACGGTAAAGCCGAAGTTATAAATCGCTTTGGGATCGGTGCCCTCCACGGTAATCTGCAATACGTCGTACTCGCTCTTGTCGGTAACGGCGCCGTAGTTTTTGTTGGGCGCGTCCCCGTTGAGATAGGTTTCGTCGTGATTATGCGCCACCTTATATTCCTTTCCGTTGACCGTAACGGAAGCTTTGTCGGTGGTATGTCCGAGCGAAACGATGCCCGAAATGTTGGGATATTCGAGCCCGTCCGTCACTTTGTCCTGAAGGAGAACTTCTTTCGCCTTCGCCTCGAACTCCGTCATGATCGTGTTGGAGGTACCCCAGCCCGTCAAAACCTGATCGAATTTTTGCTGCATATAATACGTATATATGTACTCGATCGCTTTTTCTTCCGAATTATATCGGTCGAGAAGGCTCATGTTGTCGAAGCTCTCGATGACGTTTTTATTGTCCTTGCCGTTGACTTTTTCGTACTTCGGCGTAATGAAGCCCTCGTAATAGAAAAACTTGAATACGTCGTTTTTGAAATGCTTATCGTCCGCCCATTTTTTATAGGGCAGGCTGTCGCTCTCCAGATCGTAAGCGTCCTTCGCCGTCTTGAAATCGGTTTCCAGCTCTTTTTTGAAAAGCTCGCGGATACGGTTGTAGTCGTCGGTAAGCATGTCGCGGTAATAGGCGGCGCCGTCTTTCCCCTCCGGGGGGTCGCCCACGGCGGCGGTATAGTTGCCCGTCGCATCCCATTCCTTGATAAAGTTGAGCATTTGCTCCTCGGTCACGTTATAAGACGTCGAGGAGGGATCATACTTTTCACTCGCCTCGACATAGATATCGATCAGTTCCTGCCTGCGGCCGTTGGCAAGGGAAATCGCCTGCTTGGTGGTGTCCGATTCGGAGCCTTGATTGGCCTGCATTCTGTAGGCGTCAAGTCCCTCGATTTTGGTAGAATACATGGTGGAAGAACCCGTATAAACGGGATCGAGATACTCGTACATATTGAAGAGCACGTCGTTCATCGTGAGGGCATAGCCGTCGGAGAACAGAATGTCGTTTTTCAATACAAACGTATAGACGGAATTGCCGTTCGACTCCGAAATTTCGTAATCGAGCACCACGGTCGCTTCGTTTTCGCCGCAGGTCGTATTTCCGTTGTCGTCCGTAGTCAACATGCCGATCTGCGTCATGCCGACAATGTCCATATCGGTGCCCGCCGTCGCATAAAAAGGATTGAACAAGCCGTTCAGCTCCTCCGTCATCAAAACGATACTGTCCTTCTTGTTTTTCTTCTTACAGCCCGTAAGAGAATAACAGGCGGACGCGACGAACATTGCGCTCAGCGTAAGCGATAACGCTTTAACTGCTTTTTTATTCATGGGAATCCTCCGTTATGATAGTTTATAAATTAATTGCTTGCCTCAGGATACGCTATGTAGCTTTCTTCGTCCCTGATTTCGGCCCTCTGACTGGAAATTTCGATTTTCGGAACAACGCTTCCCGTTTCGGCGTTCACCTCGACGGAAGTTACAAAATAACGATATTTTTTCGCGTCTCCCTGCTTAAACTCTTCGCCGTAGAGCACAACCTTCACGCCGTCCGAAGAAATGCCTGCGACGCCGTTGCCCACGAGATTGATCGTATAGCTGTTTCTCGCAAGCTTGCCCATGCGGAGCGAGGAAGCCTCGATTGTGACGCCGCGGATCGTCGCTTCGGCGTCCGCATACCCCGTCAACAAACCGAAATATGCCGTTCCGTCCATTCCGAGATTTGCCGCCGTGCCCTTTCCCATATCGTACGTCGCGTTGACAAAAGCGATATCGGAAATTTCCGCGCCCGCCGCAAGCGAGGCGAACAGTCCGCCGTTTTTCGCCTCGTCAGAGGTATTCGTTGCCGAAACATTTTTGAACGTACAATTGTTTCCGACGATTTTTCCCGCAAATTCTCCGCTAACAAGATTCGCGGGCCATTTCTTATCCGAAAAATCCAGCTCCTGCGCTAAAATCGTATATACGCTGGAAGCGTTTGCTTTTTGTGCATATTTTACAAACTCGTCGGCCGTGGTGACGCGGTATTGTTCGCCTTTTTCAAATTGGACGTAAATGTTTTGAACGGGATTTTCCGGCTTTAGCTCTTCGCTTTCTTCGTCATAAACGAGCGTTCCGCCATGCTGCAGCGAGCCTTCGATTTCCTTCTTACACGCCTCGTCCGAATACGCCGAAAGGAAGGTGTGTCCTTCAAGCGCTGGGAAAGCGTACTCCTTTCCGTCGGAATATTTGCGGGTATAGACCATTTCGCCCGTTTCGTTTGCGCCGCTCCACTGCGGCGTCCACAGGAGATCGGCGTCCGCAGTCGGCTTGACGGCCGGAGCGTAAGGATAGCTTTCCTTAAACGTCTGCGTCTGTGTATAGTCGAACGCCGTCGATCCCAAAAGCGTCCAGACGGAAGAATCTTCTTCCTTGTAGTAATAATTGAACCGATAATCGGGAACCCATGCGGCATACAGCGTAAGGCTGTATTTTCCGCTGCCCAGCTCATATATCAGCTTATCGTTATTGAAATCCCACATTTCCGAATACACGTAGCCCTGAGCCGACGGGGTTTCCGCCCCGGGAAGATACAGGTTTCCGTCCGCACGTTTTTCAAGTACGTTTCCGTAATCGTCGAGCGGTCTGTTTTCGGAATCCACGGAAAGCTCGCGGGTGCGATACCAGCCCGCAAACGCATAGCCCGGCTTTTTTGGCGCGCCCAGCTCATAGGGAGCCTGGGAATAATTGACGGGATCGGTGCTCTTCAGCGAGATCTCGATTCTACCGTCGTTGTCCGCGTCCGTAAAGCTATCGGGATTAAACCGATTTTCGACGGTTATGCCCGTACGGTTAGAATTAAACTTGCCGCCGTTGGGGTCGTAAACCACGCCGACGATATAGTTTTCTTTCTCTTTCTTGTCGAGTTCCGTCTCCGCCTTTGTGCAGGCCGCCAGGCCTGCACAAAGCAACGCGCCGCACGCAAGACCGATTATCGTTTTTACTCTTCTTTTCATCTTGCTCCTCGTACGTCAATCCTCTGATTTTTCATCCGTATCTACGTCCGACCCATTCTCCTCATCGACGTCCGTTCCGTTTTCCGACTCGTTTGTTTCAACCGTCGTTTCCGTCGCGCCGCCGTCGGGTTTACCCTTATTTTTACGCGCCCTGAGGATAAAGAACGCCGCTATCGCGCCTCCGATCACCGCTATGCCGCAGCAAACGCTGACGATAATGACCGCGGTATAGGATTTTTTGTCCGGAGTTTCGGGATCGACCGGCTCGATGATTTGCTGAGATTTGAGATATTCGAGCCGTCTTTCCGCGTCGGTCAGTCTGCTGATATTGGTCACCAGCGCGCGCTGATCGTCTGTGTTTATCTTATTGTAAGCGGTACGGGCCGCCGCGACGAGGTCCTCGCATTCGGACGTGAGCACGATTTCGTCGGGAATTTCCGCAATCGCCGCGATTGCCGCAAGCGTCGTCTGATCGGCCGCCGTCGAGCCTTCTACCTTCGTCCCGAAATACTGACTGAAGATAAACGAATCGTAATTGAGCCCGTTTACAGGTTTGACCATAATCAGCTTATCGGTAACCCTGCCCACATAGTTTACGAAGTTCGCGCCGAAATAGAAATTGTTAAACAAGGAGGTCACATTCCACATAAAGTATTTGGAAATGCCCAGCCCCTCGATAACGTAAGTCTCTTTATCCGAGCCCGTGAAGGAGAAATATCCCTCATACGGAATAGGCAGCGTATTGATATAGCTTTCGTCGTACGTCTCTTCCAGCACGGGCGCTTTGTAGCCCTTGAATATAACCATGCGAAGAGCTTCGCAGGCATAGAAAGCCTTATCGCCGATCGCCGTCACCGTGGAAGCGATCGTTACGTTTTTCAACGCGCTTCCCATAAACGCATTTGCGCTGATACGGACGGTTCCCTCTTCTACGACAAACGAGGTGCGCGCATCAGACTTGGGATAGGAAACAAGCTCCAGCCCGTTGGGAACGTTTTGATAAAGAACGCCCGAAATCACTTTCACGCTGTCCGATACGGCATAGGTATCGATCAATTCGGTGCCTACAACCTTACCGTTGAAATATACGTCGGCTTCCACCGCATACGTTTCGATTGCGCAATTAGAGAAAGGATTTTCCCCGAGCGATTGCAGCTTATTTGTGCTAACCTGCTTGCCGTTTTCGTCAAACGTCACGCCGAACGATACGGAAGTAAGCTTCGTATTCGCAAAAGCGAAATCGCCGATATAGGCCGCGGATTCGAGATTTGCGCTTTCAAGCGCCGTGTTGACAAACGCATAATTGCCGATATATACGGCTTTATCGAGATTGTTTACGGCGACAAGCTTTTCGCAATTGTTAAACGCTGCGTCGCCGATCTTCACGCCTTCGGCATACAGGGTGACCGACGTAATCGGCGTCAAAGCCAACGCACCCTCCCCGATCACCGTCACGTGCTCGAGATCGATGTCCTCGATTATCGCACCCGTAAACGCATTTGCGCCCAATTCGACGATCGAATCGCTCAACGTTACGTTTTTAAGTGCGGTACAGCCGTAGAACGCATTTTCCGCGACGCTCGTAAGCTTATCGCCGAACACGACGGAGGTAAGCCCACCCGCGCCGTAAAAGGCAGAAGCGCCCAATTTTTCCAGATTGGTGAGATCGACCGAGGTCAACCCCGTCGCCCCTCTGAAGGCATATGCGCCGATAGAAACGGCTTTGGAAAGATCGAAGGAAGTCAAGGCCGTAACGCCCTGGAAAGCGTAGTCGCCGATCTGCGCGCCCTCGCCCAGAGTAACGCTTGTCAGCGTCGTCAACGCGCTGAACGCTCCCAGACCGATTTTCGCATTCGCACCCGCCGTCACGCTTACAAGCGCCGTCTTGAAGAAGGCTCCCTCTCCGAGCGTGACGCCGTTGCCGAGCGTTGCATTTTTAAGATAGCCGTTGCTCGCAAACGCATAATTTCCGACGTTCGCGTTATCGGGCAAGGCGACGGAAGAAAGTCTCGTACCCGCAAAGGCATAATCTCCGATGGAGGTAAGTCCCGCAGCGTTGGGGATCTTCGTGATTGCGGTGCCCGCAAACGCATAGTTGCCCGCAGACTTCAGTTTGTTCATCGTAACCGCCGCCAGAGCCGCGCAATCGGAGAAGGCATAATCGCCTACCTCCGTCACGTTATTCGCAACGACGGAAATGAGATTTGTATTTCCGGAAAACGCACCCGTAGAGATGGACGTCGCGTCCGTCGTCACCCTCGTCGTCGCGGACGCGGGCGCCGCAAGCAGCAGCTGGGTACCATTATTTTTATAAATGATCGAATCGTCGCCGTTTTTGAAAGAGAGCGCGGTGTTGGCAGGATCGAGGCGGAATTTCGCCACCTTCGTGCCCGCAAACGCATATTCGCCTATGACGGAGACGTCCTTGCCGAGCGTCACCTTGCTCAGTTCCGTACAGCCGTTGAAGGCATACGGGGAAATAACCGCCGCATTGATGGAAACGGAGGTGAGCTTTTTGCAGCCCGCGAACGCCGCGTTTCCTACCTTGACCTTTTCCGCATCAAACGTTACGTTTGCGAGATCCGCACAGCCGTAAAACGCGCCGACGCCGATCGACTGACAGGACGAGGGAAGGGAAAGCACGTTCAGCTTGCTTTCGCGGAAAGCATAGTCGCCGAAGGATACGACGGATGAGAAATTCGCTTCGGTGATCGCCGTCTTGTAAAACGCTTCTTTATTGATAAACTGAACGTCCTCGAGATTGATCTTCAACAGGGAAGTACAGTTATAGAACGCGCCGAAGCCGATCTTCTTCAACGTGGAAGGCAGTACCACTTCCTCGAGCGACGTACAGTCTGCAAACGCATACTCGGCAATCTCCGTAACTCCCTCGGGAATGATTACCTTTTTGATTTTATCGTTTCCGATAAACTGTTGTTTCAGATGATAAGGGTCCTCTTCGGTGATGACGTCGCCGTTCTCCAGATCCTTTTCCACAAACTCGTAGCTCGAAAACGCATACTGATAGATCGTCGTTATACCGAGGTCGTCGGGAATGACGACGCAATTATTTTCGTCGCCCGCGCCGCGGTAAAAGCTGAGATAAATACTATTGTTAATAAACGGATTTTTGACCGTGACCGCGATACGTACGCTCGTACTCTGCTTGTCGTCCAACAGAAGCGACACGGCGATATATGCCTTTGTATCTCTGTTTGCCGTATATTTGGCCGTAATCGTACCGTTTTCGTCAACGGAAGCGATATCCTCTCTCGACGACGAAAATTCAACCTTTGTGCGATCGGGGAAGTAGGAGTCGAGGACGTAATCCAAGGTCACCTGCTCGGAGGGATACATCGAAATCTCGAGCGTCGGCCCGAATACGTTTTTGCTGCCGGTAAATCCGATCGTACGATCGTCGTTTGAAGGAACGATAAACGCGTCGTCCGTAGTAAAGCCCGTCACTTCGAATCTGTTTGCGGCAATCGCGTCGTATTTCATATACCCGAGAGCGGTATCCTCGGGCGAAAGTACCGAGACGTCCAGCGTGGCGGAAACTTCTTCGCCCGCGCCGTTTTTACCCTTTACCGTGATCGTCGCGTCGCCCGAGGCACGCGCCACAACCGTTCCGTTGACCACCCCGATAATCTTCTCGTCGCTCACGCTGTAATCGAGCGTCGAAACCCAGGTGGAGGAAGGATAAACCTGAAGAATATCCGTGAGCTTGAACGTTTCGTTGGGGCTCATGACGAGAACCTGCTCGCCCTCGGCGATATTTCCCGCAGCGATCTGCTTGTCGTTGAGCGCGCTCTTTTTGGCGTCCGCATCGACTTCGAAGAAAACGGAAACGATATCGTCGGGCAAGGGAATCTCGTAAATCGCGTTATTCATCGCGTAATCGTAAACCGACGCGACAAACGTATTGTTGTTTTCGTCTATCGACGTCGTCCCGTCCGGATGATAGATGAGACCGTCCGACTCCTTCAGCTGATTGATATAATCGGTAAGCTCGACCGTCACCACGGAAGTGGAATTGAACGACGAATAGACCGGCGTCAGGTATTTGCCGAAAGAAGAGAGCGAGAAGCTTTTGCCGTTGTGCGTGACCTGACCGACATTGACCGCCATTGCGTAATGGTTGTCGTAAATACTTAAATCGGCATACAGCTTCGTTTCTTTGTTTATCTTGTCATAAACGGTGCGGTACTTGACGTCCGTCACGATGGGCGCTTCGAAATCCATATACAGGGGAAATTCGATACGGCTCCGTTTATTGTTTTGTTCGCCGTCCCAATCGATATACGCATCGACCGTGACGGTATATTGCGTGTTGTTTTTCAGATTCTGTTCGATCGCGTCGAAGCCGATATCGATGGGCGAATAGTAGATCGAGCTGCCCTCGCTGTACGACTTGCGTTGATTGTTATTCGTCTTTGAAAATACGACCTCTCCCGTGGAATCCTCCACGACCTTTATCTCGACGCGCTTTGCGTTGCGGAGCATACCCGCCCAAATAGATTCGAGCGTGTTGATCGTGGTGTTTCCGTCGGCGCCGTTGTTTTGATTGGACAGCGCCACGTGATCTCTCTGCGCCGCGATCTGGGTCGCCGAAGGATCCTGCTTAAAATAGTAGGAGCCGAGATAAGAGATATAATCGCTGTACAGCCCGCCGATCACTTTCGTCGGATAGGCGTCCGCCATTACCTTGTCGGCCGCGTCTATTCCCGCGTCGAGTTCGTCCGCGTTGGTATCGAAAAATTCCTCGTCGAAAATGGGAGCCTGCGTCCAATCGCCGTAAAAAGCAAGGAACGGTACGTTGAGATTGACCCCGTTGCTTCCGCGCGCGGTCAAGGTGACAAAGCCTTCGACATACATGCCGTTTTCAAAGGACTTGTCGAGATATTGTTTGTCTTTGTCGGACAAAGTAACCGTAACGGTCACTTTAAGCGTACCGCCGGCATCGACCGTAACGGTGTTGCCGTTTCTCGAGCCGTCCCCGGAAACGGAGGTGACTTTACGATCGGCGCCGTCCAAAAGATAGCCTTCCTCTGTCACCGTCGTTTCGCCGTGCGTGGTATAAGTGGAGCTGACGCCTTCGGTGAGCACAAGGGCGTCAACATCGTATGTAAGCGCTCTCTGGCTGATATTATTGACCGCAAAGGTCATTTCGTACACGCCCGTCTTATTTTTATCGTCCTTGAGCTCGAGTTTGGTTTTATCCATTACCCGATCGCCCTCGAAGGTGGTCAGATACGCAGGCGTGGTAGTCGCTTTGGTAAGGTTGGCAAGACCCGCACCCTGCTTTCTTACCGCGTAGGGCAAGCCGATCTTGTTATAGGCGATATCCGTCGTGGACATCATGATCTGATTGACGAGCGCCGTGACGTCCTTCGTGTCGCTTGCGTCCGCGGCGACGTATTCCTTGACGTACTGACGGATCAGGGAGGTTACGCCCGCCTGATTGGGCGCGGCCATGGACGTACCCGAAAGCTTTTCGTAGCCCTGTCCGGGCACAGCCGACAGAATGTCTCCGCCGTGCGCGGTGATTTCGGGCTTTATTTTCAAGTCGGAGGTAGGACCCCAGGACGAGAAATCGGACATGAAAGGACCCGCCACCTGATCGCGGCTGATCTTGATTTTGCCCGTACTGCTTTTTGCGAGCAGCTCGCCGTCGTCCTGCGAAATAGAGCACACGGGGGCGGAAGCCGACCCGATCGCCATGGAGATTTCGCCCGAAACGTTGTTGTAAATGATGACGCCCGCAGCGCCCGCGTCGCTCGCCGCCTTCGCTTTATCCTCGAACGACGTCGTGCCGCGCTTTACGAGGGCGATCTTTCCCCTTACGTCGAGGCCGTTGTAATCGACCGCGCTGCCGAAGCCGGAGATGGTCACGTATTCGAAGATTTTTTCGTTTTCGTTTTCCGCGAGTATGTCGTTGACGAAATTTTTGGGCTTGGAAGCCTTGTCGTTGGCCTCCTTGAAGTACATGACCTTGCCCTCGTACGTGAGATACGGGGTCTTTACGCCGCTGATGGACGCAACGGAAAGCGCCGCGTCATAGGTGGAAGGCGCGCCGACCGTACCCGAATCGGGATTGGAGGTAAGGCCGAGGTTGCCGTTCTTTTCCGAACCGAACGTAGCGTTGTAATCGTTGGAGGCCGCGGCGATCAAGCTGATCCCCGCCTCCTTGATATTGTCGTAGATCTCATTTTTTTCCTTCTCGTCAACCTCGCGGGAAAAGCCGCAGGAACTCCCGAGGGACATATTGATGACATCGACGCCGAGCGTGACGCAATCCTCCAGCGCGGCAAGAATCCAGGAGGTCTTTGCGCCTTTGTCAGAATCGGAGAACACCTTCATGATCGCGAGCTGCGCGTTGGGCGCAACGCCCGTGATCGTATCGTCCTGCCCCGCGATAATGCCCGCGACGTGCGTGCCGTGCGCGCTGTTGATGGGAAGAACGTCGGGGTCCTTATCCGCATAATCGTACGCATAGGGAACCTTCTTGCTTACGTAAACGTCCTCGCCGGTAAGCCCCGAGGTAAACGTCGCCGCAGCGGTCGCCCCCACCTTTTTCGCAACGTCCCTTTCGGAGCCGTCACCGAGCGTGAAAGCGAGATCCTCGTCGGGCGTGGCAAAATTATTTACGCTGAACGCCGTATGCGTATAATCGAGACCCGTATCGAGCACGGCGATTACCACGCCGTTGCCCTGATATTCGGAATCGGAGCTGTCGAAAATACCCGTGGAATACACGTTGACGTCGTTTTCGACGACTTCGGCCGTCGCCGCCTCGTATTCCTCTCCGACGATCAACGTCGCCCTCGAACCGAGCAGCTTTTGCAACTCGTCGAAATCGTGGGCCTTGACCGTGATTTCAAAGCCGCTTAAAACGGTGTCGTAAGTCTCCCCTCTCTTGTAGGAAATCCCCGACTTATTGAGCATTTTGACCAGCTCCGCCCGTTTTCTTTCGATTTTATTTACGGCTGCGACGCCCTTTTTGCTATCCCGATATTCCGCGACGGAAAGCTTGCCGTCCGCATTGTCTTTATAGGAATCGAGCACGCTATCGACGCTCATCTCCACAATGACGGAAATATCCTGATTTTTTTCAATCGTATCGGGGAGTTTATATACGACCGAGCTGTCGAAATAATCCTCGACGTTGGTGTCGAGCGAGCCGTCGTATAAGCCTATTTTCCCGGCTGCCCCGGAAGGCGACGTATCGTCTCCCCTGAAATTATTTTCTCCGATAGTACAGCCCGCAATAAAAACACAGGCGATACCGACCGAAAAAACTTTTAAGATATTACGTTTGTACTTTGTCATCTTGCTTTCCTTTTTACTCCATAAAACCCGCCCGTCACGACGATAGCGGCGCCGACCGCGACGAAAGCGCGCAACCCGCCGAAAACGGCTTGTCGGCAGGCCGCAGCAGGCCTGCATCGCATAAATACACGATTATATTTTTATGATATTATATATTTTATAGCAAATCTCAAAAAAAGTAAAGCATGTCTTGCGGCTTTTGCAAATAATTTTTCAGCCGTTTCAATAAATAGCTTATTCTGTTAGTTATTATCAGAAGCGGACTGATTTTCTTATAACGGCAAACATTATTCCGCTGCTTTACCTTTCTGTTTTTTATAGAAGCGCCCGTTTCCGCGCGCTCCTTCTCCCCGGCGGGGAATAGAGAGGCAGGCGAGGAAGCTTTTTCCCGCCCCGCCTCTTTTTTGTCCGATTACGCAGCGGCCGCCGCGGACGCTACGACGATATACTCCGCATACGCTTCCAAAGCCGCCGCAAAGGCCGTCTTTGTCGCTTCGTCGGCAACGACGATTTCGAGAGCGGCGACTTCTTTGAAAATTTCCTCGCCGAATTCGGGAACGGTCGTTCCGAGGAAGGTCACCGTAAGGACGGTTCCCTCTTCGCCGTTCGCGTTGGCATACGCAAACGCATTTTTGCCGATTTTTTCGACCGCGCTTCCGATCGTAACGTTTTTGAGCGTAAGCGCCTGCAAAAACGCATAGTCGCCGATTGTCCTGATCGCCGCAAGATTGAGCTCCGTGAGGGAAACGCATCCGTAGAAGCCCTGCGTGCCGATGGTTTCGATTTTTTCTTCGCTGATTTCCGCCAGCGATACGCAATAAGCGAAGGCGCTTGCGCCCACCGCAGTAAGCCTATCCGCAACGACCGTCTCCAGCGCGGTGCAGTAATAGAACGCGCCTGCGCCGATCGAGGTAACGCCGGGCATTGCAATCGAAACGAGAGCTCTCATGCTCTGGAAAGCGTTGGCGCCGATTTCCGTTACGCTTACGGGAAGGGTAATCTGCGTCTGAGTATAATCCACCCAGGCGAGAAGCTTACTGCCGCTGCCGTCGAGGATATACTGCTCGGTGACGGGCGCATATTTACCCGTCTGCGTATTGATCGTAACGATGAGAGGAGCGGAAAGTGAGGAGGAAGTAAACTTCACATAGCCCTCTTTCAAAATCGTATAATTTCCGCTGTAACGGACACCCCTGGCGTCGATATACGTCGCCGAGACTTCGTAGCCGTCGAGAATGAGCACCGACCAATCGTCTCCGTGATACGTGCCTTCGTTTTCGTCTATCTCCGTACAGAAATAGGTGCGCGAAGAGCTGCTGCCCGACGCAAAGAGCATATACTCTTTAGCCGTCGTTTCGCCCTTTTTGGTATAGAGTGCCGTGCCGCTTTCGGTAAGCACGTACGTTCCGTTTTCAATCGCCTCTCCTTCGAGGTTGAGAATTTCCGCGTTGCCGTGGCCGTCGAGATACAGCGCATAATCGAGATAAAGTCCGTTATCGTAACCGAAATACACGTTTTTCTCAAAGCCGTATTCCCATACGACGTTGGGAGCGGTCTCGTCCTTTACTTCATAATAACGGGTTTCAAGGAGCTTGCCCGTCGCGTCGTACGTCTTTACGACGAACACGGTTTTCGCTTCGTTCCAGGCGAGCCCTGCGTTATAGGTAATTCCCTCAGCGCTGTCGTTATAGGCGGCCGTGCCGTAGCTGTCGCACGTGATCGAGCCGATTTCTTTCCCGTCTTTATCCACCACCGAGAGATTGAAAACAATCTCGGGCCTTGCGACGCAATATACGGGATAGGTCTGCTGCGTCTGCTGATTGGTTACCTGCGTGAGACGGAAATTCGTTTTCTGTCCGTCCGCGGCCGTAAAGGTATAATCTTCCGTTTCTTCGTTATACGCATAGGTGCCGGACGTCTCCGTCTCTCCCTCATAGAGCGTCGCAGAAACGCCTGCGAGCACGAGGATTTTACTTGTGTCGAGCGTGCCGTCCGAAAGGTTATAGAGATAGTACGCGCCCTCTTTCTCGTCGGAAGGAGCATAGGCGGTTTCCTCTTTGTTTGTGAAGTGGAAGCGATAGCTCTTGCCGTCCGTAAAGGAGGTGAGCACAAAGAGATCCCCGAGGCGGGTATATCTGCACGTCTGGGCTTCCGCCGCGGCGTTCGCCTTATACTCGATCAGGCCGTAGGCGTTGAATTCCATCGAGCTTCCGTCCGTTCCTTGGGCGGTCTTCACGCGGCTTTCGTCGTACTGCAAAAATACTCTCGTACCCGAAAGCGTCCAAAGCTGACACTTGAAGGACCCGAGCTCCTCGACGATTTCCTGAGACGTTCCTTCCGCCGTCTGCGTAGCGGTAAACTCGTAATAATTGTCCGCGTCGGTGCTTTCGTCCTTATCCTGATTGACGAAGGTTCCGAGGAAGGTAAATTTATATTCGCCCGTCGCCTCGTCGAGCACGGCTACCGCCATATAATCGTCGGTAAGCGGATAAATCTGCGCGGAATATTTTCCGGGATTGTTATAGCTGTTGGTGTAAGAAGCGCCGAAAAATTCCTTATACTCGGGCGTTCCCGCAGTTGCGTCTTCTCTGACATCGACGAGCAGAACCGTCACGCCCGTGCTGAGCTTGATTTCGATATAGGTAAAGAAGGTGTTGCCGTCCGCGGGCGTACAGACGCGGTAATCGCCCTTGTAAAGTTGAAGACTTTCGGTTCCGTCCTGCATCTGCGTCATGAGGTTGCAGGTGACGGCATTATATCCCGCAAACGTATAGACGTTTTTGCCGAGCGTAATGGTCTTACCCGCCATATCCGCGTTATACATTTCAAAGACGGGATATTTGTTGGCCGTACCGAGCTGGAAAGTAAACGCGGAGAATTTCGCCTGATAAGCCGCTTCGGGAATAATCCACCCGTCCTCGTCTGCGGTAAAGGTAAAGCTGTTTTCGGGAGTTTTAGCCGCCTCATACTTTCCGTTTACCATAGCCGTCCAGGTCTTGCCGTCGGAGGCAGGGACATAAATCGTCGCCGTTTTGTCGTATTTCAGCTGAAGCATGATCGTCTCTAAAGAGCCGCCGTTCTTAAACAGATAGCTTCCGCAGTGCTCTTCGATGGGAAGATAAGCGTTTGTCTCGAAATCGTAACAGAGCTTAAACCCTTCGCCTTCCTTGGGAACGAACTGCATATAGCGCAGCTCCGAATCGATCACGCCGTAGCTTCCTTCTATCGGTTCGCCGCCGTCGGACGTATAGGTAGCGGCGCCGTAGCCGTCGATAAAGAGCACGTCCGTTTTTTGCGCCCCCGTAGCCTCGTCGTTATACGTGTATTCGAGAGTAGCCTGCATACCGTCGCTCATGACGAAAACGGGGTAACCCTGAAGGGCAGCCAGACGGAAAATAAATAAACGATTCGCGCCCGCGTAATAAATAACGGCTCGCACCTCGTCTTTCACGACTTCGGAAAGCGTATAGGTGCCGTTATAGGCATTGGTAAGCGCCTCAAGCATCGTTACGTTGCCGTAACCGTCGAGCGACAAAACGACGGCATAGGAAGGCTGACCGCCGTCGTAAATGTAGAACATGCCCGCTTCGCTGCCCCTGATGAGACAGCCTGCCGTTCCGTCTTTATCGACCTTGGCGATCTGGAAAGAAAATCCTTCTCCGCTTTCGGGGGTAAACTCGTAATCGCCCTGCTTTCCGAGCGTATAAGTGCCGTTTACCGCCGTTCCTTCGGCGTTTGTATAGACCGCCGATTCGTGATTGTTGATTTTAATTTTTCCTTGCTTCTTCTCGTACGTATAGGCGTCGTAGATGTCGTATTCGCCTTCGACGTCGTCAAAATAATAGAACGTTTCGCCGTCGAGCGCGATGCGGCCGTCAAGGGCGGAGGAAGCGCCCTTTGCAAACGAGAAAACCCTCGTTTCTTCGTCATACGTACCGATCTTTTCGTCCAGTCCCGTTCTTTCAAGGTACGCCTTACTGCTGTCGAAATGGTCGATATAGATATAATCGACCCCGCCGCGCAGGTCGGTGTAGCCCTTATCCCATACCGCGTAGAGGAAAAGATCCTGCTCGCCGTCGAACATATCGCCGGGGTTATACTCGACGTCGCCGTCCACCTTGGTGGACCAGCCGGCAAAGCGATATCCCGCGATCGTATAAGCGCAGTCCTTTATCTTCTTTTCGGTGCCCTTGCGCACATAGAGGGAGTCCATCTCCCCCGCGGCCTCGGTTTCGGCGGGCGCGTTGGCGTCAAAATCGAGCGTTACGCCGATAATGCGGCAATAATAGATATAAACGTTTTGCTCTTTCTCTTTGGAAAGCTTTAATTCGGTCTTTTCGCCGGCCTCCGAAGCGTACTCGTAATCCTCGGGATAGCTGACCGTCGGCCTCAACGTCGTTTCGACATAGTCCGAGCCCGTTTGTTCTATAGGCGTCTCGTCGTAGCCATCGACGTTAAATTCCGTCTGCTTATACAGCTTGATCGTATAATCGACTTTATAACGGGCGCGGACGGAAATGTCCTTTCTGGGCATGATCGTATTCGATTCCGCGGTGATTTCCTTGTTGCCGTAAAACCATGCGCCGAAATACGTATCGTCGGAAGTGGTCGGCACGACGTCCTTGAGCGCGTCGTAGAGATTGCTCCCCGCGCTGGCATATACCTTCTGCGTATCGAGCGTACCGTCTCCGACGTTCAGTTCGATTTCATAAAGCTTTGCGTAATTCGCGTAATATGTAACGTCCTCGGCGGGAATGGCGGCGGGAAATTCTTTGATTTCCCCGCTTTCGCCAAGGCTCCAGCCGACAAAGGAATACCCGTCCTCCTGAGGAGCGTCGGGGGCTTCGAGAGCGTCGCCTTCATGTCCTTTCACCGTAGCGACGACCGTCTGGCCGTTCATAAACGTCACGGTGTATTCGGGCTTCTTCGCACAGGACGCCCCCAACAACGCAAAGACGAACGCCGCGACGGCGAGAAACGCCGTAAGCAGGATTTTGTTGATTTTCTTCATGATGTCTCCTTATAAATGCGCTATATCGATAAACTTAAGCCGTTTTTCGAATTTACTCTTCTTCCTCCACGAAAGGCGGAGGCGTAGGCGACGGTACGGGATCGGGTTCGGGGTCTCCCTCCGTCCACAAGGCGCTTAATGCGGTGCCGTTGGGAGCCTGATAGACGTCTTTCGCATCGTAGTCCTTTTGCGCGCTCACCCAGCCGTCAAACGTATATCCCGCGCGGTAGGGTGCGTTGATGCCGTTTTCCGCCGTATAATTTTCCACCGAATCGTTCATTGTGAAAGATACGACGTAGGTTTTGTCCGCCGAAAGCGTACAGCCCCAAAGGACGGGACGGTTACGCATATTCCATAAACGGCTCCAATTTTCGCCCGCTTCCGCTCTTTCGCTGAATATGGTGAGAACGTCGCCGCAAAGAAACGCAAAATCGCCGATTTTTTCGACGCTTGCGGGAATGACGAGCGTCTCGAGCGCAAAACAATCCTGAAACGCCATCTGGCCGATCGATTTAAGCGTTGCGGGAAGCGCGAGATTTTTAAGCGAACTGCAGCCGTAAAAGGAGGATCTCCCGATTTTTTCCACGTTCGGCATGGAAATTCGCTCCAGCGAGCTGCAACCGTAAAAAGCATAGTCGGAAATTTCCGTTACGCCGGCGGGAAGGGAAACGCTTTTAAGGTTCCAGTTTTCATAGAATGCCGACCTGCCGATCTTTTTAAGATTTTTCCCGAATTCTATTTCCGAAAGTCCGCTTCTGTAAAAGGCATAGTCGCCGATTTCTTCCAGGCTTTCGGGAAGTACGAGCTTAAGGGAACTATATTCGTCCTTAAGCGGACCCTCTTCCCATCCCAAAGATATACACCAGTAAAACGCCGCCATGCCGATCCGTTGTACCTTATCGGGGATCGCAAGCATTTTGAGAGACCTGCAGCCAAAGAATGAATAATCCGAAATTTCCGTGATTTCCGTGGGAAGATGGACGTTTGTCAAGCTCACACAATTATAAAAGACGGATCTTCCGACCTTCGTCACCGAATTGGGCAGATATACGTTTTGTAAATAGTAACAGGAATAAAAAGTATAGTCTCTGATCTCCGTCACGCTGGCGGGAATTTCCACCTTTCCGTTATAGCCAAGAAAACTCCACGAAAAGGCGCCTTCGCCGATATACTTTATTCCGTCGGAAAAAGTTACTCCGCCGACATCTTTCTGAGAAAATACGTAGTCTGCAATACCGACCGTCCCCTCTTTAATGCTAACCGAGTAAGGTTTATCGGACGGCTCTTTCGCGTCGCCGACAAGCCAATTGTCGGCATATATCAGAGTTGCACCCGCCGCGTTCCAGAGCGCCGTGTTATAAAAAGCGTTTTTTCCGATCGAGGTAACCGTATCGGGAATATCGATCTCCTGCAATAACGTACAACCGGAGAAAGCGCTTGAACCTATTCTTTGAACGTTTGCGCCGAAGGTTACGTAGGTAAGCTTAGAGCAACCTGAAAACATACTCGAGCTCAGCTCCGTCACTCCGTTGCCGATCGTCGCGCCGAGCATCTCCTGACACTGATAAAAAGCCGCGGTATTGACGAGCTGAACGCTGTCGGGGATCTTTACGCTTTCAAATTTATTGCCGTGAAAGGCATAGGCGGCGATTCCGTAGGTGTCGCCCGCTATTTCAATGTCCTTATTTTCTATATCTTTATTTACAATCAGCCATTTATTTGTATCGCCGAGATATACGACGCCCTCACGGCTCTGCAAAAACTCCGTCTCTCCGAACGCGGTGGCGCCGATGAAGCTTACGCCGGCGCCCAGAGAAATATCCGAAAGCGCACTGCAGCCGTAAAAACAAGAGGTACCGATCATCTCGATATTTTCGGGGAACGCAATGTTTTTAAGGGACGTGCAGCCCTGGAATACATAGGAGCCGAGATATCTGACGCCCGAACCGAAATCCACCGCGGTAAGCGCCGTACAGTCTAAAAACGTCTTTTCGGAAAGCTGTATAAGGCTGTCGGGCAAAACGACGGACGTCAACGAAGTACATTCGCGGAAAGCGGAAGCGCCGATCTCCGCCACATTGCTTCCGAGCGTAATTTCTTTGAGGTTGGGACAATACGCAAAAGCAGCTTCACCGATAGAGACAAGCGCTTCGGGAAGTACGATGCGTTCTATTGCCGAGCGGGTAAACGTACCGTCTTCTATTTTTGTCACGTTTGCCGGGATCGTTATTTCTTTGAGGCTACGGCAGCTTTGGAAAGCATTTTCGCCGATAGAGACAAGCGATTCGGGAAGCGTGACGCTTTCAAGGCCGGCGCAGTTATAGAACGCGCTTTTTCCGATGGCCGTCACGTTATCGCCGATTGCGACGGAGGTCACGCGGTTGGCGTTGTAAAAAGCGTTTTCGGCGATGGCCACGACAGGCTTGCCGCGATAGCTGTTCTCAATCGTTACGGCGCCCTCCGCAGTCGTCCCGCTCGTCACCTTATAAGCCTTCTCGTCCTCGGTAAGCCGATAAGAAAGTCCCGTTTCGGGGTCGCGCACAAATTCGTAAGACACCGACCATTCGGAATCGGAAAAGTTCTTTCCGTCGCCGAGCGCTTTCACACGTAACGTATAAGCGCCCGCTTTCAGCGAAGAGAGCGGATAAGAGGTTCTTCGCGTATCTTTTTGTTCGCCGTTGATATCAACTTTATATTTACTTGCGTTTTCGACCTCGTCCCAATTGAGTATCAAATCGGCAGGCTCTACCCAAAGCCCCGTGGGAGTTTCAAGTACGGCGCCGCCTCCCGCACACGCTACGGCGGACAGGAGATAACACGCGATAAGAGCGATGACCGTCAATAACCGAAGTTTTTTCATTTTTCCTCCAATGCCGACGCGCCCTGCGCCCCGTCCCATGAGAAACTATTCCTTTCTGTACGCTTGTTTTCCAAGTTCTTGTTTCTCCTTTCTCTCACGGATGATCTCGTGAAGCCATTTGAACTTAAATTTACGGACCGCTATATCCAAAAGAACGAGTACGATCGAAACAATCACAAAGGCAAGACGTGGATCGAAGGTGTGCGAGAGCTTTTTGATAAGCCCTTCAAAGACCTGACTTTCCGTTTCGATGCGTTTGCCTTTCCCCGCCGAGGCCATCCCCTCCAGCAGAGCGACCGACGTCTCTTCGTCCGCTTCCACAAACGTATTGTATTCCTGAGAATAAGAAAACGCCTTATAGATAGTAGCTTCGGATACGTCCTTTCCCGTCGCGTCCTTTTTCTTTACGACAAGCTCGTATACGCCGGGTTCCGTTATGGTAAAAGGAATCTGCGTGTAGCCCTCTTTCTCGGTGGGCTTAATCGTCTGCACGGGCTTCGGCTCCGAATCCTTAAAAATCTGCAATTCGATGCGCTCACCCTCTTCCATATCCGTATATACGTTGAGCACGTTTCCGTAATTCTTTTCGGTGAGCTTGATTTCGATATCCTGTGCGCGGATATTCTCCTTGGGAAACAGCACGCCGATAATATTTTTGATAATCCTTTGACCCGTTTCGTCGCTTAGAAATTCCGAGGACCATTTTCCGCTTAGATCGCACATAAAGCTGCCGACCATGCCCTCGCCGTATTTCCACTGCGCATAAATGGGGACAAATTCGCCCGCGAGAACAATTTCCGCGTCTTCTTTGATCTTGGTACCGTAGTAGCCGTTCAATCGGGGCATGTTCGCCTGTTCGACGCCGCTGACGACTGCGTTATGAACGCGAATGGTAGGGACAAAGGGTTTGGCCTCGACTTCTTTGATATCGGGGACGGTTAAATCCTCGCGCATGATGGACGAAAGATCTTCTCCCGTAACGGTGTGATGATACTTGCTCTTCCACTTCTCCGCTTCTTCTTCGCTGTCGTCGTCGCTGCCGCCGTTGCCGAGCTTGACGATTTCTCTGCCCGCCTTTTCGCTGTCCGCGCTCGTATTGATGCCGACGACGGAAATCGTGATACCCGCCTCGAAATTCGATTGAAGGACGGAACCGTATTTTTCGACGTTGTCGGAAAACATACAGTCGGACACGACGATAATGTGTCTCTTTTCAATATTCGTCTGCGCCTTGAGCGAGTCTCCCGCACGTTTGAGCGACGGGGTAAGCAACGTTCCGCCGCCGTTTCCGATGTTGTCGATCGCGGCGACGATTTCATATTCCCTCGTCACGGGCGTGAGTGCAAGAGCTTCCTTATAATCGTCGTCGAGCGCAATGACGCCGCAGTAATCGCGCTCCGTCATGGCGTTGAGACAGGCGCGCGCACCCGCTTTCGCGTTTTCGAGTACGTCGCTCATACTGCCCGAACAGTCGATGATGATGACGACCCCGAGCGGAGGCGTATAATCTTCGGCAATCACGGGAAGCATATCCTGATAGGTGGTACCGTATAAGTCTTTGCGGTTGTAGGCGTGAGCCTCGTCGCCGTCCGGCTCGCTTCCGCCGACGGTAAAGAGGCCGCCGCCTATGTCCTTTACATAGGAATTGAGCAAGTCTTCAAATCCGGCAGGCATATCCGAGTGCGAGACATTGGCGAGCACCACCTGATCGTATAACCGCATTTCGTCGAGCGTCTTCGGAAATTTTTCCGTTTCGGCCACATTGAGGACGGTGAGCGTATATTCCTCTTTCAAAAGTTCCTGGAGCTTCTCCGCTTCGCCCTCAAAGCCTTCTACGATGAGAATATCGTCGAATACCTCCATATACAGATAGGAGCTGTATTCGTTGTTCGCTTCGACCGCGTCTTCTATTTCAACCGGCTCTTTGAAGGAAAGGTCAAAGGAAAGCCGATGAAGCCCCTGTTCGGCAAACGTGTGCGCGATTTCAAACGTCTGTACGCCCGGCTCTAAAGAAACCTCCGTCGTTTCCTCCTCTCCGTCGTTATCCCGAAGCGTAATCTGCGCCGTCTGTGCGACGGAGCTTTGTACGGTTACACCCAGCTTGACCTCCGACTTGGCCGAAACGTTATAATCGGGCATGACAGCCCCTACGATCTGCGCGTCCGGGATTTCCTTTTCATCCGTAAAGGAAACCGTATCCACGCGGATGCCGTCGGCCGCCGCAGCCTTGATCGCCGCAAGCGCTTCCCCGTCCGTTTCGATGCCGTCGGATAAAATGACGAGCTTCGCCGTCTTGGGATGCTTGATATGAGTTCGTGCAAAGGATACCGCGGCAGCGATATCCGTCGCGCTGTCGTCGGGCTTATTGTCCCGGAGAGAATCTTCATAGCTCTCGTACGTCTTTTCCGCGTTTGTCGAAAGCTCCGCGGCATACGTCTGTCCGTAACCGAAGGTGATGATTCCTACTTTATATTCGGAATTTCCGCTATCGAGAACCGATTGGACAAATTCGTTCTTTTTCTCCTGCGTTTCTCTTCCGCTGTACGATACATCGACGAGAAGAAAGACCTCGTTATTTGAATTGATCGTTTGATAATCGAAGTGCATCCCCGAAAAAACAAAAATGCACAATACCATGGCTGTGGTGTGAAGCACGACGGAAATAATATGGTTCCGCGTGCGGCGATACTTTTTCGCCATACGAAAGTAGGGAAACAGCGAAAAGAATAACGCCGGAATAAGCAACAGCAGAAACCAGGGATACGTAAATTGAATTGAAAAATTCGTCATATTTCGTTACTCCCTTAAAAATGTTCCCGCGACTGAAGCCACCATTCGATAAACATCAACGCGATAAGCGCAGCGGCGACATAGACGACAAGATCCTTGTCCTCCTCTCTATCGGGGGCTTTGGCGGCAACGCCTTCCAGCGCGTCCACCGTCCGGAAAATATTGCTTTGATCGGAGGGCATTTTTACATAGATGTTGCTTACGACTACAGTGCCCGACAGCAACGTTTGCCTGATGGTATATGTTCCGCAGGCAGAAAGCGCGATTTCGAAAGGAATCTCTTCAAATTCGTAATCTTTCTCTACGGCTCCCTCTCCGCTGAGCGAAAGAGAAAGATTGGTGCCGCGCGTATTGATACATACGGTCTCGTTGACATCGAATACGTATTGAGGCACTTTCTCCTCCGCGCCGTCCACCACTTTCGTGACCGTAGCAGTAGAAGGAATAAAATAATTGAACAGATTGGTGATAAGTATCGGGAAATTTATTTCCATCGAGGTGTCCGCATTATTCAAACTAAACGACATTACGGCAAGCCTCGAAGCCCTGGTGTTTTTGACAACAAAAACCGGATCGTTGCCGCAATAGAGCAGCGGTTTGAACTCTTCGGAATACTCCATCTGTCTATAGGTGCTGACCCGCATCATTTCCGGCATCATGTACTGTGTAATCTCGTGTTTTTCTCCGAAAGCCAGATTAAAATCTCCCGAAACTTCTTTTCCTATCGTCAGACCCGAATCTTTCGGAGAAGCCGAAGGATTGACCAACAGCACCAGGCCGTCTTTTGGAAGCTCGGAGGGTACCTCATGCTCGAAAATATAGAAATCAAACCCGCTGAGCTCCGGCGAGCCCTTTCTGACCTCGGAAATTTCCAGACGCCAGCGGCCGCGCATACCGTCGCGGAGCACCATCAAAACATTGGCGAAAAAGGTATTCGGTTTAGTACTGTAATACTGCACGCGGATCGTTTCTTCAGTTCCGCCGTAGAGATAAAAAATATTGTCTTCGCTGAGATCGTCATCTACTTCGTTGAGCCGCACGAAAACGGAATCGAATTTGAAAATATTTTTTACTTTTTCGCTTTGTTTTTCGCTCGGCTTAAAAACGACGGTCTGCGTCACTCCGTTTTCGCAATAAACGGGCTCGGAAATGAGCTGGATTGTATCTCCGTCGTTATTCGTGCCGTAAACCTCCGCCGTAACGGTAAGCCGCTCGCTTCTGCCGTAGCACGCGATGTCGATCGAAAACGTATAATAGTTTTCCTCCAGCTTTGCACGGCAATCGAGAATCGCGGCATTCCATTCGGTCTCCTCGCTTACGTTAACGACCTCGATGTTTGCGTTATCGATATATGTATTCGACGTATAAAGCACGATGTCCGCGTACGGGTTTTCCGTAAGAACTTCGCCCGCAAGCTTGATTGCGCCGTCGATGTCGGCATTTCCGTAAGTACAGGATTTGTTTGCCACAAGTTCGTCGAGAATTTCGAAAAGCTCTTCAGCGTCGGCTTGTCTGAAACGGAAAGCCAGGGTTTCCGCTTTCGCTCCCGCCATTACGACGGTCATGATACCGTCATTTTTAAAGGTTTCCTCGGAAAGTACTTTGACCTGTTCGACAGCACGCTCGAAACGGGTTTCCTGGTCCCCTTTCACGCGCATGGCGGCGGAAGCGTCGATCACCGCGGCCTTTTCCGTAATCTCGGGGGGAACTTCCTTTTTGATAAACGGCTGAGCCAAAATAAACGCGCATGCCGTAAGGATGAGAACCTGACAAATAATGATCAGTATATTTCTCAGTTTACTGATTGGGAGTTTTCTCTTTCGGTAGCGAAGACTGCGCTTCCAGACATACGTGCTGGAAACCATCTTTTGTTGATAGTTGGGTTTCAAAAGGTATATGAGGAGGAGTACAAGAAGCCCCAACAACCCCAATAACCCCAACGGCGTTAACAATTTCATCCCATTATTCCTACTTTCAATAATTCGCCGAACAACATTTTCTCAATGGGTCGGTCGCTGCGCACGGAAACAAACTCCGCCCCGCGGGAAACGCAAAATTCTTTAATTTCCGCTTTTAAGTCTGCCATCGCTTCGTTATAGGCGGAGTGCATACTGCCCGTAATGCGGAGCTTCATATTCCTTTCGTCGGAAAGATCGGCGGATTCGAGATCGATAAGGTTGACCCGGCCGCTGTAAGAAGGCTCCTCCTCCTCGGGCGTGAGCACCTGAATCAGCAAGATCTGCTTATGAAGATAGCAGAGATAATCAACCGCTTTTTTCCAATCGCTGTCGGTAAAGAAATCGGAAATAATAACCGCAAGCCCGTTGCCGTTGCCGAGATTGGGACAGCCCTTGATCGCGGCTTCGAGATCGGTCTCCTCGGAAAACTCCGTGTTTTCCAGCTCGCTGATTGCGCGGAAAAAAGCGTTTTTTCCGACAATCGTGCCGAACGGATCCTCCGAACGGTTTTCGCGCATGAGCTTATAGGAAACTTTGTCCATGTTATGAACGGACAAAAATCCTAAAGCAGCCGCCGTAGCAATGGCATAAGCGGCCTTTTTAGGATTCTCCTTACCCATGGAAGCAGAACAGTCTAGAAAAATTTGAATTTGCATTTGACGCTCGTCGGTAAACAGCTTAAGAAAGTATTTTTCAAAACGGCTGTACAGATTCCAATCGATGCGTCGGATATCGTCTCCGAGCTGATATTCGCGATAATCGGCGAATTCCACCGTCTGACCGTATGTCTTGACGAGGTGTTTCCCTCCGAAATATCCCGAAAGGTCGGTGCGAAGATTCAGTGCCAAAGTTTCCAGGCGGCTGAAAAACGCATCGTTCAAGTAAGATACTTTCATTATTTTCTCCCGAACAGGCCGCGCTTCTTCTTACCCTCCGACTTTTCTTCTTCGGACATATCGGGCGTATCCGCCGCGAGCGCCGCTTCGGGAAGAGGAACATTTTCAACGGGAGCAACGCGCTCGCCTTTGCCGAGTTCACCGATGATTTTCGAAATAATCTCGTCGGGAGAAACGCGTTCTGCGATCGCCTCAAAGTTGAGCTTCATTCTGTGACGGAGCACGGAATAGGCGAGCTCGTTGACGTCGTTGTAAGAAACGTTAAAGCGACCGTTCATCAGCGCTTTGACCTTTGCGGCCGAAATGAGCGCCTGTCCCGCACGGGGGCTTGCGCCGAGGCGGACGTATTTTTTCGCCGTCGCCGAAGCGCATTCGCTGTCCGGGTGAGTGGCCGAGCATAGCCGCATCGCATAACGCATGACTTCTTCCGCGACGGGGATCTGGTTTGCCGTCGCACGCATTTCGAGCAGATCCTCCCCGGTGCAGGCCGCTTCCGCAACCTCCGCCATCGTCTTCTGCGTCATATTTACGATATCCATCAGCTCGTCGAGCGTAGGATTCTTTACAATAAGCTTAAACATGAAGCGGTCCATCTGCGCTTCGGGAAGCGGATAGGTACCGTCCTGCTCGATCGGGTTCTGCGTCGCAAGCACGAAGAAAGGCTCGTTGAGCTTTCTGGACACGCCCATGACCGTAACCGTGTGCTCCTGCATCGCTTCGAGAAGCGCCGACTGCGTTTTGGGCGTCGCACGGTTGATTTCGTCCGCGAGAATGATGTTGCTGAAAATAGGCCCCGGCTGGAAGCTGAAAGTCGAATTCCCCGCATCGTCTTTAACGATGATGTTTGTACCCGTAACGTCTGCCGGCATTAAGTCGGGCGTGAACTGGATTCTCGAAAAGGGAAGGCTGAACACCCTCCCCAACGAACGCACCAAACGGGTTTTTCCGACCCCGGGAACGCCTTCCAAAAGAACGTTACCTCCCGCGATCATCGCTACTACGGCCCCTTCTACGACCTCTCTCATACCGATCACGTCGCGACCGAGCTGCTCGAAAATCGCTTTGCATTGCACGCTGAATTTTTGAATGTTTTGTTCTGTTACCATGATTGTGTTTTGCCTCGTCCTTTTGGTAAGTTTTCTGATTGTTTTCGGTTTATTTTAACGTATTGAGATAAGCTTCGATGATCTTCCGCAGGGAAGCGGGAATTTCGCCCCCGTTCGCAAGGATTTCCATCGCCTCTTTATAATATTGTTCGTAAACGTCTTTATAGTCCGTTTTGCCGTCAAGGACCTGATCGTTAGGGTCCGTATATTGGCCGCCGGCACCGCCGCCGGAACCGTCGCCGGAACCGTTTCCGTCGCCATCGCCTTCACCGTCACTGGGATCGCCGCTGGAATTGCCGCCGTTACCGTTGCCGGAACCGGGACCGTCTCCAAAGGACAGGTCGTCCGAATCCACCCCTTTCTTTTCGAAAATCGCCAAGATTTCCCGATCTCCGCCCTCGGCGAGGTCCGTTCTGTCCTCTTCGGGATATCCGTCGCTCCAACCGACGAACACCCAATCTTCGTTTGCAACCGCGACGACCGTGGTCGTTGTTTTGCCCTCTTCGACGTCCTGCGTGGTCTGTCCGTAAATATGGCCTTGTAAAGGCTTTTTATTATCCTGTTCGGAATCCGTTCCCGGCTTCTCGTCCGTCTTTTTTGCGGAAAGCGACTTCACGCCCGTCGTCGGTTTTTCCTCTTTTTCAGGGTAAATCGGGTCCGAAATCCCGTACGAAATCGTGTATCGGGAGGGCGGGATTATCCTTTCGGGACGATTCGCTATAAATCCCGCAAGGGAGGTCGCCGTCACGCTGAAAACCAACGCGACCGAAAGCCCCGCAATAAGTCTGGGCTTCATAAATGCCGAGGTAAAGACGTCGGATTTCATTTTTTTATTGGTCGCGGCGAGAGCGTCTTTTGCGTCCTCGCGCTGACGCATGGCGATATACGAATCGTCGTTTTCGAGCTCGAGCATCGTGATGGTACGTTCCTCAAGACCCAAACGACGGTCCACCCGCGCGGCAATCTGCTTCGTCGTGGGACGGAATTTTGCGAAATAAAATATAGGGGCGCTGATCAGCGTGCCGACAAGCAACAGCCCGATCGAAATAAGCCACAGGCCCTCTACTTTAACAAAGCACGAAACCGTCGCGATGACAATGTTGGCGGCAAATCCGACCAAAAGGCCGAAAATAAGCGATTTTGCCACGCCTTCCGCCACGAGACGTTTCCGATACTTGCGAAACATGTTTTTGCTGTCCATTATATCCCTCCTTCCGCCGCATATTTCGGCGTATCACACTATATTATCTATAGTGTTTATATATTATATCATTTTTTTCGATATCCTGTCAACGATATTTATAGAAACTTTACATGTAAAATATTTATATTTGGTATAAACAGAATTTATACTTATACAAAAAATCGGCAAACTTAAGGCCTTTACCATAATTTTACAAGATATTTGGCAACAACGGGATCCGCAAAAGCAGATCCCGTTGCCGTTTTTTGTTGTTTCCGGATTAAGCTTGAGGCTCTTCCGTTTTCCAGACAATTATCGCGCCGCAGCCCTTATTCCAATCGGTTTTCCACGTCGCACCGGCTTCGGTTTCGGAAAGCAGAATTCTGATCGTCTGCGTTTCCGTCCAGCCAGAGAACACTTCGATATCGGACAGAACCGTGCCTGCGGGCAGTATAATTTCTTCGATCGCCGTACAGCCCTTAAACGCCTGCTTGGCAATCTTAATCGTTTCGCCTTCAAACGTTACGGACGTAAGAGACGAGCAGCCGCTGAAAGCAGAAGCATAAATATCCGTTATATTTGCGGGAATAACGATCTCTTTCAGGCCGCTGTTCATAAACGCGCCCGCGGAGATTTCCGTAAGATTGGCCGGCAGCGTAACCTTTTCGAGCTTCGCCGCATTCGCAAACGCATAGTTTTCCAACTTCGTGTCGGCGTTCATGAAGCGGACTTCGGAAACACTCGTGTCCGCAAACGCATAGCCGGAAATCGACGTAACGCGCTCGGGAACGACAAACGGACCCTGCGGTCTGCTCGGTAATACCATTGCAAGCGTGACCTCGACCTTGGTCTCGTCAACCCTGGTCTCAACATAGAACGCACCGTCGTTGAAGGAGAAGTTTTCGTTGTCGGCAGCAACGTCGATCGAAGAAAGCTTGTCGCAGCCGTCGATCGCATTTTCGCCTATCGACGTAAGCGACGCAGGCAGACTGATCTTCGTGAGAGAAGCACAGTTTTGGAAAGCGTATTTACCGATGCTCGTCACGCCTTCGGGAATTTCGATTTCAGTAATCCCGGTGCCCTTAAACGCATTATTGGCGATAGAGGTAAGCGTTCCGCCCACACCCGTAAACGATACCGTCTGAAGATTTGCCATGTTCGTAAACACGTTTTCAGCGACCGTCTTAAGTGCACCGTCGGTGGGAATATTCACCTCGGTAAGGTTGGTACAACCTGAGAACGCATTTTTGCCGAGCGACGACACTCCGGTTCCGATCGAAATCGAGCCGAGCGAAGTACAATTTTTGAACGCATTGGCAGGAATAGACATTTGTCTTGTGCCGAAGTTGACGGACACAAGCTCTGCACAGCTGTCGAACGCAGTAGAAAGATAAAGCGACGCGTCAGAATCCTCAAACGTTACACGCACCAATTTTGTATTGGAGAATAACTTAGTGCCAAAGCTCGTGATTCGGGCGGGAATGACGTTTGTCATATCCGGATCGGTATTATCGAACGTGAAAGAAGTCAATCCCGAATTGCAGAATGTTTCATTATAAAGTTTACCTGCATAGGAAGTAGAGGACGTATAACCGACGAAACCGGTGAGATCGGCAAAAGTCAGCGACTCACAGCCCTTAAAGGCCTTTTGATTGATATATTTAACTTTTTCCAGATTGATAGACGCGAGATTTGCACAGCCTTCGAAAGCGGAAGTGTCTATCGTTTCAAGACTTTCGGGCAGAGTAAGAGAAGTAATCGCTTGACAATTCTTAAACGCGCTGCTGCCGATTTTCTTCAAGGCAGAAGACAACGTTATCGTTTCGAGCGACGTACAGCTTTCGAATGCCGAACTGCCAATCGTTTCAAGCGTCTCGGGCAGGGCGAGAGAAGCAAGGTTCGTGCAGCCCTTAAACGCACTGCCGCCGATTTCGATCAACGAAGAAGGCAACGTGACCGTCGCAAGAGACGTACAGCCGTTAAACGTACTCGAATAAAGAATGCCCAGATGGGACGCGTCATAACCGACGAAACCGCTCAAATCCACGCTTGTAAGAGCTTTGCAGTTTTGAAACGCATAGCTATTGAGATACATGACGTTTTTCAAAGCATCTACGTCTTCATCTGTATCGGAAATATTTTCGACGAATATAAGCTTCGTACAACCATCAAACGCATAGCCGTTGATTGTCTGAACAGACGAAGGCAAGACAAACTTCGAAAGATTTGTACATTTACTGAAAGCGTATTTATCGATCGTCTGAACGGACTCGGAAAGAGTAATATTTGTAAGAGACGTACAGCCATAAAAAGCATACGTGTTGATCGTATCCGTCGTCAGCTTACTGAAATCGATTACGCCGTCGCCGAGTTTCTTGCAGTCTCTGAACGCATATTGTCCGACATCGTTGATCGTCACCTTATCGAGCGCGCTCAAGACGCCGCACGAATAGAAGGTATAGGCGGGGATCGCCGTGCCGCTGAGACGATTGTTGAACTCGACCGTTTCCAGTTTTGTACAGTTTCCAAATACGCCGTATTTTGCGCTTGTGCTGCTGCCGGGAATAGTAGAAGTCGAATAACCGGAAGCCTCCGCATACAGCTGAACTTTTGCGCCGTCTGCGGCAAAGGTCACCGTCTGAAGCCCCGACGCCACAAAGGCACCGTTGTCGATCGCTGAGATCTTTTTAGGTATCGTGATAGAAGAAAGAGCCGTGCACTTATGGAACATTCCCTCAGAGATCGTCTGAAGCGCGCAGTCCTCCTCAAAGGTAACTTTTGCGAGCTTCGTACAGCCGGCAAACGCTATGCGTCCGACCGTCGTCAGCCTTGTCGGGATTTTGACCGACACAAGCGCCGTACAACCCTGGAAAGCCGCTTCGCCGATAACGAGGGCGTTGCTCTTGTCGGCCGTTAAAGCCGCCGTGCTGTTTTCAAAGGTCAGCGTTTGTAAATATGGATTGTCCTTAAACGCAACCGCTTGGATTTTTATAACGTCCGCAGGAATTTCAAACGCGGTATCGGTTTTTGAATAAGAATAATAGGCAAGCTCTCTGCCGATCACCGTACCGGCATCGTCCTTTAATATTTTATAAACGACGCCGCCGTTCAATTTGAAATCTCCGCTACCGTCACCCGTCAAATTCACAGTCTTCAGCGTTTTGCATCCGTCAAAGGTGAAATTAAGCGTATCGAGTGTATCGGGGAAGGTGATCGTCTCTAATTTGGAATCCTTAAACAGATATCCGCCAAGCGTTTTGACCGAATCGGGGAGCACAATTTCCGTAAAGCCCGTTTTATAGAAGGCATACTCATCGATCCGCGTAAGCCTGCAGTCTTCTTCAAACACCACTTCGGCCAAAGCGGAACTTTGCGCAAACGCATTGCCGCCGAGCGAAGTGAGACGCGCGGGCAACGTCACCTTTGCGAGGCTCTTCATATTGCTGAATGCGCCGTTATACTGTGCCGTATTATGCGAGAAATTGCCGTCGATTACGAGATCGGCCACGCCGCCCGCTTCAAATTCGATTTCCGTGACGGACTCGCAGAAGTCAAACCCGACCCGAACGGTTCTGCAATCCGACTCGTCGATATATTTCTTTTCAAACTCAAGATGGGAAATCTTCGTGACGGTATTGGGAACGACGACCTTTCCCGTCGCTCCGGGCGCGCACATCAGGAGAATATTTTCGCCTCCGCTCTTGTAACAGAGCAAAACGCCGTTCTCCGCATAGTAATAATTGTCCGTCGCGGTGCCTTTTGCCACGGTAATATTCGCAAGTTTTGCACAATTTTCGAAAATCATTCCCGCGGAGCTTATCGCGGCCACGTCATAGCCCTTGGGATCTTTCGCGCTTGCAAGATTTTCGGGGAAATTGATCGTTTCGAGCGCGCCGCAACCGTAGAACGCGCCGACGTTCGACAACGAACTTATAAAAGTATAGTTCGGATTAGACTTCCCGTATCCGTTTCCGCCGATCGTGATCTGCCCTGTACCGCCCGTCTCGAAATCGACGGTTTTAAGAGCCGTACAGTTTTTGAAAGCGGCGCGGCCGACCGCATAATAGCCGTCTGTTCCGTTTGTGATCGTATTGGGAATGGTGATCTGCTCCAACGACGTACAGCCGCAGAACATATAATCGGCAATACGCGTAGTTCCCTTGGGAAGCGTCACGTTCTTCAATGAAACAAGATCGCCGAACGTGCCGTGATTGATAATGATAGAATTAGGACCGTAGCCGCTCTCTTCGTAATAACCGTCTGCAAAGGTTACCGTCCGTTCGGGGTCCGTCGAGTTTTCGAACACCACACTCTCAATGCCGGAGTTTCTGAAAGGATCGAGGCCGACAGAGGTTACCCCGGAAGGAATGGTAATTTCCTTCAAATTTTTACAGCTAGAGAACATTTCATCGGCAATATTTATAAGGCGCTTGGGAAGCTTTACGGACGTAAGCCGCTCATTAAAGAAGAAAACACCAAAATCAAGGCTCTTAACGGGACCTGCGACTTCCAAAGGCTTATCGCCTTCTTCAAAGACGACGGTCATAGGAGTCGTCACATTTGAAGGGGACGAGGCGAATGCACCTTTGTCGATAAAAGTAACGGAAGCTGGAATGATTACGTTTTCCAACGGCACGCCGAGGAACGCACTCTCTCCGATACTTTCGACCGAATCGGGAATGACGAAATTTGTTAAACTATCGTTTCCGCAAACAAAGTAAGCGGGAAGAGCCTTTACACGATTGGGAAGCGTAAACGGTTTAAGCGCATCGCACCATCTGAAAGCGCCTTCTTCCAAAACAAGCTCCTCCGTCCCTCCTTCTTCAAATTCAACCGTTTCAAAATTTTCGCAATCCTTAAACGCTTCTTTTCCGATAAATGTCACGTTTTTACCGATTTTAATACCGGTTAATCCTTCATTTTCTTTGAACACGCCGGCTCCGATAGAGGTCATCTGTTCGGGAGTCTCGAATACGCCCGTCTTGCCGGCGGGATAGAACAACAGCCGCGTATAGCCCTTATCGAACAGCACGCCGTCGTCCGTCACAAAGTATTGATTGTTCTCGTCCACGGTAATGGACGCGAGTTTTTTACAATCAAGGAACACTCCCTCGCCTATCCCGACGACGTTTTCGGGAATGATTATGCTTTCAATTTTTTCGCATTCCTGGAAAGCGTAATCACCGAGCGTAAGATCCGCGCCGTCCGCCGCAAATTCGACAGAGGTAAGCGATTGGTTTTGATAAAAAGCGCTTTCCCCGATCGTTTGGAGGCTTGCGGGGAATTTGAGTACCGCGAGGGGAAGCTCTGCGAAAGCGCTTGCACCGATCTCCGTAAGATTGCCGTTTTCCGCAAAGGTTACCGAGGCAAGTTTGGTACTTTCAAAAGCATTGGCTCCGATCACCGCGAGGCTTGCGGGAAGCGAGATCTGCGTAAGTCTCACGCAGCTCTTAAACGCCTCGACGCCGAGATCCGTGACTCGGCTGTTTGCCTCGAACAGGACTTCCGTCAATCCCGTACAGCTTCTGAAAGCGCCTTCCCCTATCCTAAGGCTGACGGCTTCGTTATTCGCCGCGCCTTTGAATGTAATTTTTACGAGCGCGGAACAGCCCTCGAACGCGCCGTCGCCGATAGACTGCATCCAACCGTTAAACACTACTTCTTCAAGGTTTTTGCATTTATAGAAAGCTTTATCGGCCACGGAAACCACCGTGGAGGCAAACTCGTATTTCCCGACCCTGCCCTGCGGGCAATATACAAGCTCGGTTTTGGTTTTATTGAACAACAATCCGTCCTCGGAAGAGTAGGTATTGCTTGCGCCCTCTTCGAGGTTTATTTTTTGCAACGTCGAGCAGCTTGCAAAGAAATCGGGATTAAATTCGGAAAGGCGTGCGGGAAGGGTGATTTCTTCCAACGCGGAACAGGACTTAAACGTGTCGCCGCGGAATACGAGATCCCCCGTACCGCCCGCTTCACACGTTACTTTTTTGAGATTTCCGCAATAGTAAAAGGCGCTTTCCTCAATCGACAACACACCTTTGGAAATTATGACTTCGGTGAATATATTTCTATTGAAAACTTTGTTGGGAAGGTTTGTAACGCCGTCGGGAACGACATAAGCGCCGTTTGCGTCGCCGGTCATTCCTTGAGGGACATAGAACAGATCCACCGCGCTCGTCCTCGGGTTTTTGTAGATGACGCTTCCGCCGACAGACGAATAGACGGGATCGACCACGCCCGCAACGGCATAGATCTCCACGTTTTTCAAACTTGAGCAACTAGAGAACGCCGTATTCTCGATGACCGTCACACTGTTGGGAATACGGATATTCTCGAGCTTGGTGCAAGACGAAAACGCCGAACCGTCAACGATTACGACGGGCAAAGGAGCCGCGTCGTCCGCGCCCCGATATGTTTCGGGAATAGTGATGTTTACGTACAGCGAAGAGGAAACAGACTTGTTTCTGACTACCGAATATCCGCCCGAAACCTTTGTGAAGCTGAGTAACGGCTGCCAGTAAGCTTTTACGACGACGTCGTCGAGCACGCCCCAAACTTCGATACTCTTTCCCGTTTCGTCGGTGTATCTAAAGCCCTTTCCGTTTTCCTCCGCATACCAGCCCATGAAGACCATGGAGCTGTCCGCAGACGTGGGAACGTCCAACGTATATTCTCTGCCATACAAGGCTTCGCCAAATTCTTTATCGATCGTATTTCCTTCGCCGCAATCGTAAGTCACCTTGAAGGACATCGGCGTCCAATACGCATAGAGCATCATATCGCCCGTTTCCGCAAAGAATTCGTCCGCATACAGCGCGCCGTTAACCGCGCCGGACGGCGTATTATACCATCCGCCGAAATTATATCCCGCACGCTTGGCTTCGGGGAAGTTTGTGGGATCGCCGACCGCTTTATATACGGGCTCTACGCCGTTGCCCAAACGGCTGTCGAAAGACACTTCATATGCCCTGACGCTGATCGTCGCCCAGTCAGACCAGCCCTTTTCATCCATGAAACGAACCGAAAGAACGTTTTCGCCGGAGCGCGTAAAGGTGATCGCCGCACTGTTGGAGCCGTCTTCTACGAACAGAGAAGCGCCGTCGTTGATTTTGACTTCATACATTTTAGCGCCCACGACGTGACGCCACGAAAGCCGACCCTCCGCATAGGAAAGCGTACTGTAAAGCGCATAGTAACGAATGTCGATATCGTCGCTCCAGGACGAAGTTTCCGCGGCAGAATTTTCCGCAGCATACGCGCGGATAGAGAGACGGTAATCCTTCGCCGTCGTCCACCCCATGTCCTCATCGACGGAGGAAAGATCGAACGTCGTTTCGGCCGCTTCCGTCATAAACGCCTTGTTGCCGATACGGATTTCATATTTTCCCGCGCCTTCAACGGCCGACCAGGTTAAAGTCGTCCCGAGAATTTTGATGTCGGAAGGCGCCGCAAGCGCGGTTTTATTATATGTATAGGTCGAAGCCTCGGGCGAATTGTACCCCTTCGTTTTGGGATAAACGCTGACCTGTATGCCGCCTTCGGCCGGCGCATACTCCTTTAAGCTGATCTTCGTCTTGCCGCCGACGTTTATCTCCTCGGTCTTTTCGCCGCATTTGATCGTGACGACATAAGAAGCCGCGGACGGCACCGCTTTCCACGAAAGCGTTTCCGTTTCCTTGTCGAAAGCAAATTCGGAAACCGCCTCGAGCGTTCTTTCATAAACGAACGTTTCGGAGGTCGAGGACGCATATCCGTCCGCAACCGCAGTGACCGTAAATTTAATCCCTCCCTCCTGCATCTCACAGTTGGAGAAATTATAATATGTGGAAGTTCCGTTATCGAACAGCGTATGATTGTGCTCCTTATTTCCGCAATCGACGGTAATAAGGTATTTTTCCGCGTGGGGAACGGCGTTGAAAATAAGCGCGTCGCCCGACACGTTGAAGCTGGAAACCCGCGCAAGGCCCTTATTGATATAATAGACGACCGACGTGTCGGAGTTGTTCGCCGAAACCGACGCGACCGACGTCACGCGCACAACGTAGGTTCCCGCTTTCGCGGAGGAGAAATCGTACGCATAACTTGTTGTTTGGCCGATATTCCCGGTTGCAAGCTTCTGTTCGGTGCCGTCTTCCGAGACAAAAGCAAACTCGAACGCATAGGTGGCCGCAGCGGTATTTGTCCAGCTGATTCCGGTATCCTTTACCGTAATAACGGGCGCGGCAAGCTTGGAACCCGTATTTTTCGGCAACCATTTGGCGTACAGCGTAAGATTTTCCTCAAACACCGTGTCCGCGTTACAGGCATAAGAAAGCTTATCGGGATCGTTGTAGGGGCTTACCCACCAACCGCCGAAATCGTAGCCTTCCCGTTGGGGCGTCGTAACGTTATACAGTTTTCCGCCGATCGTTCGGATAGACGCGACCGACTCCGCGCCCTCGTAATTGAGATCAAAGCCGATCTCATATTCCGTCTGGCCGGGCACCGTCGGCGTCCAACGCGCATAAATTTTCGTATCCTTCGTAACGGCTTCGGACTCGAAATTGTACAGCTTCTGATATTCCGCATCCGCATACCAGCCGAGGAAAATATATCCTTCACGGACGGGATCGGCAGGCTTTGCAATCGTTTTTCCGTTCATGACGGAAACGTCGGGAAGCGTACCCCCCCCCACGCCCGTTTCAAAGGCGACGGAGTACATGACCTTTTTCAAAAATCTGCACTCGGTTTCCTCATATGTAACGGTAAGCGCATTATCGGCAAGCTTTGCATAAAAAGTTGCAGCTTTGTCCTCACCGTTCTGTTCCGATTTGGGAACGTTGAACGTAACCGTCGAGCCCTCCACGGAATAAGTCCCCACAACGGAGAGCTTCGTTGTGGTAAAGACCGCCTGATCTCCCTTATTGAGTGAAACCAGATACTCGCCTTCATCGGAATCGTAATAATAGACGCCCGATTCGGGCCCCTCTTGCTTCTCCGATGGCCGAGGATTGTTGCTGCAAGCTGCCGAAAATACTAAACCCAACGTAAAGAAAAGCATCATCAACAACATACACAACCGCTTTTTTACTTTCATTAATTACTCTCCTTGACCCTTTATTTGCACAACCGCACGGTTGAACATCGCAATATAACGTTATGAATGATTACACTTTTCATAATAAAATTATATTATCTCATTTATTATATATATTTTATAAACATCTGTCAAACATAATTTCAGTGATTTAATCCGCATAATTTTTTATACATACTATAAACAAAACTTATAAAATAAAAAACCGCTCGTTTTTCGGCTATCGAAAAATAAAATTTTTCCTGTTTTTGTCAATCGAAAAACGAAATACATATTCAAAGACGCCTGAAAACAAAGCGAATAAATTCTTTTACAATAAATCGTATTTTCTCGGAGGTTTTCGGCATTATTGCCCGATATTTACTAAAAATATGCACTTTGCCGATATTTTTTTCTACGGCGGCGGCAGCATTTTCAGTCAAGCATAAAACAATCGTCCCTATCTTTCGTATTATAATCCTGCGTTATCGCCTCGCAGCTTTTCCTCCCACGATAAACGGTACTTTTTGCGAGAAAAAGAGCATTTTTCAAGCCGAAATTTCACAAAAGGCCGCCATAAAAACACGTTTCGTCAGCTGCCGTCGCACGGTTTTTTTTCGCCTTGGCGGATACCCGATTAATTGCCCTTGAGACAGGGCAGGTATGCGTTCATCCTCTCTATACCGTAAAAATACACAGGTCTTTCCCCAATAAAAAACATCTATTGATATCTCCCTTACGGCTCGGGATTTCAATAGATGCTTCAAAATTTTTTACGCCTTTGAAAAACATGCGCTTCATGTTTAGAAAATCGGAAATTAATTTTTCAATACGTCATTACAAAATTAACCGTCGTTTTTAAGCTTTTTCCAATCGACGATTCCTTTTATGTTGATAACTGAAACAACCGTTTGCATGACGGCAAAAGAAAGACCTGTTCCGCTTGAAAAAAATTCCGTCAGCCACATGACGACGTAAAGCGCGGAAGCCGCGAGATTAAACCACCACATTTCCCGATAATTGCCAAACATCATTGCGCTTGTAAGCAAGCTGAGCGAGAGAATCACACTGTCCAGAAGGGGCTGAACGTCCCCTGTTTTCCGCAGCAGAAAATATAACCCGACGGAGAGCGCCGGACAGAGAACGACTGAAGCTATCCACGCTTTGAAGGATAACCTTTTGATCGCCGCCGCCCGTCCGCTTTTCTTTGAGAGAACAAAAAACCGATACACCGAGACCGGAAAGAGGAACAGGCCGTGAAAGGCGGCCGTTGCGTAAAACCCCGTGCGCAGTGAAATGACCGCATAGCCGACGGCATAGATACAGCAGAGGAGATAGCCGCAGCGCCTGCCCTCCGTCAAAAGCAGAAGATAGACGACGGCCAGCGCCGAAAACAAAATATTGTACCATTTGTCTTTGCCGAAGAGCCCGCACAATATAACCATGAGCGTAAAAGCGGCGTAGAGTAATAAAGTTTTAGCCTTTTTCATGCGCGGTCATGGTAAAATCGAAGGCGACGACGTCGGTACCGTTATGGCCGAGCAGCAACGTAAATTTATCCCCTTCTATATTCTGCGGGACGCCTGTTCCGTGAAAGGAGATCAGGCCGTGATAATGGCTGCCGAACCTTTTGCCGTCCTTTTCTACGCAGACGGGTTCGCTCCACGACAAAAGATCGGAGGAGGTGCGAAATTCCAAATAATCCGCCACGATGGTCGTCTTGCAATCGGGAACGATCGGGGAAGAAGCCATCAGATAAGCGTTCAGCTTTTCCGAAAAGACGACCCTCGAATGCCATGAGTTTTTAACGATCGCCGATTCCTTTCCCAGATTTCCCGCTTCACAAAAGCTTCCGTTATAATATTTCACGAAATCTCCCATGACGCCGTCCCGCCTCTTTCTCGAACGGGCGATATACGTATCGCAGGATTTCCAGACGCCGCCCGCCATATCTATACGTACCACGTTATAGAAAAGATAGAGATACTCGCCCTTCGGATCGTCGTACAACGTGAAGTCGCCGCTGCCCAGCCCGATTACGCCCGCCTTTTGCCCGAGCGCTTTCCCCGCCCCAGGGTTGTACCTTTCGGTAAAACAGACCTCTTCGGCGGAAAGCACCCAACGGTCAAACGTCCAGCTTTTCCCTTCGTCGTCCGAATGCATCAGCCCGATATGCCTGAAATCCGAATCGAAACGCGGCGTTTCGCAAAGCCCCAGGGAATCGTAGGCGGTACCCTTGCCGTTCCAGCCCGTTTCGTTATGGAAAAAGCAGAAAAAGCGGTTCGTCTGCGGACAAATATACAATCCGAACGGCCAAATGCTGCCGCGGGCCCTGACGCCTTCGGGATAAGGGATTCTGTCAAAGGCATAATCCGCATGCCCCACGCAAAAATTAAGGGAAACGGAATACGCCTCCTTCATGTCCGTTAAGTCCTCGCCGCAAAACATTCCGATATGCCCCATATGGGAATGTCCCCCGATCGCCCATAATTTACCCGTTTTGTCGCGGCAGAAGGGCACCGTTCCGTCCTGATAGATATCCGCTTTATTCGCAAACGGCGTTTCGTATCCATTGCCTATCAAAAGTTTTTTATCTTTTATCAAATTTTTCATATACTTCCCGCCCGCCCCCTTTCGGCGGGACTTCAGATATTATTCGCGGTGGGCAGAACCCCGTAGTAATTATACCCGATCCCGTCTCCCGACATCCCCAGCGGCTGTAAAATCTCTTCTTCGAGCTCGGGGATACGTTCCTCTTTTCCCGCGAGGTAATTTTCGAGCCGCCTTTTACAGTGGGCGACCCTCTGTTTGACGCCGCCCAGACGGATATCCTGCACCTCGAAGCCGAACGGCTTTTTTTCAGTCGTCCAAAATTCCTCAAAGGCGTCGTAAAAAATATCCAGCCTGTTCAAAAGCTCGGCATAATCGGCTTCGGCAAGCCTTTTCAGCGCCGACCTGTCGTTTGCCTTGTACGCCTTCCTCGTCTTTACGCCGAGGTCGAATTTTACCTCCAATACGTCGCAGAGGGCGCGCAGGCTTTTGAAAAGATATCCCCATTCGCCGTTTTTCTCCCCTTGCTTCAAAAGCTCCGACGTTTTCCGATAGTACCCGGGCGCGGCTCCCTCGCGGACGCGCGCGTCGAAAATACCGCAGAAAGGATCGGTGAACAGCATGACCTTAGAGGGATCGTCGCAGTCCGGCTGAGCGGCGGACTCGGCATATACCGTATCGGGCGCTTCCAAAGCGCAGAACAAATCGTACTCCATGCCGATCTTTTCGCGGAAGATCTCCCGTATGCTTTGCATATCGAAGTTTCCTTTCGCAAATTCCGCCGCCGCGACCAGCGTGGGCAAGACGCCGAAGGGGGAACATTCGCCGCCGTTATCCCCCCACATCGTAAAATATACCTCGCCGACGCCTTTATTGCGGCAGGCCCTGACGGCGGCCTCCGTAATCCTCAGGCTGTAACGGTTGTTGGGACAAAAACCCGTCCAGGTCCAGGCGCCGCCCGCAAAGCTGACGTTTTTCGTCAATCTGCGGTGCTTTTCTATACATTCCTCATAATGGGCAGCTTCCGTATGATAATAGTCCCAATAGCAAAGCTTCAAATTTTGGGGGACGAGCTTTGCCACCCTTTCGGCGTCGTCCTTAGTATGCTCATATACCCCGCCATAGGCGGAGTGCATATACATATCTCCCCATATCTCGCACTTAAAACCGTATCTCTCCGCAATCTCCAATACTCTGTCGAGATGCTTTTTGATGATGAGCGCCCTGTCCTCCAAACCGTTTTTTTCGAGATACTTTCCCCTGCCCAGCATAAAGGCTTCGTCCATGCCGATGTGCACGCTTCTCGACGAAAAGCATTGGGAAAGCGAGAAAAACATATGCTCTATCAGCTTGTAGGTCCGTTCCTCCCCGACAAAGAGAATATCGTCGATATCTTTAATTTGTCCGTATTCGGCATATCGGAAAATCGCGCCCAAATGGGCCAGCGTCTGAATGCACGGAATCAGCTCGACGCCGCGTTCCGCCGCATACGCGTCCATTTCCTGCAGCTCCGCTTTGGAATATCTGCCCCTCAGGTATCCGAAATACGGTTCCCCGTCCACCTCGTACGTATCTTCGGTGTATAAACGAATCGTGTTATAGCCGAGCGAGGACAGAATATCCGCCATTTTTTTGAACGCGGAAACGTTCATCACGGCGTTTCTCGAACAGTCGATCATCACGCCGAATTTATCGAAACAAATTTTTTCTTTCATCGCGTATTCCTTTCTTTGCTCAGCAGGCGCCGTTGATAAACGTCATGGGGATATAGTTTTTTTCGCCCTTGCCCTCGGCGGATATCTCGACGATCAGGGTATATTTCCCGCGTTTGAGATTGCGGGGAATAAATTTCCATGCGAAGGAATTTTCATTGGAGCTGCCGTGCCAATGCTCGAGCCCGACGCATCTTTCGCAGCCGTTTTCCACCTCCCAATCCTCGGGGACGTCCAGAAAACGAACGGTAAGATACTGCGGCGCAAAAATTTCGTTATATATTTTGAAGAGAAAGGATTTTTCTTTTCCCTCCGAAATTTTCACCAGCTCCTCGTCGTATTTGATGATCACCGTATAGGGACGGAAATGCTTTCGCACCGTATCGTGCCCGCAGGAATACACTTCCATAAAATCCTCCTGGCGGAAAGGCTCGAAGGCAGAGGGTTTATAGTGAAAGGACGCCGCCGGCTCGATTTCATAGCTTCCGTTTCCGCAAAGCCGGCATCTCCCCCGTAAAACGACGGGCGTCTGCTGCACGAGCCTTTCGCAGAGCGCGGAAATATCCGAGGGCGGATTCAGCTTCGCGTCGCGGCGGATGGTCCACGTGGCGATCTTATCCGAGCAAGCGTCCACCCATTTGGCGGGAAGCCCGCTTGCGCCCGAAATGATGCCGAGGATAGCGCCGAGCGTCCCCGCGGTACAATCGGTATCTTCGCCGAGATTCGTCGCTATGCAGACGGACCTTCCGAAATCGCCCTCCCCGTAAAGCCAGCCGATTACGATGGCGCCGATGCTCCACGGCGCGTCGAAGCCGTGCTGCGCTTTAGGAATATCCGTCTCCCATTCCTGCACGGGACATTTTTCGCAGGCGGGCACTTCCGCCGTTCCTTTCCATGCGCCAGCTATCTCCCCGAAGCTTGAAGGAACGAGCCGGAAAAGCTTTTTTCGGGCGGTTCTCCAATCCTCCCCCGCCTCGTAGCACTCCACCGCAAGCTCCACGGCCTTCCGCACCGCGCTCTCTTTCGGGATAAAGGAAAAGCCGATGTCCAGCAGCTTATGTACGTCGCTTTCAAAAAAAGCCGCCGCCTGCACCGCCGCTATGAATACCGCGGAATTTACCCCCTCGTCGCTGTGATCGACGCAGGAATCGTAATAGGCATAAGTTGCGGCCAGCATGGGATTTCCCGCGCAGAGGCAGGCCCAGATCTCCGTCCTAATCCACGCGCCGTTGCTGTCGCGGTTGAAATTGCGCAGATATCCCGTATGCGGCGGCATAATGCCTTTGTTGAAATTGTTTTTGCCCGTGCCGTATTCGGAGATGACGGCGGTCACGTAATAATCCCAATACTCCGCCAATACATGGGAATCTATCCGCCTGCCCTCCTGCTCGACGGCGGCAAGCCAGACCAATTGCAGATCCACGTCGTCGTTGGGAATGGGAGAAGAAACGTCCTGCATAAACCCGTCTATGTCGTAAACGCCCCTGTAACACTCGAACGGCGCGCCGAGCGTCCCGCCGATATTCTTTCCAAGATAACAGCCTTTTACCTTGTCGTAATACTCTCTAAATTTCAAATTATTCATGTTTTTTAATCTCTTAAATCTCCACGACGGGAAATACTCTGTCAAGTAATTTTCTGACGATCAATACGCTGGGAATGGATACGCAGGCGATCAATACGCTTATGGCGGCGGAATAATAGGGATCCACGGTCAGCTGTTGAATCGCAAGCAGCGAAATAGTCGTCGTCTGCGCCTGCCCGTTAAAGGCTATGATCATCGGCTGCATATATACGGTAAACGGCACCATGCAGGTCAAAACAAAGATCATGGACAGCGTCGGCCAGATGACGGGGATGGTGATTCTGAAAAACTCCACGCCGAGGTTTGCCCCGTCGAGCTGCGCCGATTCCACCAGCTCTTCGGGAATCCTCGTCATAGCGCCCCAGATCAGAATGGAATTATATCCGAAGCCGAACCATACGGTATATAAATAAAGCATCTGATTGGCATACTTCGGATCGGACAGATAGGAGGGAGCCGTTTCACTCGTAAACCCGAAAATCACATTGAATATTTTATACAGCACACCGTTGCTGGGATCGAAAAGCTGACGATAATACTCAGCCAGCAAAGACATGGGTATGATGTTCGGGAGAAACAGCACGATGACGATCAGCTTCCCGAAGGGTACTTTTTTATAGAGGAAAAAAGCGACCGCTATGGAAATGGGAAGGGAAATGAACATGACCACCGCAAAATATCCGAAAGACACCCCGATCATGCGCCCGTAATCGAACCTTTGAAACAGGCTGAAAAACTTTTTGTAATTTGCAAATCCGACGGGTATCACTTTCTCCTGTTCTCTGCTAAGACCCTCGAAGGACATGATCAAACCGCCGAAATTGGCATATACGCCATAGACGAGGAAGCAGAAAACGGGAATCGCCAGCATACAGAAAATAAACAGCTTCACCCGAAAAGGATTTTTGTATTTATTCCATTTGATCTTCGTAAAGGGATTGGATCCGTCCATGCCGTTCTCCTCAATTGATCCCGAGATATTTTGAATCCCAGTTGTTCGTTTTGCTGTCCCAGAAGGAAAGCGCGGTTTCGTAATCCTTTCGGGACGCGCTCGCCGCCACCTTCAGGGCGTCCTCATAGGACTGACTGTTGATGATATCGAGGTATGCGTCGCCGCCGCTGAAATTCATAAGCCCCAGGTATCCGTTGATCGCCATGGGAGAGGAGGACGTTTCATATACGCACACGCCCTGCCGCTTGCTCACCGCCGACGCCTCATAGATCGCCTTTGAAAAGCCGTTGAGAACGCTCTCGTCGATCTCCACGTCGATGGGACGCGTTACCCCGTTGTTTTCCTTGACGAACGTAGTATAGCTTTCCTTTGTAAACATGCTCAAAAGGAAATCCCTTGCCACGTCCGCGTGAGGCGCCGTGCTCGGAACGCACAAAAGATTTGCCGCCAGGGAATAATTTACGGCGGAGGAATCATTTCCGTTTACGTCCTTTTTGTCCGCATTGATATGGGGCAGGGGAATATATCCGAATTCAAAATCGGGATAATCCTTCAAAAGGCTCTTCATTTCCGTAGGAAACCAGGGGCCGCAGCTCACCATGGCCGCATTTCCCTTGATAAATTCTCTCTGCGCCGCCTGCGCGGTAAAGGATTTGGAGCCCGTCAAAGCGATATTTCCGCCGTCCGCCGTCTTGCCTTTCAGCAGTTTCGCCAAATACTGATACGCCTTCAGGCGGCCCTCCTCCGTCGTTTTGTACTGGTCGGGCGACTCGTACTTTTCAAAGGTATTCTGCATATAGTCGTACCCGTAATACTGTACGAGCCACTGATTGGGCGTCATCGTCACATAGGCGTTTTGCTGACCGCCGCCGTAAACCAGAGGCGCGAGGTCTTTCTCCGCAATCTTGTCGCAAAGCGAGAAAAATTCGTCCATGGTCGAAGGGATGGTCCAGCCGTTTTGGTCAAACATCTTCTTGTTATACACAAATCCGTTTGCGCCCGAATCCTGCCAGGGAATTCCGTAAATTTTATCCTTATTTTCTCCGAGCAGCCTGTAGGCGTACTGTTCGTCGGCAACGACCTCGCGCACCGTCTTTTCCGAATCGGGTATCTTGCTGTCATACACGGAAGACAGCTCCGCCAGCTTTCCCGTAGTCGCCAGATTCAGATAGTCGTATCCCGCCACCAGAACAATATCGCTCGTGCAGGTGCCGCTCGTAAGCTCCGTCTTTACCGTATCGAACATCCTCGAATTCGCCCTGATTTTGAACCTGTATTCGGGATGCTTTTCCTCATAAATCCTGCACGCCTCGTCGATCCAGCCCTGACCGTAGCCCGCGGCATAGACGCTGACGAGAATTTCCGTTTCGTTTCCCGTATAATCCCTGGAGGAAGAGCTTTCCTCTCTATCTCCGAAATCGACGCACCCGGAGAAGGTCGCGGCAATAAACGTGCCCATAGCCAAAGCCAAAATTTTATTTGCAAATTTTTTCATTTTCCGATAGCGGCACCGCCGCCCTTTTACGGCGGGCAATGCCCATCCTCCTTATATTTGTTTTACGGGAACGACGAAATACCCTTCTCCCGAGCCGAGCGTCATAGACAAAACATGATCTTCAAGCTCGACGAGGGACCTCGTTCCCTTTTTCACTACCATCGCGTAATCATATTCCTTTCCAAACGTCAGCTTTACGTTTGCGTTCTTCGGCTCGAAGGGCACGGAGGCGTTAGTAACCATATACGCATACCCCGCGTCGTCCTTAAACTGCCCGACGATAATGTCCTCGTCGCATTCCACGGCTTCGATCTCCTCGAGCTTTTCCAGCTGGTCGGACACGAGCGTGAACATATCGTTGATGACCCGTCCGCCCTCGTACGTCCTGACCCCGTCCCAGCGATAATGCAGATAGACGTCCTGCATCGCCTCTATCTCGTCGAATACTTCCTGCACCTTATAATACAGAGGGGTAATCGTGCCGTCCCGATCGACGATTCCGCCGCGCACGTTGTTATACTGCTGTGCCTGAAGCTGCGTCCAATATTGGAAGCACATGATCCCGCGCACGCCGAAAGACAGGCTCGTATAGCATTGCCAGGCGAATTCCTCATACGTCGTAATGGGAAGATTGGAAAAGAACCCCATCGTCTGCAAATAGATATATACGGGCGTATTCTTCTTTTTGGCCTGCTTGGCAAACACGTTGAGATTATAAAGGAAATCCTCTTTAATGTAGGCGCTTTCGTCCCAATCCTGCAAAATGGGGTAATGGTCGTAACTCAGGCTTTCGGGGTTGACCGTCTTTACAAACTCGCCGACATAATCGGGGTAAGCATATCCCTTACCGTCCGACGCGCCGAAAAGCTGTTTGGGCGTCGCATAGACGGGAAGGAGATTGGAATAAAATTCATACTCGGGATAATACTTCAAAAACCAATCCTGGCAGGCGGCTATCGCCTCGTAATAATCCATGCTCGGCTCGTCGAAGGCGTTTACGCCCTGAAAAGATTTATACTTTTTATATTCGTCGATATGCGCCTTGATCTCCTCCGACCTCTTTTCCAGCTCCTCCCTCGTTTCGTCGTAGGTGTAGCCCTTTTCTTTGGCAAACTTGATGATCGTTTCGAATCCCGCGCTTGTCTGGTCCCGAACGAGAACCTTCATCCCCACCTTATCCGCCATCTCCAGATCGCGGCAGATTTCTTTTACGCTCACCCCTTCGGTGGGGATCGCCAGATTAAAGCCGCAGTCCCGCATCTTGGTCCATTCTTCTACGTTGCAGTAGTTGGGGTTATTCGCGTATTCCATATACCCCGTATTTTCATGAGGGGGAACGCCCCAGTTTCCCACCCTGAACGTTTCGGACGTCGTATAGACGGGCATTTCCGGCTTTTCCTTCTTTGCGCTTTCTCCGTTCCCCGCACAGCCGCCCAATAGGGACACGGCCATCAGCGCCGACATGGACAACGAAACAAATTTTTTATTCATAAGTTCACCCTGCCGCGCGGCGGCGGCATAACCAAAACTGAAAAATGCGGCCGCGGTATTTGCATTTTTCACGCCGGTTTTATCCCTTCAGACCGCCGGCGACGGCGTTGTTTATAATGGTATCCCTCATGCACACGAACAGTATCACTACGGGCAGAATTGCCACCACCATTGCCGCATACAGCTCCGTAAAATTGGAGTACGTCTGCGCTTCTTCGGAAAGCTCCTGAATGCCGAGCGCCAGAGTCTTTACGGAAGGCAGATACATATAAGGCGTATAATAATCGTTCCACGCGCCGATCGCAGACATGACCATCATCATCCCGATCACCCCTTTTGCCATGGGGATCATGATCTGTACAAATATCCTCAGTTCGCTCGCCCCGTCTATCTTCGCCGCCTCGGCGTACGTCTTGGAAACCGTCTTAAACAGGCTGTACGCGATGAGGAACATTATTCCGAAAGGCGTCGCATACTGTATGAGAATAAACCACGTGTCAATCATATTCAGATCGACGTACATTTTATAAATGACCGATCTCGAGCCCAAGTCGGGGATCAGCATAGCTCCGATTCCGATCGAAACGAGCAGCCCCTTTCCCCGAAAATCAAACCTCGCCGCCGTGTAGGCGGTAACGGTCGTCGCCGCGCAGCTTATAAGAGTGGAAGCGACGGTGAATATAATGGAATTGATATACATTCTGAAAATAGACACTTCGCCCACGCTCAGCTGAAAAACGAAACGGTAATTCGCCAGATACAGCACTTTCGGCAGCGTCCAGGGATTTTCGTAAAACTGTAATGGCCTTTTCAAAGAATTGATGACGACAAAATATATGGGGATCAGCATCGTCGCGGCATATATCATCAGCACCGCCGACACCGCGATAAATAATTTTTTTCTTTTCCTTTTTCGTTTTACTTCCATTTCCATCCTTTCCTCAAATCGTTGCGACAAACTCCGCTCCTTTATGAGAGCCTTAGATTTTTTGATGATAAGCTCGCCTTCCTGTGCGATAAAATACAATTTTTAGTTGATTTTATTGTAAAATGGTGCTATAATCTGATTATGACACAATCTATAAATATCCAAAACAATTATATTTACTCTTTTCAGGAGGCATTGGACGCGAAATATTTTTTATCCGACGAGCAGAAAAAACAAGTTATGTTGTTTTGCTATTTTCATAAAAATGATTTTCCCATCCAGATGCACTCGCACGAATTTTACGAAATCAACATCATTGCCGAAGGCACGGGCAGGCACTATATCGAGAACAACAGCTATCCCATCACCAGCGGGGATTTTTTTATCATACCGCCGAATGTCCGGCACGGCTATTCGGAAAAAAACGCCCTCGACATTTTCCATATTATTCTTTCGGATAAATTTTTCCTGCGCTATCGGGACGAGCTTCGTTCCATGCACGGCTTTTCGCTTCTGTTCAACATCGAACCGCGGCTCCGCGCAAAAAGTAATTTGAAAATCTTTCCCAACATCTCCGCAAACGATTTTATGTTCTTTCTTTCCGAGATCGGCAAGCTATATAAATTAAATCAGTCAACGGAAAATATGCACGAAACGGAAAAATGTATCAAAACGCTCAACCTGATCTGCGAGTTTTCGGGTATCGTTACCTCAAACAAGTACGGCGCAGCCGAACACTCCTCCATCGATATCCGACAAATCACAAAGGTTTTGTCCTATATCGACAATAATTATAATTGTAAAATCACCTTAAACGATCTCTGCCGGCTTTCCAATATGTCGCGCTCTACGCTTTTGAGCCAATTCCATACCCTGTGCAATTGCTCCCCGACGGAATATATACAGTCGGTGAGGATTGACAACGCCAAAAAGATGCTTGCGGACACCGATTTTTCCATCGCTACAATTGCACAGGAATGCGGATTTTACGACAGCTCTCATTTTACGAAAACTTTTTTTCAAAAGACGCGTTTGCTTCCGAAAGATTATCGTACCCCCCCCCCCGCGAAAAAAATGAACCTTGAAATCGTTTCCGTAGCCGTTCTCTTTCCTTTGCTTGGAAAGAGGACGTTTTTTACGGAACCTTATTCTTGGGGTGCCGCGGGATAGATACCGATAAACTCGTCGAAGTAAAGATCGACGTCCGTTCCGTTTACCTGGCACCAGAAGTATCCGGCAGCCGAATAACAATCCGCGTTGGATTTTATCTGAGCCAATATATCGGCCGTCGAAATCTCTATTACGTTGTATCCCGCGGTAAGGTCATAAATCTTGTTCAAAAAGGCAAACTGACAGGCGTTTTTGCTGTAAATAACAAGCTTAAAAGATTCATAGGCGCTCCAATCGCTTTCTGTCAGAACGGCTCCGTCCTTTTTCATCATCAAAGGAAGCTTCGCCCAATCCGCCGATTCCGCCGTAACGCGGAAAGCGTGACCCTTCAGCGCGTGAGTTGTCGTCAAGCCCTCGCTGTCCTTAAAAAACCAGGTGTCTATCGCGGTGGCGCTTTCAAAATCCTGCAACACGTCGTATTCTTTGTCCGTGGGATAATAATTTTTTAATTCGTCGGGCTGCTCCGGTTCGGGAACATGGTCTTCGGGATAGACGCCGATAATGCAATCCACATAGACCGTACCCGTCGTCAGCTGAAAATAAAATCCGCCCGTACTGTCATAAACATTCTCCGCCTTTGCGATTTCGGCTATTATTTCCTGCGACGTAATCTTAATGACGTTAGGTCCCAGTTGCAGATAATTGGTTTTGCCGTAAAAATCAAATCTCGCCCCTTCGCAATCCGCATATACGTAAGCCTGAATATACGCATATTTTTCCCAATCTTTCGTTTCCAGACGCTTTCCGTTTTTCAGAAGCTTCATTACGACGCAGCAATCCGCCGAGGTCGTGGAAAGTCGGACGGATTTTTCACCGTTCATGGCGTGGTCCGTTTCGAAACTGTTTTCTACAGTACTCCAATCGACGCCGCCGCCCTCGAAATCCTGTAAAATGTCATAGTCCCGAGCGGCGGGGAAATAGTCCGATTTTTCCGTATCGGGGATATCCGCCCTGGGAAGAACCTCCACTTCTACCGTTTTCGTACCGACGTTTCCGCTCTTATCCGTCGCCGTATAGACGATTTTATATTCTTCGTTTTCCCGGACGATATACGTCCCCGCGATAGCTTCCGCCGTGATGTCCGCACCCGATTTATTCGTCACGATACAGGATACGGGGATTTTTTCCATGCTGTTGTCATAGGCGACCGCGGTAGGAACGAACATTTTTCTTCCCACCTGGAAAGAGAGCTTGTCGTGAGGCGCCTGGATTCCCAGATCGACGGTGGGCGCCTTTGTATCTTCCGTATAATTGTCGAAGATACCGATCAGATTATCCACCCAAACCGAACCGTTTTCGGATTTCACCTGAAACCAAAGATATTTCAAATCGTAATATTCCGCTCTTGCCGTGGAAGGAACTCGCCCGTTGGGATACTGGGAATCCAGCTCCTCTTTCGTGATCGTAACGATGTTTTTTCCCTCGGAAAGGGTGTATCTTTTATTCAGGAGATAAAAGCCCTCGTCGGAGGTATCCATATCCACATCGGAATACACCGTGATCTGGAGCTTATCGAAGCCGCCGAGATCGTAATATTCGGGATACACGGCGATCATCTGCCACCCGTTATTGCATGTGACTTTCAGCGCTTTGCCTTCGACGGCGTGCTCGGAAACGATTTCAGAGTAATCTTCGGACGCCCACACTTTTGAAAGGTCGTCAAAGTTTGCAAGCACCACCGATCTCACACATTCTATGACGACCGGCGTTTCCGTCCGATTTCCGAATTTATCCGTTGCCGCGTAAATGACGGTATATTCGCCGTATTCTTCCGCCAAGAAAGTATCGGCAGCCCCTCCTTCGCCTTTCGTGACGGAAACTTCGGCGTCGCCGAACATGACTTTATAGCCCCCGTCGGTCACTTCTTCGCTCTTGTCCGTCCACGTCGCGGCGGGAACGGAAACCGTCGCGCCTTTTTTGACCGTCATATTATTGGCGGACGCGGGAAGAGAAATTTCCGGCCCCTTCGTATCCGAAACCTGAACGTTTAGGGTTTTAACGATCTTTTCCTCGCCCTCTCCGGCGGAAAAGGTAACTACATAACCGTTCATATCGGTAGCGGAGAATCTCGTTCCACGCCCTTGAAGCTCCACTTCTTCCCCTTTGGAATCTTTTACGCTGACCGCTACGGCAATCTCCTTACCTCCTTTTTTCGCCGTGACCTCGGGGATATCGAACCTTTCCCCCAGCTCCGCCGTCGCCGTTTCAGGCAACTCCGACATTTCGATCGTCATCGAACTCTCCGACTGCTGTTGACTCGTGCTTATTTCTCCACCCGTGCACGACGCAAATACCAGCGCGGAAACCGCCAGCAATAAAGCTGTTAAAAATTTTCTCATGTCTTCCTCCTTATGGATTTTATGCTTTTATTATAATCTCATCTGTTGTACTTTTATAGGATTATCGTATCTAAAAATTGTAAAATCATTCTTTTATAAAAATTTTGCGTCCAAAATTCCGTCAAAAGTATTCTGTATTAAGTTATGCAACACCGACAAAATTAAAGCCGGAAATTCCAAATATTCTTTCGAAAACACACAAGCGAGCTCCTATTCCCTTAATTCTTCATCGAGTATCAACTCCGATCGATTTTGAAATTTTTATCTAAAATTAATTGCTTACAAAAAAAGCGCTGACTTAAGGTCATTTTACCAAAAATCAGCGCTTGAATTCGTTTTTGCAATCATAACCACCAGTAAACTGGTGGTTTGCATAACCCCTAAAAGGGGATAATAC
>ERZ506905.26-NODE-26-length-145013-cov-9.38015_pt1 | contig 145013 bp, 106 predicted proteins | sample MGYA00513175_ERZ506905 | MGnify/ENA metagenome assembly ERZ506905
CGAAGGGACGCGCCCGCCGTGCCGCGTTCTACCGTTTTCTCGGGAATACAGTAGCCCATCGAGCCAATAAACGCCGTGCTCTTTCCGTCGTCGGCCGTGCCGTATTGACGGTCGGGACCGGGGCCGTAAGGAACGGGGAGAATATCCACGTTCATCGTGTCGTTTTTCCAGATCGTCGCAAAGTCCCAAGGCCCCACGAAAGTCATGAGGGATTTCTTGGCATAGAACGTAGCGTCCGCGCCCTCGCCGATCGCGCCGAGCCCCTGCGGCTTAATGATTCCGTGGGTCACGAGATCGCCGATAAACTGCACCGCATCCACAAACGCGGGGGAAGTAAGCGTGGAGGTCGTCACCGTTTCGTCGAAAAACGTCGCGTTATTGGAATAGACCGCGTGCTCCAGCTCGTAATAGGGAATGCCGTAAAAATCGTCCGCTGTACCCTCGAGCAGTTTGTCCATGGCGGAAATGAAGGCGGCCCAGCTGACGGGTTCGCCCGAAAGCAGCGCCCGCACCTCTTCGTCGTTCTGCAGATGATTGGCGGCAATTCGCTCCGTCATCAGCGTTTTGTTATAACCCAGCGTATAGGGTCCCTGATCCTTGGGCAGCGCGTACAAACCCGCGCCCTCGCTCTTGCCCAGCGTATAGGTTTGCGGATTGTAATAATATTCGTTTACCGCGTTTTCCCAAATCGCCGAAAGCTCATCTTCGAGCGAGCCTTCCGCGTCGAGGAGATTCAAAAGCCGTCCCGAATCCGCCCACTGTAAAAATTCGGTGTCGGGCAAATAGAACACGTCGGGAAGACTGTCGATTTTTCCCGTCAGGGCGGGAAGATATTCGCCCGCCGCCGTCGCGTCGTATTTGACGTGGACGTTTGGATATTGCGCCTCAAAATCCTTGATGATACGCTTATAAATATCCTGTTCCTGATCGTCGCCCCAGCCGAAGAAATTGATGGTGTATTCCTTCGAAGCGTCAAAATCATCTACAAAAGGATCGGTGGTTGCCTTTTTTCTCGGGCCGCCGCAGCCGGCTATAACGGACGCTCCCACCAGGGCGGAAAGCCCTACGCTCAAAATCATAGTTGTTTTTTTCATGTTTTATCCTCCTTAATGCCGATTATTTTTTCAAGGCCTGCAAGCTTTTGGAAAAATCGACCTTTGCAAACACCAAAAGATTTTTTTCGTTATTTTTGATATTGTCGTCGATCACCGAGGCGTCGGGAATAATGCTGTTTACCACATACAGGTATTCGCCGTCCTGCGAAACGCACATCGACGGGCTGTACGCCGGCCTGTTTACGTCCGTTTTGTTGGAATAGGTTACGGGATGATTGATCCGTTCCCAGCTTTGTCCCAAATCGTAACTGACGAAAAAATCGTTGCCGGGCGCATTTTCGGGAGTTCCGTTTTTCCAATGGGTATCCATGGAGGTTACGAAAACCGTGCCGTTGTCGTCTTTGCCATAGGACGTCCACGCGCAAAACGGGCTGGCCCCGGGGCTGACCGTCGCCGTAACTTCCTTTTGCGTCAAATGGTCGATCACCTTTTCCTGAACGGAAATCCTGTTTCCCTTTGTCGTAATGTCCCCCCAGTCGATGCCGTCGTCGGACATTTTCCAGTAAATGGGCACGTCCGACTCCCCCACCATTTCGATCGTTAAAAAGTACTTCCCGTCTTTCACTCTGGTAACGCAAGGCATTCCCGGCCGCAGATCGCGTTCGTTAAGAGCCACCACCTCTACAAGCTCGCTCCAATTCACGCCGTCCGTCGTCGTCTTATAAACGATGCGCTGCTGGTGAACGGTGTGCTCGGTTTCGTCCGCAAAGATGCAGGCGAGCTCTCCGCCGGCGTTTACGAAAAGGTTTCCCTCCCAACAGCCGTTTTGCGTGCCGCCCGACTGAGCCTTGTTTTGAGACTCCTGTACTTTGGAAAGATGCGACCAGGTCAAACCTACGTCTTTACTGATGTAGAGATGGATTTCGTTGCGCGTAAAGTTGTCCGCGCCGCCGTCTATGGAAGTAGCGACGAGAAGAACGTCTCCCTTCTTCAATTCCGTTCCGACATCCTGCGGCAAGACGTATAAAGTTGGCTGCCATTTCGCGTCATATACAAACCCCTCCCAATTGGGATCGTGCACCTTTGTGGCGTTTTCCGTAAACGTCTTGCCTTGATCCGTGCTCCTGTAAATTCTCAGCCCGTTCTTCTCGTCCTCACCCGTCGCGATCAGCGTACCGTCGTCTGCTTCCACGATGCGGGCATAGGAATGATTTTCATTTTTAACCGAAAACGCGCTCCAATTCTCAAAGTACAAGTCTTTTTTGAAAGTACCCACTGTCACTTCCGCGCTGCCCGTGCTGTCTTTTGGGGTTCCGCCGCACGCCGCGGCGCCCGCAAGCGTAGCTACCAGCGCAACGCCCGCCAAAAATTTGCCGAAAAATTTCATAAATCCTCCTTACTGTTTTTATCCCGTTTCGCCCGAAAAATATCCCTTGAGCTTATTTCGTAATTATAGTTTAACACAATTATTTTTACTCCGCAAGTCCCCAATTTTCAAAAATTCGCCCCCCGTCATATTTTTACAGGATTTATCGAAATTCAAAAAGTCTTGACAATTCGAGTTTTTTGAGATATAATAAAAACATGGATACCTCGACGACTTACAATTTAAACGACGAAATGCAGCTCGACAGATTTGCCGCCGCGCTCAATTCCACTGTGCGGCGTAAAATGCTGCGGCTTCTCGGATCCAATAGTTACAGCGTAATCGGTTTGGCGGAAAAGTTGAACCTGTCCGTCAGCACCACCACTTTCCACTTAAAATTTTTGAAGGACGCGAATCTCGTAAAAGTGTTGCCCAATCCAAACAAAAGGGGAAACGAGAAAATTGTTGCCCAAGGGCTTGCCAGCGTCACGGTCGACCTCAAGACGCCTCTTTCGTATAAAAACACAGAGTTTGTTTATAATATTCCAATTGGAAGCTATACCGATTTCGACCTTCAACCGCCCTGCGGACTTGTCAATGCAAACGGATTGGTGTATATGCACGACAATCCCGACGTGTTTCGTACGCCCGAACGATTGAACGCGATCCTGCTCTCCTTTACAAAGGGATATGTGGAATATTCCGTTCCCGCTTTTGAGTATAAAAACAAAACAATTTTAAGCTTTACTTTTTCCGTGGAACTCTGTTCTGAATGTCCCAACTACAATAACGTATGGAAATCGGATATCACTTTTTGGATCAACGGTAAAGAAGTTTGTACTTATCGCAGCCAAGGCGATTACGGCGACCGCAAGGGCAGATTTCCCATTCCGCACTGGCCCGTCAATTCGACTCAGTACGGCATGTTAAAAAAGGTTCGTATCGACGACAGGGGCACTTTTATAGACGAGGCTTTGGTCAGCGAGGTTACCCTTCCCATGCTTGAACTCAACAGCCGTGACCTTACCACCCTTCGCATCGGCATTAAAGAGAGCGCGCGCTATGTCGGCGGAATTAATATTTTCGGAAAAAACAGCGGCGACACCGATCAGGACATTATCGTTCAGGTATGCTATAAAACGGTATAAGGTTATTGTGACTGCGGCAAGCGGATATCCAAGCGCCTTGGCCACATCACTACCATAAATCTGAAACTCAAAGAGAAAAGGCGCGGCTTCACGCCGCGCCCGAATCTTCATCGATACCGCCTCGCCGAACTCCTTTATGGAAACTTTGGCAAAGTAGTTAGCCCTCTTTCTATTTTTTATCAGTGAAAAACTTTACCGCTTTTTGAGAAATATTCCGATAGCGAACAACAGAATACCCGTGATGCCTCCCAATGCCAAGCTCGAATTACAACCCGGTTTCTCTTTATCCAAAGGCTCAACGGAAGGCTTCTCCTCCATAAATTCTTTTCCTTCGGCGATTTTTTCCACGAGATATTTTTTCGATTCTTTCAACGCCGCCGCCTTCGCCTTTACTTCTTCGTAGGTCTTGAACGACTGCGTCATATAACTTTCGGCGTCATCCAAAAGTGCTTTATAATCGGCATAGGAATAATCCGTATAGAACGCGGGATTCACCGCTTTCGCTTCGTCTATGGCGCTTTGCAAAGCTGTCAGATCCCCACTGAACTCAAGCGTTTTATAAAGCGCATCGTACAGTTGGAACATACCCACGTTGACGTCCGATTGAACGAGAAATTCATCTGCGAGAATGCTTTCCGCCGCCTCAACTTTCAGTTGCAGATATGCCCAGGAATCTTCTGTATATTCGTAAGATTTCAGCCCCGCTACGATATTCAAAAGATTTTCGATAACGCTTCTGTCTATTTCCGATTTGACAAATACCGTGGCATACGCTTTTATTCCGTAAATATTGGAAATTCCCAAATTCTCGAGTTCCGCCGCATCGAGAAGTCCGATAAACGCGAAATTACCGGTTTTCATCCTATCGTATTCGTCGCTCGACCATGTTACGCTAACAGAGTGCTTCACGCCCGCCGTATCGATCACCTCGACGCTGTCCCCGAGTTTTTTAAGCACCTCTTTTTCCGATAAATATCGTTCTACCGCAACTTTAGTGTCCGCGCATGCCGCCGCAGCCTGCCCTTTGACAGGAAATGCAAAATCGTCTCCGAGCAGTGTTACGTTGAATTTCGTCACCGTCATGGGTAGAAGCCCCGAATGGATAGAAATATAACCGTTTTTACCCAAAAAGTCAGCGGAATACACATTCATCACGGGGCGGTTGTCGATGGCAAGAGATATCGTTCCTTTATAAACGATCAGTTTGAAATCGAAACTGTGTCCGACGTTCCAGCCGACGATATTTGCATCGAGAGGCCCTATTTCGCGACTGCCGTTCCAAAGGAGCGCCCTGCCTTTCGGCTCGATACCCACAACGACGCCTTTGCCTGTATTCGACTGAACCACATCCGTCGAATCGCGGAATATCTGCACGCCCACATACCCCCAGGCTCCGGGATCGCTTACGTCTATCGACATCTTGGCGTCGATCATGAAATTTTCGTACGTTTTCGCGTTGTAGCTGTATGCTTTATCCCATTTGGATGTTTGATACTCGTCGGCTTCCCGGATTATCGTTCCGTCGTTTGTGAAATTTCCACCGCCGACCGCAGACCAATTTTCTTTATCCGCAATAAGATTTTCCCCCGAATCATATGCGGTGTAAACCTGTAATTCGGTAAAAAGCGATTGTTTTTCCTCGCCTTTGCAATCGTTTGTCGCCCGCAAATAACGCGCTCGTTTCGGTTCGAACGTAACGGTTTTCCCCACCGTGGCGACGTTCTGCATAGATTCCGCTTCAAACACCATAACCGCATCGCTGAAATCTTCCTTGCAGGCGAGCTGTATCTTGACTTTTCCAAACCACCAGTCGTGCCACATGGAAAAGGTAACTTTATCCACCGACGCCTCTTCCCCGAGGTCAATCACCGCCCAGCCGACTTCTTTGGTACTTAAGGTACTGGATCCGGGATCGAAAGACCCGTCGGTCAGATTTTTGATATTCGCCGCCGAGCCGTTGAAGCCCTCAAATTCCAGTTTTCTCGACATATCCATAGACAGGAATTTTCCGATTTTTCCCTGCGCAATATTCCTTGAAGCATCCATGATCATTAGGTCTATATCCAACACCCGACTGACGTCCGATCCACGCACGCTGATAGCGCGGACGGTATAGGTTTCGGATTCGCCGTAAGAGCCGATTTCAAACGTACCGTCATACAGCTTGGTTGTACCCTTGTTCACCTCGGGAAAGCTTCCGTCCGTGGTATAATAAATCTTCGCGCCGTTGTCCCCCGTCGTCAGGGATATTTTCTGCGGACCTATATAAATGCCGCTTTGATGACTACTTTCGGGAACGTTGAGCTCTTCGAAAATTTCCAAATTGTCCCCAAGCAACTTATATATTTTTATCTCGCCCGGCTTAAACGTATCGTTGAAACTTCCGCCGCTTACGTCATACTCGATTTCTTCGGGCGCAAGCAGCGTGTTTTCCAAATCGCCCGGATCGGGCAGAGTATCCGCAGTATAATCGGTGGGTTTATAGTACTTTATTTTCTCGATTCCCGTAGTAAGATCAACGTTGAAACGATATTCCTTCGCCTCGCCCGACAGGTCTTTGTTAAAGACAAGCAGATAGGGTTCGTTTGTATCCTTGGTATAAGCGATGGAATACACGAAGCTGTCCGTCGATTTGCCCGGCTGTAAAATGAAACCTGACGGCAGTGCCTCCGCGCCGACGGGCGTCTTAGCCGTGTGGTAGGCGTGCTTTACGTCGATATTCATAAGAATATTGCCGAGCTGGCGCGTCTGCCAATTGAGAACCGTCATCGGCTCGTACAGATCGGTGGGATTACCCTCAAAATCCGTAACGAAATCCCGCATTCCCTCACCGCCGTTTTCGGGGGCAACGTAAGAGGGAGCAACCCAGCAGAAATGTGAAATACTTTTAAGCCCGTAAGCGAGAAGGGAATTCATGCTCCATCTCGCCATATCCTCGGTGGGACGGGTCATGCCGTTCCACGACCCCATCTGAGTAAATCCGCCCGTCTTGATCTTGCCGTTTTTATACGCCACGTCGCGGATAACTTCGAGATCGCTGAAATAGGTGGAACGCACATCCTCCGTCTGCGTAAACGGATAATGATCGAAATAGAGATAATCCATGTTTTCCGAACCGACTAAATTCACCCATTTCGTGATATAGTCCCGATAAGTACCGCCGAGATTGGTTGCTCCCGCATAGCTGGGGAAGAGATTGACGAACGGCCATCTCGACGGATCGCCCCCGCCGAATTCCAGCACCGTCTCCGCCAAAGCATCCATTTGCGCGGAACTGGGTTCGTCCTTTAAATGATAACCGATACACGCGGCAAGCTGCCTGGCTTTTTCGTAACAGGCGTCGAAATCGTACATATCCGAGCCCTGATAGAAATAGTACATGTTCAGCTCCTGCGCAACCGCGTCCAGCGCGGCATAAAATTCATCCTGATTTTTGACGAATTCCGACACCAAGCGGGTGGCGGAATTGCTCCCTTTTGCACCGCTTGCCGCGTTGGGTGCATCGATAAGATTCATTCCGCAACGGGCAAGCTCTCTCACTTGATCCAAATAGGAAGTTTTGCCCGTGTCGTAAAATTGGATCCAACCGCCGACCGTAAATTGAGTTTCATAAACTTTCGGGACGTTTCCCCCGACGCTTCCTCCGTCGGCATTCGCCGCAAGGACGGACGCACCGGAAAGGGATATCGCCGCCGCGAGCAGCGAAACCGCAAATCGTTTAATTTTTCGCATTGTCACACCTCTTTTTTCTTATCATACAGACCGCGGCAGCAAAGCAGAGCAACGTGCCGACCGCCGTGAAGCCGATTACGCTTTTACAACCGCCTTCCGTAACTTTGCTGTTTTCCACAGCTATTTTAAGCAGGTTCTCCGCTTCCGTCACCTGCGTTTGTGTAATTTCCCCGTCAAAATCCACAAGCGCCTGCACATAATCGATAGCTTTCTTCAAATCGGACGCCTTCATTTCGTCCAGCTTCGTCGCGTCTATCTTTTTCGCATCGGCCAACATCTGCGTCAACTCTGTTTTATCACCCAATCTCTCCAGTTTTTCATATGCCGCCTTCAAAGCTGCCGCAGCCGCGTCCACATCCGGCTGACTGACGTCGTCGCTGCGTTTCGCCTTATTCGCTTCGTAGAGCGCCGCCGAAAATCCGCCGAAGGATTTCTTTGTATAGTCATTCGCGTCCTCTCCGCTGTAAAGAGCAAGATATTCGTTAAGAACGGCTTTGTCGCCTTTCTTTTCCAACGCGGAAAGCGCTGCGTTTATCTTCTCCAACGCCCCGTCCACTTCCTCCTGAAGCAACTGTTCAGGAGCCTTTTCATACGTTGCGGTTATCTCGCGGTAAACGGTTTGAAGATTTTTATAAGAAGAAACGGTGTACTCCGCTTCTTTCGCCGCTTTCGCCTTTTCCACAGCAGCGTCAAACGCCGTTCTGTCCGCCTGCTTGACGAGAGCGTCCACCTTCGCTTTCAGCGCATCGTAATAAACGTCTATCTCCGCCTGCGACATGTCGGCTACGATATCGGGAGCAAACAACGCCTCCGCTTCGTACATTCTGTCGAGATAATCCGCATAAGAACCGATGAAATATCCGTTTGTATCCGTTTCCGAAAAACCGTAAGCTTGCTTACACGCGTCGAAATACTCTTTCAGTCCCGCAATACTTCCGCGAAGCACAGGTTGCGCCTCGAAAAGAATTTTAGTCAACTCCTTAATTTCATCGGCCGAAATATTCTGCTTTGCCTCTTCCGTCGCCTCGAGATATTCCGCCGCGCTTCCGAGATGTTCTTTCATTTGAGCCAGCGAGGAAACGGTAATTTTAATCTCGTCCGCGATTTTCGCTTTCAGCGCCGTTTCCGCCTCTTTAAGGGCGCTGTAATCCGCCGTTACGGCTCGTGCTTTAAGCGATTCTTTGGCATCGGTCAGCGCCGCCAGCAACCCGTCCACGGCCGCCTGATCGAGGTCGGCGTTTCCGTCTGCCGCAACCGCGGCTTCCGCAGCGGAACGAGCCGTCCCGAACGTCTCAAACGAAGAAACGGTGTAATCGTTTTCACTATATTCCTTGACGGAATCGAATAAAGCTTTTAAGGCTGCGGTATCGCCTTTAAGTGCCAAAGCTCCGTATGCCGTTTTTAATGCCATACACGCGCCGTCCACTTCTTCCTGCGTTATATATGCTTGTTGCTTCACCGCCTCGGCGGCATTTTTCGCCGCGGTAAAAACGTTTATTGTAGAAGTCGTGTAATTTGAAATCGTCACCGCTTCCGCCTCCGTGATAGCGGCGTCCAGCATCGTTGTATTCACCGCCGTAACGAGGATTTTCACCGAGATACTTTTCAAAAGCCCGTAATAGTCCGATTCGTCCGCGGCGGAACAAAATGCCGTATATTCTCCCGCTTTTGTCTTGTCGTAATCCTCGCTTGTCCATACGCACGCGATCTCCTTATTCGTGCCGTCGGAATAAACGACGTTCAAAACGGAAGGGAGAGCAAGCTCGGCAAAATTTTTATTGCAATACACCGCAACATTTTCAACTTCGGGGACGGAAGAAACGTAGGACTTATACTCGTATGCGGGAGGCGCGGCGGGATCGCGGCAAGTCCAGGCCTGCAATTCGGTGTAAATGGAATTGTAGCTTCCCTGTCCCGTCTGCGCAAACGCCCGTATGTACCTGCCTTTGATCGGCTCGAAATTAAACGTGAAACCCACGCTGGCGTTTGGTATCCATTCCACATTGTAATTATGCGCAGGATCCATCGAACCCTTATAAGCACTCAATCCGTTCCAATTTCCGCCGTCCGAACAGAATATCGTCTGTACGCCCGTCTCAAAAGCAGGGTCGTCGCTTACCTGTACCGTCACCGAACGGAATACCCAATCGTGCCAGAGATTAAGCACGACTTTATTTATCCATACGCTCTTTTCCATATCCACCTGAATAAAGGCGCAACCGTCAAACTGAATGGAATTTTCCGCATCCGTCCTGCCGTCCACCACTGCGGCAATCGTTTTTCCGCCATTATGATCTTGCGCTTCTTTCGGCGTTCCCATGCTGTCGTAAGCCGTTACATTTTTATTCAGACAGGCATTTTCTGATCCTGTAAATTCTTCGGGAGGAGCGCAGGTCCAAGCCTGCAGCTCGGTGAAAAGAGAAAATTTCCCCTCTCCCTTGGTATTGTTGGTAATTCTTATATATCTCGCCAACGTCGAAGCAAACTCAATCGTTTTGCCTGTGGTTGCGACGTTCTGCATAGATTCTGCTTCAAGCACTGTCACCCTGTCGCTGAAATCTTCCCGGCGGGCAAGCTCTATCTTCACGTCGCCAAACCACCAGTCGTGCCACATAGAGAATACTACCTTATCCACATACGCTTCTTTTCCGAAATCGACTACCGCCCACCCCACTTCTTTAGTGTTTAAGGCGCTGGATCCCGGATCGAACGAGTTATCCGTCAGATTGGCTTTATCCGCTGTCGAACCGTTGAACCCCTCGACGTCCAGTTCTCTCGACATGTCCATAGACAGGAATTTTCCCGTTTTCCCGAAACAGATGTTTTCGGGTTCGGTGAAAACGGGACTGTCGGAAAGATAGTTGAAATCAAACGGCATACCGTATTTTCCATCTTTATAAGACACCGCTCTCAACCGCACCGCGTCGGCGCCTATCCCGATAGGCTCGGCGTACTTATTCGAATTTTTTGTCGGCACGCCACCGTCCATCGTATAATAAATTTCCGTTCCCGCCACATCGCAAGATAGAGTCACCTGCTTCTTTTCGGTATATTTGCCCGATATCATATCCGCATACACGGGATTTCCGTCCATAACGGCAAACATTTGAATTTCTCCGAGGCAGGTGTACCCCTGCGCCGTGCCGTTACCAACCGTGTTCCCCGTCACCCTGATATAACGCGCCTTGACGGGTGAAAACTCAAACGTTCTGCCCTGATTGGCAATGTTATACAGCACCCCCGTCACCGCCACGGAACTATCCGACGTGAACGGCGCCTCTGCCTTGTTGTTATAAACGGTGATGGGGTTATTGAAGTCTGCGGTTAAAGACAGCTCTACGAAAAAATCCTGCGCGCCCCAGTCGTGGACGATATCCACAAGAACCTTGTTTACGATAAATTCCTCTCCCGCATCCACCGTTACATATCCTATTACGCCGTTTCCGCTTTTGTCAACCAGCTTCGCCGTCTGCGTAGATCCGATGACGCTATCCACAAAAATGCTTTTTGCGCCTGTGCCTCCGTGCGGACCGCCGCTCAATTCCACTTCCCGCCCTTCGAGATCGGTGACGGAGATATTTGCGTCGCTGATATTTCTCAGCACGTTTGCGGACTTATATCTTATGGTCGTATCCGCAGACGCAAGCGTCCCTGCCAACGATGACGTAGCGAGGATACCTACCGTCAATAAGACGATTCCTGCCGTTTTCCTCATCTTTGTTCCTCCTGTTACGTTATATTTTCCGCCGATTTCTTTCGGTTTCACGTCTTAAAAAATCAACCTCTCTTCCTTTTCGCTCGTTTCCAATGTTTACCCGCTATCTTTTTCGGTTGTATAAAACGATCCCGCACAATGCCACAGCCGAAACGAGACACACCGATCCGCCTATCCGTCCCGAACAGCCGCTTTCTATATAACGGCTGATTTCGGAAGTATAAACGAGATCGGGATTAACTTTTCCTTCCCGTTCGAACAGAGCATCCTTGTCTTTTACCTCTCCCGCCAATTTCGAAAGTGCGTCGTCCCTATCCGCTTCGGGGACGGGAGCAAAGTCCTTATATCCCTCCTTTTCGGGTTCGGGCAACGCCTTAATCCGGAAATTACGATATTTTGTTTCGTTGTTGACGCTTACCAATGATACATAGCCCGTATCGTAAAACTCTTCGGGAAGGTTCTGCGTCATATAAGGAGAATAATCTACGCTTACTTCGAGGACGTTGCCCACCACTTTGATTTGCAGGTTATGCCATGCCGTATCGCTGTAACCGTCTATACTGCCAAACTCGTAAGGTCCTGAAATAACCTCGTCGCCCCAGAGCGTGACGGTACCGTTCTGCTGGACAAATACGCCTGCGCCGTCGTCAAGATAATATTTCCCTTCTTCCAGCTGACGGATCGCTACCACCGGCCAAAATCCCGAACGACCGCGCTGATAGTCCACCGAAAGTTCGAAATTAAGGTACGCCTCTTTCGTAAACGTAAGCATCGCAATCTGATTCGTCTCGTACTTGCCTGTCAGCTCGTTCTTTTTTATATCGTTGATACGCCGAATCTCCCCGTTTTGGATATACCAATGCGAATCTTTCGCCTCCGCGTCGTCGGTCACCTCGTCCGCCTTTGACGAGCCGAGCGCCTGTTCGAGATAATAAGCGTGGAAAACATTGTTTACCTGTGTGAGATCGTTAAATTTCTGCACATAATCGTAATAGCCGTCTTCCTTTTCCTCGTAGCTTTCCGCCGCAAGCGCGGCATGACCGCCCGAGGGAACAAACGCCAGCCCCACCGCCGCAAATACGGCAAACATGGTAAGCGATAGTTTCTTTATCCTGTCTTTCATAGCTTTGTTCCTCCTGCTTCTCTCGTTTCCCTCATTTAATCAACCTATTATCTTTGGTGATATAATAGGTTTCGTTTGCGGGAAGCTGCACATAGAATGTGCCGTCGTCGTATTTTTCCACAATCGGCTGCTTCAGAGATTTATCTACGCGAATAGAATACACTCTATTGCCGTAGCGGTACTCGGATACGCCGGCATATTCCATATCCGACGGTAGCTTCGAAGAAATCTCCAGCCCTTTTACTTTCGGATTGATGCCGCAAAGCGCGTTGACAAATGTATAAGGAACCAAACCGCTTTCGGGAAATTCGCCCAGGATTCCTTCCACATATTCGCCGTAATAGGTTCTCGAATTGCGGCGCAGGGAATCTTTATGAAATTCGTCCATAATTACGCCGAATCGTTCAAATGCGTCGTCCGGGTCTATCGAAAACCTGCCCAGCAGGTCGTAATAGGAGATATAGAAGATGGTGCCACCGTTCTGCATTTGATTTCCGTATGCGCCCAAACCCGATGCGGGAGACATCGTCTCATTGTTATACCACCAATAATATGCGCCGTTTTCGTCTGTCACCTTGGAAACGTCCAGCGTATTGCCGCGCGCCGCGTATTTGAAATTGCCGTAAATATTCTCGCCCGTCGAAGTATCGCCCTCGATGATCCGTTCTCCGTCCAGCCATGAATAGATGGCGGAAGTTTTGACATCGTCCGCAAGTCCGAACGCCGCCGCCATAAAATTGACGTATGTAACGCCGAAATCTATCTTTACCCCGTTGGCGTTTATAGAAGTAATATATCTCTTTTTCGTCCTGTCCCAAAAAGTATCGTTAAATTTTTCTTTTACTTTTTCCGCCAATGCCAGATACTGCGAGTTGTCCTCGCCGTAATAGGCAAGAATATCCGCATAGGCGAGAAGCGAGCCGTAAAAAAGAATGTTTTCATACGAAGAGATATATCCGAACGACGTCATGGCGTCCCAATAGTTTGAAGCGACCGATCCGCCGGCGCCGCCGAGAGCCTGATTTCTCGGATCTTTAATGACAAGCACACCCGTAGAGCCGTCCAGCGTATTCAGCATATAATTCATCGCTTTTGTCAGCCGCTCGCGCATCGTCTGTCCCACGCCGTTTTTGACGTCCATAAACTCCGTAACATTGCCGTTTTCGTCGTACTCTCCTACATTGTTCTGCTGCAAAAGATAATTTCTCGCCGCAAGTATAAATATCTGATTGTAGGTATAATGCGCGCCCATATCTAGATGATACTGTCCGTTGGCGGTAGCCCATACATAGCCGTCGCTGTCCGACCAGCCGTCGGGACCCGTCCGCGTGTTTTTCAGATAATTGAAACAGGCGTTTCGCGCTTCGTCATAATCCGTCCAGTTAAACTTAAGCCCGCACCATTCCAGCCATTCGGTAGATCCGATAATCGCCTGCCCCGTCCGAAACGGCGTCTTGTTGGTATAGGAACTGAGTGGATTTCCCGTAAGATTCGGCTCGGTTTTTGCCGTGCCGTATATCGTCCACATATTGTTGAGATCGGCGTCGAAAGTGTTGCCGAGGGATGTATAAAGAAGCGTCCTGCGGTTGCCGTACACCCGCATTTCCGAAACGGAAAAAGTTTTCTCTTTCGTCATATCCGAAATTTCCACGGAAGTGAGTTTTGAAGCGATGCGTATCCCGTTTGCCACGATGCCGTCGAGAGGCAGAACCAGTGTCGCGCCTTTGGGGTTGGGAAAACGCATGATCGGCGTAAATATCCCTTTCGCATATTCGTAAAGATAATAGTATTTAGGCAGGAACTGCCAGCTTTTTCCGTAATCCGTCGTATATTCTATCGCGATGTTCGAAGGAAATATTTCGGCATCGGAAGGGATCTGTATCTCGATTTTATCCAGCGTATAATTGTCCTTAAAGAGATATCCGACATACTGTTCTTCCGCGGCGTCCTCCGCCGCCCTGCTCTTGAAATAGGTGCCGCTGTCCGAATCGGCAATATGCTCCGCCGTATATTTGGCCCCGGCGGTTTCGGAAGAAACGGTTTTTAAGTCGGAAATAAGTCCGCCGTAAGGCGTTTCCTCGCCCGTCACGACAACCTTTTTGCCCTCTGTCCACCCCACCATCTCGTTGGTCTGCATACAGAATGCCGCTGCGGAGATATAATAAGTGCCCGCTTTTTTATACTCGTGCGTGTTGTTAACGGTGGATTTAAGTTCGTTGTTCTGAACGCCGGGGCCGTTATAGCTCCATGTTCCGTCGCCCCAATCCACAACGAAATACACAGCGCCCGCGATAACGTCTCCCGGCTTTTTGCGCCATATTTTGGTCGCTTTTATTTTTGTGGATACGTTTACCGTCTCCCCCGTCCCGATGCTTTCCTTTGTGGGAACGCTGACGGTCAGATAGGTATCGTCTGTCTTCCTTTCGTAAAGAGAAGCGGCGTATTCTATCTCTTTCAAATCGTACTTCTTTGTTTCCACCGAGTTATCCACTGTCACCGTTTCCTTTATTTCTTTCGGGCTGCCCTTGCAGCCGGTCGTACAACCGAGTATGACGGCAAGCGCCAAAATAATGCAAATATGTCGTTTCATAAAATCTGCTCCTTATCGGGAGACAGAGTTTTTACCCTGCGGATCCCGAAATCGTCTTTTATTTTTTCTTCTTGCGAAGCAAAACCGTTATCCCTGCGGCAAACGCAACCGCGCCTGTAACGCCGCTCGCGCCGATGAAGCTTCCGCAACCGCCGCCCGCAGCGGACGAGCCTTGCGAATTGCCGTTCTCCGCCGCTTTAACCGTCAGATTAAACGACGCTTTTATATTTTCGTCCGCTTTGCAAATCACGGTGATCACCGTTTCTCCCGCGCCCACATAAGTCAGCCTACCGTCTTGGTCCACCGTCGCCACAGACTCGTTGCTGCTTGTAAAGCGGACGTTGTAGTTTGTCGCGTTGTCGGGCGTAACCGTCACCAGCAGCATGTATTTTCCTCCGACCGTAGCTTCCTTGGGCGTTGCGTCAAACGATACCCCCGCGGGAAGCACTTCCCTATCTTTTACGGAAATCTTCACTTCGTCCTTGACGGCGGGATTTCCCTTGCATTTAACGGTGAGCGTCGTCTCGCCCGCGTTGAGGAACGTTATCATACCCGTTGCGTTTACCGTGGCGACCAAAGCGTTGGAGCTACTGTACAAAAGACCGCTTTCCGTCACGGCGGCGGGAAGTATGCCGGCCTCTATCTGCACTTTATCGCCCGACTCGACGTTTTCGAATTTAGTATTGATTTTCACCGATTCGGGATAAACGATCTGCGTCGGCGTACCGTTTTTATCGAGCTTTGCATAATTGATATTTGCAAACGTAATCGTCGTGGTTGTAAACAGCGCAAGTTCTCTGGCGGGCAGATTTCTCGCGGTAGCGGAGATGGCGGGAGTCTTCATATCATTGACGTACATTTCGATTTTGAAGGAACTCCCTTCTCCATACACTCTCACCTTAACAAAATTCCATTCGCCTCTCCCGTAGGCAGAATCCAACTCGTTGGGACCGCCCACGCCGCCTACGCCGGATCCCCAGACCGTCACCTTCAACGCCTCTTCCTGTATAAAAGCCGATATTCCCTCCTGATTGGGTACCGTCGCCCTGTCCCCGAGACTCAGCCCCACGCCATGCCAGCCGTTGGGTGTCGAAAGCTCCGACTTGACCATATAGCTGAGCTCGAAACAGTTCGACTCCACCGCCAGTCCGTTTACGAGATCCTTCAGATACAGAAGTACATACCCCGCGTCCACGCCGCTCTTTTTTTTCTCTTTGAGGGTCATGGAACCGTCGGCGTTAAAATTCCAATAATCCGTAACGGGAAACGAAGCGCCGTCTTTACTGCCGCCGTTGGTAACGAAATAATTATCGAAGTTCTTCGCCGCCGCCTCCGCAGTCGTCGGATAATTGAAATAATTTTCCGCCGCCGTCACTTTCACCGTAAATTCGTCCGTTTTAGCGGGGTCATCTATGGCATACGCAGTTACTGTATAATCGCCGGGCTTTACGAAATAAATCGTATTTCCGTCCGCAATCGCACCGTCGGGAAGAATATAGCCGACGGCTTTCATCGACGCGTTGGCAGGAAGCACTTCGCTCTGCACGCTCAAAGGCGCAAATTGAGCGATTTGCGCGGCCGCGGTAACGCTGACCGATTCCACTGCCTGATAGGGATCTCCCGCTTCATTCAGCGGCGAAACACTGAATTTTTTTGCCGTAAACACCGCATTTGTGAAATAAAAACCCATATGAGCGGAAGCCAGATCATAATTCTTTTGCCGCATCAGAGCGGCGTCGATCGTAATTACGTCGATCCCGTCCGCCGTCAGCGTCACGCCGCTGCCTATGGCGGTGATTCGCAGGGTATGTTCGCCTTTTTCCGTCCAATTTTCGGGTACGGCGCCCTCGGTGTATTCGGTATTGTTGAGCTTAGAGCTCGAATATGTACCTTTTCCGCTCTTTTGCACAAACATCTCCACGCCGGCGGGACTGTCTCCCCAGCGCGCCTTTCTCGAAAAATTTGTATAGCCGAACATAAACCCCGCCCAGCCGTCGCGCGTTTCGTCATCGTAACTGTAAACGAGTTCCGCAGTAAAATACTGCAATTTTTTAACGTTGTAGCGCACATACACATTGTTTTCCGAAACGTCGTTTCCTGAATACAGCTCCCCTTTGATCTTCAAACCGTTATCGAGGGTAAACATCTCGTCGAGTTCCTTCGCGTACGTTACCCATGAATCTGACGTATAACCAAGCGGTTCGCTGTTGGTTGCGGGGTCGATCCCGACGGAAAATGCGTCGAGCGCGGAAAAATCGGTAGCTTTTGTAAAATCGAAGCTCTCCACAAATCCTTGCGTTTCCGCTTTCGCGGTACTTGCCGCCGGGAGTACCGCCGCGCCGAAAATACACGCGACGGCCAAAGCACAGGTTGCCGTCAGAGACGCTATCCATCTTTTTCTTCTTTTCATGATCATTTCCTCCTGTCACCGCAATCGCGGTTATTTTTTTATTTTTTCAGTCCCAGCGCCGTGAATTGGGCGGAAGCCTCTGCAAGAAGCTCGTCGCCTTTGAGATCTTTCTTCCATTTGGCGCAATATTCCGCCACAGTCATCGACGTCTGTCTTGTCGCGTACGTATAGGCAAAACTCGCCATATTCAATGCCATATCGGTTATCTTCGCGGAGTCGAGCGTAAGATATTCACCGATCTGCGGCGTCGTTTTATAGGTGGCTGTTTTTAAGTTGTGCTGAGCGACTTTCATCGTGATTTTCGAAATTTCTTTTTCCTTGCCCTGCACCACGCCGTCGTAAGAGGAAGCTATCCACGCGCCCCAGTCCCACGCGCCGCTGTTCTTTTCGCGGTAGGACTCCTTATCGATGCTACAATAGGTCAGGTTGGAATTTTCGATAGGCGTATATTGAATGCTTTTTTCCACGCCAACGCCCCAGCGCAGAGCGTCATAGGCGACGCCGCGGTGATAGGTATCCGTTTCCTTGTCATAAAAAGCATAACAGTCGTCGATAAAGGCACAGATTTTTTCCATCAGCATCTTATTCATGGAGGTCTGCTTGGAAACTGTGATAATATTTCCCGCAAGCCCCTCGCCCGCCATAAAACCCGCAAATTCGTTGTCCGTGTCCTCGGATACGGGCAGAGGGTAGGTTTCCCACCAATCGGAAGTATCCGTCTTTTCCGAATCGGGTTTGTTTTCGTTGACGTCGATTTGCGTTGAAGACGTTATCGAGCCGGGATACCACTGAATCCCGATTTTACCGTAAGTAGTGCGTTTGTCGTTGGCAAAACTTTGTGAATACCAATTAGGATCGATAAGCTTCTCATCGTTGATTTGGCGTAAATAGTCGAGATAAGGCTGATACGAACCGTCCGTGACGGAAAATTGAACTTCGCCTTTCGAATCGATATAAAAACCGTAAGGCGCCACAGGCACCCGTCCCCACATCAGCGGCATCCAGGTTTCCAAAGTACCGAGACTGGTTCCGCCGCCCGCGGTGGTAAAACCGTAACAGTCCAGTTTGGCGCCGCTGTTTTTAAACACTTTTATGTATCGGGCAAAATTCAAGAGGTCGTCGGGCGAATTCGGCATCCACTCTTTTCCATCGGTACTCGTCGCACCAGCAGGGATATATACTTTCGACGGATCGGAAGTTTTATTTCCCTTTTCGTCATAGTTATCCGTCATGGCTCTATATTCGTTCGCCCAGTCCTCCCTGATTTTCAGCGACCAGGTAGGCGGACTCGAGGGGGTCCAGATAGCGTTGAGTTTGCCGTTGGAATCGGTGAGCACCTGTTTCGTAAAGGATTGACTCTCGCCGGAAAGAAGCTGCTTGAAATGCGGCATCTTGTCGAGATACGGCGTCCAGTCTTCCAACAACACCCCTTGATTTCGGATGGACTGAAAAGAGGTGAAATCAGGGAAAGAAACGATATCCGGCTTATCAGACGAACTGAACCCTATCATAACCGAGTTTATAAAATCCGTCGTAGCGTTTAACGAGATGTTCAGTCCGTAATTTTCCGCTATCCAAGCCCTGTAAGGATCGTCGGAGGGGGTGGGCGTGTTCGTCCAGCCGTTGAGAAGCAGCGTAATATCATGAGTTTTATTTTCTCCGCCACCCACGCTGCTGTCGATAACGGGACGCTTTCCGCACCCGGACGAGGAGACCAAAAGCACGGCGGCAAGCGCCGATGACATCAATAACGCAATTTTGTTTCTTTTCATGTTGTTGCTCCTTAAATTATGAATTAGCCCTTGACCGAACCAAGATATACGCCTTTCGTGAAATATTTCTGAAAGAAAGGATAAACGAGAAGGATAGGCGCGCAGCCAATGACCGTAAGGGCCATTTTCACCGTCATGTTGTCCACTTTGCCCAGATTGATGATCCCTTCCCATTTATCGATATTGCCCTGATTGATCTGATTGAGATTGTTGAAAGTGATCTGTATGTAATATTGCAGAGGCCAAAGGTCGGAATGTGTAGGCGAAACGTACAAAAAAGCGTCGAACCAGCTGTTCCACTGCCCCACCAACGTAAACATGCCGATTGCTGCCATTACGGGTTTTGACATGGGGAGAATAACGGAAATAAACGTCCTCCACTCGTTGGCGCCGTCTATATTGGCAGCCTCTTCCATTTCCCTCGGCAACCCTTCGAAAAACTGTTTAATAATAATGACATTCCACACGTTCATGATATTCGGCAGAATATACACCCAGATATTGTTGGTAAGTCCCAAGGAATCGATAACCACATAAGTAGGAATAAGTCCGCCGTTGAAAAGTATACAGAAAAGCACCAGCTTGATAACCGCATTTCTGCCCGGCAGAGCCTTTCTGGAAAGCGCATAAGCGAGCAGCGCGCAAAACGCAAGGCTCGTCACCGTCCCCACCAGCGTCCTGAACACGGAAACGCCGATCGCTTTGACAATATACTGCCCCGCCGTCATTACCTGCACATATGCCTGCAACGTAAATTTTTTCGGGATAGGCAGAAAATACGACGCGTTGATGTCCGACGGTGCGCAAAAAGAAACCAAAAGAGTGTAAACGAGGGGATACAGGCAAAGCAAAGCCGTTACCCCGCATATCGTACAAATAACGACGTTATATGTCTTTTCGCTGATTTTAGCCGTCATATAATCCCTCGTATAATAATGTTGTTTGGATTTGAATCGTTCTAAGGGTCAGCAACATTATTTTGGTTATGTTGTTTGGAAAGGGTGTGGGAAAAACTTTTATAAAGATTGCCCCGCGCCTTTCCAAATGATATACTGGCATAGCTTCTGTAATTCGGTTCAGTTTAACCTGCCGCTACCACATACTGACTTCACAGGTTTTTTTGGAAATATAATTGCAACCCAGTACCATAATCATTCCTATCGCCGATTGGAAAAAGGACATCGCCGCGCCCAAACTGTATTGAAGCTCTTTCATTCCGTACCAAACCAGCCATGTATCGATGACAAGCGCCTGATCTTTCGTAGTGGCGCTGTAAAAAAGCAGCAGTTGTTCCCCGCCGGCGCCTTTCAGGATATTTCCCAGCGACATCACCGTAAGAAAAACTATGGTGTTTCGGATAGAAGGCAGGGTAATATGTACCACTCGCTGCAACGGCTTCGCCCCGTCTATCTTTGCAGCTTCAAACAGCGAAGTATCCACCCCCGAAAGCGCGGCGAGATAGAGTATCGTTCCCCAGCCGAGTTCTTTCCATATCGAGGTGACGATGACTATAGTCAAAAAGTACTTTTTCGATACCATATAATCGACTGACGTGCCGAATACGGAATTCATCAACCCCTCCGGACTCAACAGCGAATAAGTTATCGCATACACGACCACCCAACTGAAAAAGTGAGGAATATAAACGATATTCTGGAACACGCTGCGCATTTTTGAACTTTTCAGATCGTACAGGCAAACAGACAAAATCAGCGGCGGAATGATCCCCACAATAAGACGGAGGACGCTGATATAAATCGTTCTGCCGATCACCTGAAGCATCAGCGTATCGGTAAAAATCGTTTTGAACTGATACAGGCCCACCCATTTGCTGCCCCACACTCCGTCTTTGAGGTTAAAATCCTTGAAAGAGAGAATTGTCTGCAACCAAACGGGATAAAGGTTAAAGATGCAGATAAGGACGAGCGGTATCGCCATAAACCCGTAAATCGGAAGAAATTTTTTTATCAGGCGCGCCGACTTTACGCCGAGTTTATATTCGATAACGCCGTCGAGCACGAGCGCCAGCCCCACAATGAGGACGACGGACTTGATTTCGAATATACTGTAAAAGGATACGGAATTATCGTAATAGTCGTGTACGCTTACCGAACAAAACAACAGAGCGATATATCCGACGATAAAAATCCCGCCCGCCGTCATACAAGCGAACGACGCAATATGCGAAACGCGCGCCTTCTCTTTCCATAGAGTATATCTTAAAACGAGAAAAGCGAGAAGCAATACGAGAAGGATTATCCCCGCCATCGCCGCAATACACATAAACATGGGATATTTTACCGTGACGACGTTGCCCCACGGATCGTACATGGTATATGCGCCGCCGTTGAATAACAGCTGAAAAAGCTCGAATCCCTTATACGGAATACTAAATCCGATATCCAATTGATTTTTGCTCACCAAATTGCAAAAAATGAGGCTTATCAGGCATAATGCAGGTACAGTTATCACGACGATCCCCTTCGCCGTTTCCGCACCGATTCCCGTCTGCCTTTTCAATGTCGCTTCCCCGCTTTTCATTTTTCCTCCGCTGACAGCATCGTTTTGTTTTTATGAATGCGCCTGTATTCGTTAGGCGTCATTCCAAGCACCTTTTTGAACGCATAATGAAAGTTTTTTATATCCGAAAAGCCGATGACCTCGCTGATCTCCACGATCGTATTATTTGTTTCGACAAGATATCTGCAGCCCTGTTCGATCCGATAGCGCAGGAGATATTCGATAACGGAGGTCTTTCGCTCCTTTCTAAATAATTTCTGCAAATAGCCGCTGGTAAGTCCCACATGATCAGCAACGTCTTCAAGCTTCAATCTCTTCGAATAGTTATCCGCAATAAATTTCACCGCCAGCATAACATAAGTGAGGTTGCGGTTTTTGTTCGGCTTGCTGTCCACGCCCGCTTCATACATCCGCGCCAACGAAGTCAGCAAAAAATAGAGACAGCCTTTCATGGCTTCGTTGCAAAACGCTCTCCGCTCCTCGTATTCTTTCCTCGCCCGGTTTATCATCGCAGGAATCTCCGGCAAGTGCAACGTATTGAAAGGTACGATCGGCTGAAACACCGAATAATCGAACTCCAAAAAACTCTTTAAAAATATAATATTTATCAGTTCGAATTCGTTTTCGTCACAGGTAGGGCGGGTGGAATGTTCGCTGTCGTCGGAAATAATAAACATATCTCCCTGTTTTAAGTTGATCGTCTCGTAACTGAGTTTTTGCACCGCCGTACCGCGCTCCACATAAACAAGCTCGACAAATTCGTGACGGTGTTTAAGTACGGATTCATAACCGACGCTTTTCACGACGGCGTATTCCTTTTCCGACTCGAACATTTTAATGTTGAAAATCATGAACAATCGACTTCCTTTCGCTTCTGCGGCTCTATTCTGTATTTTTTCCGGCCAAGTTCAAGCGTACCGTACATATCGTCGCTATAGACGGAAATTTTTTCTTTCGTCATGGAAATTTTCACGCTTCCTCTCGCCAACGGCAATTCCGCGTCAAAGCTATCCAACCCCGCAAGACATGGCTTTAATATAAATTCCCCATCCGCGGGCGTAAGGCCGACAATGTATTTCCCGATGAGATAGAGCGGACTTGCACCCCAAGCATGGCAGAGACTCTTACCGTATTTTCTCCCGTACATCACATACTTCTCCCTACCCTGTTGCCGATAATCGTATGCTTCCCAAAAGGTTGTGGCGCCCTCTTTCAGCATACCTCCCCAATAATTTCTAATCTCTTCCAGGACATACTCCTGTTCGCCCATTTTGCACAAAGCGGAAAATTCGTAAAATTTCATATACGGTGTCACGATAGAGGGAATCCTGTCGTTTTTAAGAACGCTTTCCTTTATATGCTCTTTTCGCTCTTCCGCACACACGTCGTAAAGTACGGCAAACATATTGGGATATCTTAAAATCTTTTCGTCCGACTTTCCGTCTTTGAGCGAATAGATATAAGCTTTTTGTTTCTCGTCCCAAAACACATCCAACTTTTTCAGCTTCTCCGCCCAAAGGGTCCGATACGCCGCGGCTTTCTCCGCCTCACCAAACATTTCGCCTAATTCCGCACAGTTTTTCAATGCGACAATCATAAGTATCTGCTCGAAACAGACTTCTCCGCTATTGTCGAGGTCCGCCCAATCGACAAATACCCAATCTTCTGTTTTCGAATCGACAAATCCGTTTTGATCCGTTCGGCTCAACGTATAATCCATCACTTCAAAGGTCTTTTTCAGGTTTTCCCCGACAAATGCCGCATCCCCCGTATATTGATAATAATCATACATCCCCATGATCCAAAAAAAGGAATAATCCATGATATGGTTAAGATGCAAGTTGAACGGAGATTTTCCGAACAGTGCAAGCATCGTCCTTTTGACTACTTCTTTATCGAAATAACTGTAATAATGCATAAGATAGGATTGATAAGCGTCGCCGGACCAAATCCATCTGTCACGTTTAATACCGTCGATGAGAAATTCCCTCGTATTTAAAAACAGCGTATATTCCGCAACCTCATAGATGCGGTTAACCAATTCGTCGCTACATTTGAAAAAACTTCTTTTTTTCATCGGTAAATATTCGAAAAGCGCGGATACAGCGGTAAATTCCAAATCGTCTGCCGTCACATAACGAAACGCTTTTGCCGTCTTTGTGGTAAATGTATCGCCGACTTGCTTCAAATCAGTGGAAAGTAACTCGCAATTTTCCGTATCCTCCGCTTCATACAGGCTTTCGCCGTAATAAACCACCGGCCTTTTCCCCGCAGTCGCGCCGAAAAACCGGACGCAAGCAAACAATTCCCGACCGAAATCGTAAATAATCCGCCCGCCGCTGCGGATGACCTTCACGGGCTTTTTTTCTTCTACGGCGAGACGAACGCAGTTTGGTGTAGAATCGTCTCTCATCAATTCCGGATCCGTCTTGGCTGAAAAATATGTATGATCATTGCCCGTAACCAGCCAGGTCTCATCGGAATTTATCTCTTTTCCCGTTACCAAAATACACGGAATTCCCCTGTCGTTATAAACGCTTACGACGATTTCGCAACGCCCTTTCTCCAAAACTGCTTCACCTTTGAAATCATAAAGGTATTTTCCGTTTATCTGTACGTTGAATTTTCCCTCGGCCTTTATATGTATCGTTTGAGATTCTGCCAGCTCCGTATTCTTGATAAACTTGATATTTTTATAACAGGAATGAAGTTCCCAAAACGGAGGGATAAACACGTCTCTTTCGTATCGATTCGTCATAAATTTATTTGCCGTTTCTATTTCAAAATCATTTGGATACCATATCCATTTCGCTTTTGACATGCACACCTCAAAACGTATCCGTCTCTAAACTTTTCTTTTATAACAATACTCTAACACACTTTTTTTGTTTTTTCAATAGTAAAAAAAGTGGCAAAATCTCAAATTTTTAATTTTTTCCCTATGTCAAAAAGAAGCCGGATATTTCACTCTCGCCGACTGTTTTATCTGTTTTTCATCCGAAATGAGTTGAAAAAATAATAATTGAATAGTAAAAACAGATACTATTTCCTTTTTTGTCCCATAAAATCATTTACAAATTCATAATTCAAAAAAAACCATTCTTCCCGACTTGCTCATCCTCGCTTGCTCAACAGGCAAAAAAGTAAATATCCCCCACAAAAGTGGGGGCTTTAAGAATCGCCCTAAAGGGCGCGAATACCAACATGGTGTTTAAGCACCATACGAGGCTGCTTACCGCAGACAAGCAAACCTTTTATTTCTTTTCAAGTTATTTTTCTTTATTTGATTTTAGACATTTCTCAAACGGGTTGTAATATTCTACCGTACGGATTTGCTCTGAAATCAAATCTTCTTTCTCCTGCTTCCGGATATACTTTTGTACGGCTTGTTTGTTTCCTACTACCGTTGTGACCAAACTTTATGGACACTCCAAAGATGAGAAAACTATCGGCATAAAATAAGCGTATGAGTTCAGGTAAACCCATACGCTTATTTTCATTTATTGAGTTTGTCTCGCAGAACGGAAGCAATATCGATTTTATAAACAATATCTATCTCGCGTTCTTTACCCGTATGTTTCGGATGCCCGCCGATGATAATGCGGTCTATCAGCTCATAACACATTTCTCGGGTAAGCTCAGGTACCTCAAGATATTTCTTGATATTCCGTATAAAGTCATCGGCACTTTGTATCGTGTTTGCCGTTTCGGTCAACCTCGTTTCCGATTCCGCAATTTCGGCTTCCAACCTTTTCTGCTCTTCGGAATACTTTTGGATAAAGCCAATGCAAATATCTTCAGGCATTTTGCCTTTCACTCTGTCCTCATAAGCCACCTGCATCAGACGGGACAATTCTTCCTTGCGTTTACGTTTTACCTGTAATTCCTTCTTGACAAATTTAATTGCCTTGTCCGCAAGTTCGGTATTGTGCCGGATAAATTCTTCGCGGATTGTCTTTTCATCAAGCACGATCCTCTGCGACATCGTCCGTATATCGTCAAGCACGATTTCCTCTATATCCTTTGCCTGTATAAAATGCGAAAAGCAATACGATTTTCCAAATCTCATGTGATTGCCGCAGTTGAAGTTGAAATCTATCTTCCCGTTTCGGTTAATATAATTCAGCTTCATTTTTCCGCCGCAATCGGCACAGAATAAAAAGCCCGATAGCGGATGCGTATGTCCGCGTTTCGTTTTCCTGCCCTGCGCTACGGACTTTTCTATTTCCCGAACCTTATCCCATAGCTCTTGCGTTACGATTGCCTCATGAGTATTGCGGACTACAATCCATTCACTCTCATCCCTTTTATAGCGTTTGTGATTTTTATAGGAAACCGAACTCCAACGCTGTTGTGCCATATGCCCCAAATATGTGGGATTTTTCAAGATACTGTTCACCGCGCAGAACGACCACAAGCCCATGTTTTCTTTGCGTCCCACGATACCGTATTTTTCCATGCTGTAACGGCTGGGGTTCAAGATACTTTCGGCATTTAAGATATCCGCAATCTTATGCGGGCTTAATCCGCTTGCACGCATTTCAAATATCCGTTTTACAACAGGCGCGGCTTCTTCATCTATAATAGGCGTTTTCTTTTCGTCCGTGCTCTTAACATACCCATACGGTGCTTTTCTCGGATGATACTTTCCCTCTTTCGCATGCGCTTTCAATACCGCACGGATTTTCTTGCTGGTATTTGCCGCGTGCCACTCGTTAAAAACGTTCATGATCGGCATCATTTCCATCGCGTTACTGTCTCGGTTTTCCGAATCTACATTGTCTTGTATCGCTATAAACCGTATCCCGAACGCGGGAAACACATAATCCAGATACTGCCCGACCTCGATATAGTTCCTTCCAAACCTCGAAAGGTCTTTTACAATTATGGTATTGATAACGCCCGCCTTGGCGTCGTCCAACAGTCGCTGGACCTCGGGTCGGTCAAACGTCGTTCCCGACACCCCGTCGTCTATGTATTCCCCGTAAATCTCAAATCCGTGGTCTTCCGCGTATTTACGGAGTATTTGCCGCTGGTTATCTATAGAGAGCGATTCTCCCGCTCGTTCGTCCTCCTGGGACAGTCTGAAATACAATCCAGTGATATATTTGTTCATATAATCTCCTTCATTTTTTTATTTGACTTTTTTAGCAGATCTTAAATTTCTGTTTCGGTCATCCACTGCCTTATCCGTAGATTACCGTGTATCTTTGACGCATTTTTATAAAGTATTCGAATACCGTGGATTGCGCTCTGTCCAGTATTCGGCCTATCTCGGGATAACTCAAGCCCGACATCCTGCATTCCAGCGCGACTCGCATATTATCCGTTAATTTCAGGCTCTCCACGATTTTATCGCATACGGCATAGTCCCGTTTCGCTTCTTCCTTGATTTCCATAGACGGCTCGGCCGCCGGCTTTAGTTCTTCCGTGCTTATGCTGCGGTAATAATCGCTTGTCTTTCTGTTGATTAATTTCATCATCTTATTGATACACGCTATCCGAATCGTAACAGCTTTGCCTTTCTTGGTATAGCCTATAACGTCGTTTAGATGCCGTCCGTAATGCTCGCACAGATACAGCGCACCTTCCTGCACCAAATCGTAGCCGTCGCTCAATACACGGCGCATATCCTTCTTATGCTTTATATCCGCATATACTTCCGCGTATATCTTCTGCATTCGCGTTCCTATATAGCCTATGAGAAACCGCGTTTGCGCAAACACTATAACTTCCGACATTTCAAGCACGTTCTCCGGCGTGATTTCTTCTTTGAGAACTTCGAATTTCAGAATGTTGCTTTTCATTTCGCTTTTCCTCCGTTTTCGGATGATTTCGCCTTTCGGCAAAACCAAAAACAAAACGAAAAGGCTATGATTGACTGTTTTTTGTAAGTACCGTGTCCTTTAAGTCAAGGGCGAACGCAAGGGAGTGCATTTACCCTTGACTTAAAGGGGCTTTTCGTTTACACCTCCACGCCGAAAGGCGAAACCGGAAACGGGGTTTTTACTTTCCGTTACCCTTGTTTGACGGCAAGCCTTTCCATGGTTTTTTCGAAGTCCTTGCCGCCCGTGAAAAACCTGCGGACATAATACGTCTTTTTCCCCACGGTTTTCCGTTTGCTTATGGACGGAGAAAAGAAATAACAATTCTTTTCGCAATCCCCGCCGCTATAGAATATTTTTTGTACCGTTGTCATTGCTTCCATGTTGTTGACCTCCTTTGATTTAGTTTGCCTTAGGCATTCTTTCGATGACCTCAAAACCGACCTTGCCCATGATTTCACCGTCCACCATACAAGTAAAGTCACGGGTAAGTATGTACTTGAATCCGTGTTCCTCTTCTCCCGTTTTACAGAGTATATCTTCGTCCAAAACATCAGACACGAAGTACGTTTTCAGTCCGCGCGAATACACGATTTTTTCATCGTTCTTGCCGATGTATTTGAGCATATACTTGATGCTGTCTCCGACTTCATAGGCGTTATTGACAGCCGAGAAATCGCTTCTTCCGAACCGCTCGTTGAAGAAGCTGTTCTGTACGCTCTTTTCCCGCCTGTGACGCTTGGTGCTGTAATCTTCGTGTTCCTCTAACTCTCCGGGCATTTGGCCTTCCGGAATGTAAGTAAGCGCGTGGAAATGCAGCCGCTGTCCCAACTCCCCGCGTTCCCATGCGCCCATGTAACGCCATCCCCGCCTCGAAGAGAGGTGATACAGGGTATTCATCAGCGTTTTGCGGAAGCTTTCTTCCGTTTGCTTTCGGGTATCGAAGGTATAGGTGCAAAAGAAATTCCATCGGTTGGTGTAGCCGCGACGTATCATGCGTTTATACCGCTCCCATCGGTTCCGGCTCAAACGCTCGAAATGCTGCTCCACAAAATGCACCGCTTCGTCCTCGGCCCTGAACATCGGCGTAAACTCCTGCAACAATTCGGCTTTGCGGTTCTTCCTCTTGCCTTTGACCTTTTCAAAGCGTTCCTCGAACTGCTGCAATTCTTCACTCTTTTCGATCTTCGCTCGCTGCCGCTTCTGCCTGTAAGGGCGTTCCGTATGCGGTATGGCGATCCAGTTGCTTCCGTCATAGTAGATCTTTGCCTCGAGAAGGTTCATTTGACACCTCCCGTAAGCTCTGATATGCGTTTCAATAGCGTAGAACAACATACCCTCTCTTCACACTTCGGCAAAAAGGAAATTCTCGCTTTACCTATCGCCGTTACTTCAATGTCTTTTGTCTTGTTTTCCTGCAAATTCTTGTCCTCCGAAGAAAAAATTTGCACGAAAAAAAGGGCATAGCACAAAAGAGAGAACTACTTGTCAGTTAGTTAGTTAGTTTCTTTCTTTTATTCTATGCCCTTGAAGATAACGACCCCGCCCCGACTCTTCCGCTCGGAGTAACGGCGCGGCTTTTTTCAGCTCGCTTTCACTTACATTGGTATCGCTTCACGGCTAATCTATTCTTTTATCTTACTCAATCAAATCATAAATCAGCTCTCTTATTCAGTTGTACTTGCCCCTTTTCAGGTGCATGTGCCTATTATATAACCTTTCTTCAAAAAAGTCAAACGTATGTTCGCGTATTTTTAAGAAAAACCGAAAAAATTTTTCAGGTTATCCACAATCCGAAAGAGAAAGACGGAACGGAGAATGAAAAAATACCGCAGCTTTGCAACGAAAACCCGCCCGCCGCGATGAAAAAAGGCCGTCCGCAAGCGGGTCAGCGCGGACGCCTTTTCGCGGCGGGCTTTTCTGTAGCTGCGTTTTTTCTTGTGCCGTCCGTTTTGAAACGAGCGGTTTGATCATGCCGTTTAAGCGGTTACGTTTCTGTTAAATTCAGGCGTGAGCTTGGCTGCGGCGGCGCGCAGCGCCGACGCTCTCGTCATAAGACAAGCTCACGCCTTACTGCCATCACATTGTCTTCAACGAAAAACAATGCAACTTTCATTGTCGGTCAAATTAATATAATTATGTCACACGGTGTCCCTCTCGGAGTTCTGCAAATCCTAAGTAATGTCAAACTGATGAGGCTTTCCCGAAATCTTTACGATATTTCATACATGAGGTGCCCCGTCTTTTTTCTTTTGCCTATGGTAACAATACATTTAGAATTTCCAAGATGCATGTACGATACTCAAAGCGTGTTTCAGCAGAATAAACCAAATGCTTATGAACGAACGCAAGAATAGGTATAAGACTTCGCCCGATAATAGTCACGAAGTTATAAATCTGTCCATAAGATTTGAAGATACAGTTAATCCCGAAGAAAATTACACCATAGTTAATGAAATAATACAGTAAATGAAGCTCACGCCATTACAAACACAAACGCTTGAATATCTTATGAACGGTATGCCATCACAGCATATAGCCGAACTTTACAATGTAATAGTGAATTCATTATGGCTTCACCGCCAGCTTATTCAAAAAAAGATTACAAGTATATCGAAGTCTGAATTAAAATTATAAATACATATACTTTTGAAACTACCGTTCTTTTACCGCTATTTATAGACCTGCGGTGTAAGTCTGTCTACAAATCTTAACTACTGTCTATACAGTACTTCCTGTTTTCAGTCCATAAAAAAATTCTCCCAATAGGTAGGCAAGTAAGAAACTCTTTTCACAACCATTTCAGAAAATTTTCCCCATTAGATAGCCGATTAACAAGCCCAAAAGTTTACACTTTTGAAATATTTTCACCAAATTTTTATTTCTATGCACAAAAAAAGGAAGCTCTGCCAATAGAACTTCCTTTTCTGTATTTCCTTAATATACAATATCAATCAACCCTTTATCATTTAACGGCTAAAAGCTCGATATATCCTCTCGTTCCGATCGATTCAATTTGAACGCGGAGATTTTCCTTGTCCCATCGCAAACCATAAACGTCCGGATCATACTTCCTTTCCGCTTCCCAAATTTCTTCGATTCCATAACGATACGATTGTAAAGACATTACGATTACGTCCGAAGAAACGCGACCGTTTGAGCCGCCGAGAATTTATGAGAAAACACGGAAACTCATATGTCTTGCAGAAGAATAGCGACATTAAAAATTTTATTCGGGTTTTACTTCCAGTTTTAACGGATAATCGGCAAGATGCTTCAATTTAAACCCGTTTCTTTTATATTCTTCATAATCAAACATTTCTAACTCGTCTATAGCGAGCTTGTGGAACTCGTAAAAATTTTTCCACCATTCATAACCGCTGCCCAAATCTGCTCCTAAATACGCATCCGCTATATCGCACCCCATCTGCGGCGCCACATAAAACGCACCCATGGCAAGCACGTTTACTCCGTTTCCCGTGATTGCCCGAAGCGCGGCGGGTACGCTCTCCACTACGCCCGCGTGCACATGCGGACATTTGCTTGCCGCGATATGAATCCCCATGCCCGTTCCGCAAAAAAGCAACGCACGTTCGAAAATCCCCTCCGAAATCTGCGCACCCACGCGAAGCCCCACGCGGTGAAACATGTTTTCCGTATCGTCCGGATCGCTGTCCGCCGTCACTCCGAGGTCGGTTATCTTCCAGCCTTTCTTTTGCAGATGCTCAACCACGACTTCTTTCAACGGAAATCCCGCAAAATCCGCTCCCACTACCAAGTATTTATCCTGTATCGTTTTCATTTTTTACCTCGTATAATAAGAAGTAGTAGTTTTTCACGTCCCTCTCCAAAGACGAGCAAAAAGTGCTATACTGTTGTAAGATACTGTGGATCAGTTTTTTTTACCTACCGCAAGACGGTTGTTTGGAGGCTCTGACCACAGTCTCTTTGCTTGTTTGTTAATCAGTTAGTTTCCGTAAAACGGATTATCAACAACGAGGTTACGACCGCAGAGAGATGCGTGGTATCTTCACACAGTATCAATTCCCACGAAGGAGAACTCTCCATGATCTATCTCGGTATTGATGTCTCCAAGGACAAACACGACTGCTGTATTCTCTCCCAAGACGGGGAACTGCTCACGAAACCTTTTTCTGTTCCCAATTCCCGTCAAGGCTACGACAAACTCTTTTCCGTAGTTTCCTCTTTCGAAAATAATCCCGAAAAAGTAAAAGCAGGGCTCGAAGCCACCGGACATTACGGCTTCGCTATTTTGGGGTACCTGTTGGAAAAGGGCTTTGCCTGTTTCGTCTTTAACCCTTTGCACACCAATCTCTACCGTAAAGCCGTCTCTTTGCGTAAGACCAAAACGGATAAGGTTGACTCCAAAACCATTGCGTTAATGCTGTTGTCTTCGGTGGGCCTCAAGCCCTACTCCAAAGCATTATACCACAATGAACAGTTAAAGTCACTCTCCCGTTACAGGTTTTCCAAAGTTCGTGAAAGGGCTGTCCTTAAACAGTAACTTGCAAGGTTGGTAAATATACTTTTCCCGGAACTCGAAAAACTCCTTCCTTGCATTTAAGTTCCGTTTACGCGCTTTTGGAACAGTTTCCCGGCGCTTCTTATGTTGCTAACGCTCATCTCACAAAACTGACAAACCTGTTGTCCTCGTCTTCCAGGGGGCATTACAAGAAAGAGAAAGCTATTCAGATTAGGAATGCTGCCATTTCTTCCGTTGGATGTGTCTTGCCTGCAAAGTCTTTGGAACTCAAACATACCGTTGCTCTTATCCGCGTGCTTTCCGAGGAGATTGAGGAAATAGAAACCGAAATTAAAAAACTCATGGACGAACTGCATCCGCCTATTACCTCTATTCCAGGTATTAGTTACCGCATGGCTGCCATGATCCTTTCCGAAATCGGCGATTTTTCCAACTTCGATTCCCCGGACAAGATCCTTGCTTTCGCTGGATTTTCTCCGTCTACTTACCAGTCCGGAAAACTCGACAATACTCATTCCCATATGGAAAAACGCGGTTCTAAATATCTCAGATATGCTCTGTATAATGCTGCTATCTATGTCTGTATATGGGACAAGACTTTTGCCGATTACCTCCACAAAAAACTCGCGGAAGGCAAACATTACTATGTTGCCATATCCCATGCAGTTAAGAAACTCGTGCGAGTGATTTACGCTTTACAGACCACGGGACAGACATACATTTCTGCCGTTGCTTGAGTCTCCAATACCTTACTCTTACCGAGCAGCCGCACCGGGTGCTCTTTTCGCCTTGTCTTCCCTTAACTGATTAAATTTTTCTTACAACTTCTTGCTCCTTTTTACTTGACTTTTAATAGTTAGTCTCCAAGTCTATTCATAAATTTCTTCACAAAAATCGTTCCCGAACACGGTTTTTAACAATACCTGCGCATACAGCCGAACGACAAAATCGTTAGGATGATTAATGTTGTTTCCCGTTACGTCACGATAGCGCTTTCCCGCTTCAAAAAGTGCTTTGTGCATTTCCGTAACGTTGGCGACGCCGATGAAGGAATATGCCTTCTCCAGCTCCAACAAGGTGGCCGCGAATTTCTCCTGATTGCCGCACCAATTATGATCGGCCTCATAATTAGGCAGCATGGTTGCGATCAACACGATTTCCGTTTCGGGAAGCGCAGCGTGAATGCGTTCTATGATATCTTCGGTCGCATTTTTGTAGGTATCGACAGCGGTCTTTCCGTCATTCATTCCGAACCCGACAAACACCATATCGGGAGCATGGGAAAGAACCCTTTCTTCAAGCTCGTTTTGTCCCCAAAATACGTTTTTCCCGCCCACGGCCGTATTGACGCACTCCACTTCGCCGCCGTATTTTTCCTTTGTATATTCGCAAATCATATCGGGAAAAGAGGGCGTATACGGAGATACTTCTCCCCCCTGCGGCGTGCCGCTGGCGTTGCAGCCCGTGCTGATGCTGTCGCCGTAAAACAACAGCTTCACTTTTTCCCCCGCTTTAATTTTTGCGAGAGTCTTGGAAAACTTCTCGCTTTTCCCCTGCGGAACAGGCCCCTCCCAAACGGCGCTGTGCGTATAGGTAACGGCGATCTGTTTCGAAGTGAACGTATCCTGCTCCCCGTATTTGAGATAACGGTCTCCGGAAAGCTCGATATTTAATTTGCTTTTATCGACGCCGATACTGTAAGAATCGGGCGAAATACGATAATAATCGTCCGTTTCCCAATAGGGGATTGCCGAATCCGCCGTGCGTTTAAACACTCCGTTTTCGTACGTATAATCCCTGTCTTTTTCGTATCGCATATCCAATCCGTAAGACAGGACGGCTATAATATCGTCGGCGTCATATAAAAGCCGCGCCTCGTCGTCCTCTCCCACAAACATCAGCGTTTCGTTATACACCTCGCGCGTATACCAGAAGGGTTTCAGCCATGTTTCCGGAGAATACTCTCCGAAAGCCGTCAGGTCCTCGACGGGAGCCAAATTTTTCTTTTCGTTTAAAGACATATCCTTTCCGCCTCCGCATCCCGCAATCAAAGCGATTGCCGTAAAACAAGCGATTCCCGCTATCCGTTTCCTTTTCATAAAATCGTTTCACCTCTGTTTATTCTTTCTGCCACCGCTAAAATTCCGTCTTTCAGTATATTCAGCTCGCTTCCCACGCTGAAATATTCCGTTCCGGCCGATTTCGCTTCGTCCAGATACGCCTGATTGGACGTGATTATTCCGCTCGATTTCCCGAGCGCGGCGGCCTTTCGGGAAAGCTCGGAAATAAGAGGAAGAATCCTGTTTTCGGCGTCTTTAACGCAGCCGAGATCGCACGACAAATCGTTGGGGCCGAGCATAAACCCCGACACGCCTTCCGCCGATAATATTTTTTCCGCATTATCCACTCCCGCGGCCGTTTCTATCTGCGCGAATACTTTCGTCGCCTCATTCGCCTCCTTCATATATTCTTCAAGCGGTCCGGGACGATAAAACGTATGCGGGCGCATGGTGGAAATTCCTCTTTTGCCGACGGGCGCATATTTGGCGTATTCCACCGCTTTTTTTATCTGACTCTCGTCGTTTGTCATCGGAATAAGTATCCCCGTCGCTCCCATGTCCATTATTCTGGTAATTTCGCGGCGGCCGTTATCGGGCAGACGAACGATACTTTCCAGACCGCAGAGCTTCGCCGTCATCAAAATTCCCGACAGGTCCGAATAATCAAACCCGCCGTGTTCGGTATCTATGATAAAAAAGTCCATTCCGCAATTCTTCAGTAAAATCGGAATGTTGCGAAAAGCCACCTCGCTGAGCATGATCCCTTTTTTTCTTTTCATAAACAATTTCCTTCGGATATTTTTTTCAAGCCTTCCAAGGCGTCCGCCTTTTCGCAGACCGCCGTTTTTATTTTCATGGCGGCAAACACTTTTGCAAGAAGCTCGCCGTAATAGGACAGCGTACCACCCGTCGCCGTCAGACAGTCTCTTCGGGGCAAGCGTGAAATCGCTTCGAGATATTCTTCGGAAAGCCGTTCCGCAAGACCTTCGTCCGAAGCATGCTCCGAGATATACCCCCCGCCGCCGAGATTAGTCACCGTACAAAGCGTTTCCCCGTTAAAATACGGCCGGGATTCGAAGTTACCCGTTATAAACGACGGATTTATCGCGCACATCTGCGCGGCGGTGCCGAGATTGAGAATATAGGTGCCGCGCTTTGCCCCCGAGCCGAGAATGGCCGCCTGCTGATCTCCCACGGGCGAAAAAATTCGTTTGCCTTCATACGTCCCGATCTGTTCCACGTCGAGCACCGCTTCGGGCAGCTTCAGGCCGCAGGAATCAGGCCGAGCCGTAACGGCGTTAAAAAATCCGCTGGCCGCCGCGTCGGTTATATGCGTAGCGTTACGTCCCGTAAGCCTGAACGCGACATAAGAGCCTAAGGTAAAAAACACTTTTGCCTTCTCTTTTATTTCGGGATAAAGCTCCTCCGTAACACGAACGGAGGCCCGCGGAAGATTGGGCTTCAGCCCCACGCCGTGCTCGGGCGCGAGAGAAAAAGCGTACGGCCGCAGTCCTCCTCTTTTGTCCCGCCAGGAAACGTACTCGGTAAGGGCGTTCCCGCAGCCGTCGCCGAGGAGCCAGCCGTGCATCTGCGTGGAAATATATACGTTTCGGGCAGACGACGCACGGACGATTTCTTTTACGCCTGAAATTATCGCTTCCCGAGAGACCTCATAAAAGGGAGAAGGCTTCCCGCAAAGTTTCGGCGGGAAAGGTATTTTTCGAACTTTTACGATATTTTCTCTCTCCGAAGTCTCCGCCCATTTGACGGAAGTGCTTCCTATATCGATCAATAAATTTTTCATTTTTCCAAAGAATACAGCCTTGTGCTTTGAAAATATTCGTCAAACGCCCCGTCGCTGAATTCGACAAAACAATACTCCGCATTCTCGGGCAGCGTAACCGTCAGTTTATTTCCGTCAAATTCTTTCGGATTCACGCCGAAAAGCGACCATTTCCACTGCGTGCTGTTCCCCTCAGTGGAAAGGGTATAACATACCCGAATCTGCTTTACGGAAGAACCATCGGATAACGTCACCGTGAGTTCTCTGCCGTCCAACGCTTCGCTCTCCACGACAAAAGGAGCCGCTTTGCCCGACAAAACAAAATCCATAAAATCTGCGACGTGTATCATTCCTTCTTCGTCCTTCCAACGATGATAATGCCGAAGCTCCGCACGGAAACAATGATAGACGGGGCCTTCGCACAGATCGGCCGACTGCTGCTGCAAAACGGGAGAAAAGAAGGAATCGTTGGTCCCTATCGAAAACATAATAGGACGATTGCAATACGTCAGATACGAAGCCGGATCGTAATATCGCATCCATTCTGCGGCATCGTAAGGCATTTCAAAATAATCTCTCGAAGAAACGCCCGGCGTTTCAAGCAGAAATCCCGTGCCGTAAACGGGCGCAAACGCACCGAACCGATAATCTACCCCCGCGGCGATACAAGTGAGGACAGAGCCCCATGAAATCCCCGTAAGCCCCGTCTTGTTTTCGTTCACGCGTTCGTCGGATAAAAGAATATTATGCGCGGAAATGATATTGTAAACGCTGTGATACACCCAGCTATCCTTATAATCCTCCGCGGTGTTCCTGAAAGAGCCGCTGTCGACAGGGCCTCCGTCCGGATTTTTCGGCGCCTTGCCGTTTTGCAGCTTGTAACTTCCGTACTGCTGCGCGTAGAAATCGGGTGCGATTGCGGCATAGCCCTTTCCGTTCCAATACTCTACCCACTCGAAAAAAGCGCATCCGCCGCCGCCATGTACGAGAATAACGGCGGGATAGCCCCCTTCCGGCATGGGCGCGGAAGGGAACCCCACATAGGCGAATACTTTTGTGGGCTTTCCGTTATATTCGGGTCCGTCGTAAAAAATCGCTTCCGTCGTGCCGTTGGCGTTTGCATAATCGCCCGTCTCGCCCTTTTCGACGGTAACGGCGCGATTAAAAAGTTCTTCCGTATTCCACATCAAATCCTCGCGGATAAGAGGCGTATATTCCGGTTTTGATCCCGCTTCTTTTCCCTTCCCGCAGCCCGCAAGCGACGCCGTCATTATCCCCGTAAGTAAAATAAAAAACAATTTTTTCATATCAATCGTTCTCCAAATCGACGCGCGCGAAATATATATCGTGCCGATTAAATTCAAACGCCAGATATAATATGTTTCCTTCGATAAATCCGTTGGCGTAAGAATACACTCCGGGAAAATCGGAAAGCACGATCTTTTTATTCCAGCCCGCCATGTTGTTCTCCGAAATCCATATTTCCAAAGGAAACCGCGCCTCAAGGCCCTTTCCGTCGTTCGGAGTATTCAACAAAACGATTCTCCCGTCGTTCGTTTTGAGAAGCTGCGGCTTATTGGAAGGATTGGGAATATCCGTCGCAAAAGGCTCCCCCCACGTTTCCCCGAAATCGTAAGAATCCGACCTTTGCAACCTGCCGAAACCGTCCATCCGGAACAGCATTGCGAGGTGCCCGCTTTCAAGCTCAGCCACGGTATTTTCGGGCCAAAACCAGGTAAGCCCGTATTTTTTCATCTCTTCCGCAGTCGTTCTGAAAGCGACGCGGCGCTTAAACGTTTCTCCGCCGTCCTCGCTTAAAAGAATTCCGCTTTCTATATACGGCACGGGGTTTTTCCAGACGTACGTTCCTTTTTCCAGACTGTTCCTTTCCATTTCCCCGGTAATCGGATAATAGTGATAGGGAAAAAGCAGCCGTCCGTCGGATAAGACGGCCATGCTCCTTACAAACGCATATTCCGGCAATTCTCCGAGAGAACGGACAGACCAACAGTTTCCGCCATCGGAGCTTTCGTACAGTTCGTTGCGCCACCGGATAAATTTGCCGTTATGCGCGGAAACAAACACTTTCAGCCTGTCGCCGATCACGGCGGCCTCCGTGTGATAACGGGCAAATCCGTCCTCGGCGCCGAGCTGCGCCTTCTCGCTCCAATCGGCGCCGTCGTTGCGGCTCCGAAAAATATACGTGCGATTTTCGGGCGCGGGTTCGGCCGAGCCGCCGCAGGTGCAAAGCAGGACGAGTTCTCCGTTTTGCAGCCTGCGGACGTTGGCTTCCACCGATAAACTATCTCTGTGAACGAGCTTGATAAACATTACTTTTTCTTTTTAAGGCAGGCGAACGCCGCCGCGACGGCCGTCCCGAAACAGAGCAGCGCGGGGCCTGCGGCGATAACCGATCCGCAGCCGCTCTTCTTCTGATAGGTGAGCGTAATCGTCATATCCGCCATTGCTGTTCCCGAAAGCTTACGGGAAGCTTCCACAAATTCGTATCCGTCGATTTTCTTCGCTTCCACCGTGTAAATGTCTTTATATTTACAGGACGTCTCCTCCGCCTCGGCTATTTCGTTCCCCTCCGTATCCACGAATTTCAGGGTGATTTTTATATCGGCAAGCGAGTACGTCAAAACAATTTCCGTACTTTCATAAATCTCTCCCGAAAGTCCTTTGTCGGCCGATTTGTAAACGTACCCCATAATAGTCGGCGCAGTCAGTTCGTAAGCCCCCGCCGATACGGAAAGCACTTCCGGATCCCTTATGCTCTTGCCTTTTTCATCGACGAATCTGAGCGTGACGTTCACGGAAGGAGGAGCCAATTCCGCATTGGCGACGGCGAGATCGCGCTCTTCCCCGGATAAAAGCACTTCCGTCTCGTTGAAAGCGGAATTGCAAAAAACTTTCGCGCCTTTCGTAACGTCGGCAACGTTTACGTCCGCGGTTGCGTCCGAGGCGTCGGAAGTATACGTAAGATCGGCAGCGTTCAGCAAAACCTCCACCTTGGTTTTGTTCACGCCCGCTTTTACCGTTCCCGCCGAAGCAATCTTAACGCCGTAACCGCCGTACCACGAAGTTTTGGTAAGGTTCATGGCAAAGCTGGCCGATTTTATCACCGTCCCGGAAGCCATTTTCTCATTTTCGCTTCCCAAGACCCGAAAATATTCCCACGGAATATACCATGTGCCCGCCTCGGCCGTAAATACGTGCTGCGTGTTTTTTTCCGTAAGCGAGACGCACTCTCCTTCTTCCGAGGTGAACATATCCGCGCCCACGCAATCGGCATAAGCGGTATAAACCGTTCCCTCCGCGTCCGTAATCATAAATTTAAAGCCGTAATTCGCTCTGGCTCCCAGAAATTTGACAAATATGCCGGTAGATTTCGACGTGTCGATTCCGTCGCCGAAAGCGATCGACAGCTGAGAATAGAGCCCGGACTGAGCCGTCATGCTTTTCTTGATTCCCATGTAAACGGCCTTATTCATATCCGATTTCACGTTCAGAGAAGAGAGCACGCCGTTCTCGTCGAATGCGGCCTCGTATATTTCGTTGCTCGTATTCTCGTCCCAATCGGTATCGGGAATTTCCGCAGGTTTATAAGTGAGCGTGACCGTCGTATTTACGGACGGGAGATTTCCCGTCAAAGGAAGGTCCGAACTTACGTAATCGAAATCGGGAATAACGGGCGCTTCTATATTGTACGGATATTCTCCCGCCGCCTTGTCGAATTTAACCCTCAGCGTTTCGGAATTTTTCAAAGAGATTCCTTCTTCATCGACGTAATTTACCGTGAGCTTTGCGTCCGAACGGGAAATTTCCCCGTAGGAAATTATATCGGAATAGCCTTCGTCGCCCGCCTTCGTTATTACCGTCATTCCGCTGTTTAACGCTCCGTCGATGCGATAGGTCTGTCCTTTATCCACTGCGGCATAGTTAATTGCCGCATCCGTTTTCGTCTCGTCCGCCGTCGAAGAGGCGGAAGCCGCGGTAAGCAGCATCTGCGCCGAAGACGTTTCCGCATCCGTTCCGACGAAAGCCGTACCCACGGAATACACCGTCATACCGAGGCCGCCGTAATACATGCTTCCGCCGCTGCGGGCAGCCAACGTGAAGTAAAACGAAATCGATTCCACTCTCCTCGTTTTTTCCTCGTCCAGAAAATTGCCCGACGCCCCCACGGACGCAAAGGTCTGAGACCAGGGAATATATAAAGTTCCCGTCTGATTCGCGACCCATGCGAAATTGTTCTTGCTCATGCTTATGGAAGAAACGGTTCCGTCCTCCAGAACGAACGGATCGCTTACCGTGCCGCCGTGGCTCATCCTCCAATGGTTCCCTTCGGAATCCTCTGCCAAAATCTTAAACGAGCCGTTGTTGAAATCGGGCGTAAGCATTTTCAGAAAAATGCCCGTAGACTGCGACGGATCCACCGCTTCGTCAAAATCGATCGTCAGACGCAGCAGCTCCGCTCTGCCTTCCATTCCGCTTTTTACGCCGAGATAAACGCCGTCGTCCGTCGGAGTGTTATCTTTAACGCCTTCAAACGTTCCGTCTGCGCCGAACAAAAATTCCGTCTGCGCCTTTGAGGACTCTCCTCCGCCCAGCCCCCCCGCGCCCTCTTCGCCGTCGGCGAAAATAATCCCTGCCGAAGAAGCGACAGCCGACATTGTAAGCAACGCAAACGCCGTTACAAAAAATTTTTTGAGTTTCATGATTTTCCTCCTGTCGGAATTTTTTATCTCTATCGTTCGATCCGATATATTTTTATTTTTTTTCTTCCGGAGCAAAAACGCTCCGATTAAAACGGCGAGAAGCGCCGTTCCGCTTTTTGCCGTCGACCCGCAGCCGCCGTCGTCTTTCTCGGAAAGCTCTACCCTGACCCTGAGCAGCTGATAGGAATCCAGAAGCGTTTCGGGCGATTCGCAGGAAAACGTTACGAAATAAGTCCCCGCCGCCTCTTTGTTGTAGCCCGCGCTTTTCCACGTCCCCGTCAGTTCATGCTGCGCTCCGTTGCTATCCGTCACGGTAAAAGTAGTCGGAAGCTGATCGCGTATCACGGAAGAGGCCGTGCCGACTGGATACGCGTACACGCTTTTATAGGCGTCGTTTACCGACACGATGTCCGCATATTCCCGATTGAGCTTCGTTACGGTAAGCTTATCGCGGGAAACGTCGCTGACAAAATATCCCGCTTTGACGTCTTCCTCCGTAAAGATCGACAGCCTTATGCTGTTCTCCGTATATCTGCCCTTATCGTAAGACACCAAAATTCTCCCGTCGGGGGCCTGATAAATTTCGGGATAAGCCGATATATATCTGTCGAGCAGCAAAGAATACGGCCATGTTTCCCCGTCGTCCTCGGACAAAAATACGGTCATCATCTCCCTCGCTCCGCTGTCGTTCGTCACGAAAGCAAGCGCGCCCGATTTTAATTTTATAAAGGCGCTCCTCGCTCCAGGGCCGCGCAGCGGATATGCAAGCCCGCCTTTCGACTCCGTCCAGGTCATTCCTCCGTCCGTCGAAAACGCCTGCTCTATCCCGCCGTCGTAGCCCTTTTCCAGCCGCGACAGCATCCACAGAGAACCGTCTTTCTTTTCTACGACCGACGCTTCCGTATAAGTCTTGTCGGGTTTGACGTAAGCGGATTTTATCGTGGATATTTTTTTATAGGAATATCCGTCGTCCGTGGACTTATATACGCCCGAATACCCGTCCTCGTCGCCCGTGACGTAAATGATGCTTCCGTCGGATAATATAGTCGGCTTGACGAAAACGGTTCGGTCGCTTACCTGAAACGGCCCCTCGTAAGCGATCTTATCCAAAGGCCCGTCCGCGCCGATCAGTTTTATCGCGTACATTTTCGAGCCGGGCAGAACGGAATAATACAGGAGCAGTTCGCCTTTTCCGTTGACAAAGAAAACGGGCAGAACCACGCTTGCGGAAGTTACGGGGTCGATGATGATAAACGGATCCTTCCAGCTTTCCCCGCCGTCGTCGCTGGCGGCGACGGGGATGTAATTGTCTGCATGCGGTTCTTTTGTCCCGCCCGTGTACCAGGAAACGAAAAGATTGTTTCCGCAGCTGACGGCCGTAGATATGCCGTTCCATTTCCGGCTGGAAGGGAAATAATCTTCATCGGTATCGTCGCTCAGTTTCACCGAAAGATCGGTCTGAGAATTTACGAGCGTTATTTCGGAAGCCCCCGGCGTATGGTTCTGTATGGTTTCCGCCGAGCAGACCGGCATTTCGGCGGGCGCCGCAGAAAACACGGAAGAGGCAATCGCCGCAACGGCGGCGCATATCGTCGTTATGAGTTTTTTCACCGCGGTCTACCTTTATTCAGCCCAACTGATGTATTCGGGAACGTCTATCATATATTTCGACGCTCCGCCGAAAAGCGTGACCTCGGGCGCGACGTATTCGGGATCGGCTTTCGGCCATGCATACGAAATTCCGAGTTCCTGCTTATACTCTTTGAAACACTTATTTCTGAAAGCCAGCCATTTTTCGGCACCTTTTTCATAGGTCCTCGCCAAAGCCCGGTCGTAAATTTCTTTCATCGCCTTTTTGTCGGAAGCCATAATCATCTGCGGATAGGCCTCGATCCATACGGCCTCTATATCCGATTGGATTTCCGAATACTCGTTAAGTCCCTTCTGATCGGAGGTGTCCAGAGGATAACGCATGGGAACGCGGGAGAAAGCATAATCGAAATAGGTGCACTTATTTTTAAACTCTATCCAAGTTTGCAGCCAGTTGATCGCGTATTTGTCGGGGCTGGTCATTCGGGTATACATGATATTCGTAAGCATAGTCGTTCTCGTGATGCCCATGTCGTACAAAGCGGAAACATTGTTCGCGCGGAGGGCTTCCGCCGCTTTCGGAGTCCATTCCATACGGCCGTATGTGCTCACCTTGCCCGTTTCGGGATCGGTTTCCCCGGGCTTGACTTTATACGTATAATACTCGCCTTCGTTCTTGCCGTAATACGCTTCTCTCTGTCCCTGCTCGCTGATGAGATAGTCCATTACCTTTATCACTCTGTCCACGCGCTTGCAGTTTTTGGTTATCATCGTGACGTAAAGCCCTCTCCCCGCATAATCGCACAGAAGCGGAGCGTCGCCCGCACTGTTGGTCAACACGATGCTGACATAGGTATGCTCGTCGTCCGTTTCCCCCGTCTTGTCGTCGTGCCCCTTCTTTTCGCGGACGCCCAGCTGCGCGGCATGCTGCTGGCTGGCGCCGATGTACGCAAACGGATACCCGTTGAGAAGATTGGTGCTTATGTTATCTCTCGTATAGCTGAAATTTCCCGAGGTGATCAGGTTTGCATTGTACAGATCGTTGAGAAATTCCATTACCTCCACAAATTCTTCCGTGTCGTACTGATACAGATAATTGCCATCCGCGTCCTCCTGCGGCACGCAGAAAAATTCCATGAGCGCCGAAAGAGAATAATTGAAGCAATCGTTTGTAGCCGTTAAATTAAAGGGCGAAAGACATACCGTCGGATTGCTGTTTTTAAGCCCGTAATTGCTCTTCACCCATTTCGCCATTTCGATAAAGCCCGCCGGACGGGTGATATAAGCATCTTCGTCGAAATCGGGATCCTGTGCCTTTTTATACGCGATGAAAGCGTTCAGATAATCCTTGCGCACGATGACGTCGTAATTCATGAACTGATGTCCGCCTATGTCGTTTTCATACTCGGCTATATCGTCGTCGTTATAGAAGTTGCTGGCCAGGCCGTACATATACCCGTCCGACCCCGAATAATACCGTTTATGTTCGGGAGAAATTCTTTTAAGCATACTCGGCGCATAGCTTTCCGCCAGCCGGTCTATGGCATAGCAGTACCCTTCCTCGGCGAGCTGCACGCGGGTGCGCAGGTCCCCGATGGTGATGACGTCGGGAAGCATATCCCCCGCTATCATGGTGTTAAGCTCGGTGTTGTCCGTCGTCATCGCGCTCTGAAATTTGACGTTCACGCCCGTACGCTCCCGGATCAGGTCTACGATTTTCGAGCCATAGAACGTATAGTTCGTAAACCAGGTGATTTCCAGGTCCTCGTCGTCGGGATCGATCTGCTCCCAGCTGTTCACGTTCGGATCATAATCGGTGGAATACTGATTGTAATCGAGATTTTCCCTGCCTCCCGGTCTGTCGCCGCAAGCGGACACGGAAGCCGTCATAAACCCCGCCAAAGACAGACAGACAAATGCCTTGAAGAGTTTTTTCATTCAATAAGTCCTCCTGATACAATATAATTGACCGAGAAAGTGCGGTTATTTGGATTTGCACTTTCCAAGTTCCGTTACTTAAGCTATAATGGAAAGGTATTTAAGGTCTGACGGTTTACTCCCGGTGCTTGTACGCACGTCATACAAGACTGTCAGCCGACTTTCCATTATAGCGTTCGGTTTCCGCAGGTTGGACTTCGCGTCCGGGTCACCCATCAGATTGAATATGTAATGGTTCTTGTCGGTCACCTTTTTACAAATCCAATTTTTCAGAGGTCTCTTATGAACGCTGTCGGTATCGATGTTTCCAAAGGCAAGTCTACCGTTGCCATCCTGCGCCCCGGCGGGGAAGTTGTCGCTTCTCCGTTCGAGGTTTCTCACAATCCAAGGAAACTTAATGAGCTCGTCTCTCTCATCAAAAGCCTGAACGGTGATTCCAAAATCCTTATGGAGTACACCGGCAACTACTACCTTCCCGTCGCCCTCTTCCTCCAAAAGTCCGGTTTATTTGTTTCCGTCGTCAATCCTATTCTCGTTAAAGACTATAACAACAAATCTTTATCTGTCCGCAAAGGCAAAACCGATAAGAAAGATTCCCTGAAACTTGCCGCCTTTGCCTTAGACCGCTGGCATGATCTGCTTCTCTTTTCCCCTCAATCCGACTCGAGAACTTTGCTCAAAGCCTTTAACAGGCAATATAACCAGTACAATAAGCTCAAAGTCATGCTCAAAAACAATCTCATTTCCGTTCTCGACCAGACTTTCCCCGGTGCCAATACTCTCTTCTCTACTCCCGCAAGAAAAGCAGACGGGCATGAAAAATGGATTGATTTTGTCCTCAAATTCCCACATTACGAATGCGTGTCAAAGAAATCTTTCTCCGCTTTCTCCAAAAGCTATCTTTCCTGGTGCAGAAAATTCGGCTATCTTTTCTCCGAAGCAAAAGCCAAAGAAATTTATGCCTTTGCCTGTAACTGCACTCCCTCTTTAGCCGATTCTGAGGCTACTCATACGCTCGTGTCTGCTGCAATTCTACAGCTGAATACTCTCAATGAAACCCTTGCCTCTTTACAGAAAGAAATGGATCTGTTGGCATGTTCTCTTCCGGAATATGACACTGTCTTGAGCTTATACGGCGTTGGCTCCGTCCTCGGAGCGCAGCTTATTGCCGAAATCGGCGACGTGTCCCGCTTCTCCAATAAAAAAGCTCTCGTCGGATTTGCGGGCATTGACGCTCCGCCCTTTCAATCCGGCAACTTCAATCCGCAGTCCCGAAATATCTCCAAACGCGGCTCCGCCGCTCTGCGCAAGACTTTGTTTCAAGTCATGGCCGTCATCCTCCAAAACGCTCATGCAAACGAGCCTGTGTTCCTTTTCATGGATAAGAAACGCTCCGAAGGAAAGCCTTTTTACGTCTACATGATGGCTGGCGCCAACAAGTTTTTGCGCATTTACTACGCCCGTGTCATGGTGCGTCTGAATTCGTTACGAGAGACCACCTAACCGTGCTCATTACCACTGCCGTTCGCGCGAACGGCTTTTTTCCATGCGCTTTTTTGCTTGCATAATTTCTTAGAAAAACTTCTTGATTTTTACTTGACTTTTATTTGCAGGTCTTATTTTTTTCGTTTATTTTCATCCCTTTATCGCTCCGAGCATTACGCCTTTCGTAAAATACTTGGAAACGAAGGGATAGACGCAGAATATAGGTATGGTGGCGACGACGATGGCCGCAAAAGAAATTGTCCGGGAACTGATCTGCTGCGAAATGGACGGATCGGCGTCGGGCAGACTCGCGTCCTTGATTATCCGCATCAGATAATATTGAAGCAGCCACATGCTTTCGTCTTTTTTCGTATATACCAAAGTCGGCATATACGAATTCCAACGCGCAACCGCCAGCCAAAGCCCCACCGTAGCCAAAGCGGGCGTCGATACGGGAAGATAAAGCGACCACCATATCCGAAACTCGTTCGCCCCGTCCATCATGGCCGATTCCCGCATACTCGTATCGATTCCTTTGAAAAAGCTTGTAAGAACGATCATGTTATAAACGGAATACAGTGCCGGAACGATATAGACGAGAAAGCTGTCGTAAAGTCCTATATTGACGATCAGCATGAAATACGGAATCAACCCGCCGCCGAAAAACATCGTGATCATGTTTATCGTCCAGAATATTTTCTTCCCTTTCAGGCGGTTATGACTCATGGCGTAAGCGACGCAGCTCGTAAATATAAGTCCGCCCGCAACGCCCGCGACGGTAGAGACGACGGTGTTGAGAAACGCCCTGTAAAGCCTGTCGTCGAAAAAGACGGCCTGATAATTGGCAAGAGTAAATTTTCTCGGAAAAAACCATATCCCGCCGTATTCGAAATCTATTCCGTCGTTAAACGAGCCGGCCACGGTATAAATAAAAGGATAGAGAGCCAGACAAGTAAAGAGCAGGAGAATAAATACGATTACGGCGTCTGCGAAATTGATCTTCCGCACAAGTCCGCCCGATTTCTTCTTCATCAGAAAATTCCCTCCCCCCGTGTTCATCAGAAAATTCCCTCCCCCGTGATTTTTTTGCTCGCAAAATTACTGCTCAGCAGCAAAACTACCGATATGACGCCTTCGAACAAGGACAGCGCCGTGGCCGTCGAATACTGCCTCGAGGTGAATCCGAGCGAATAGACGTAGGTTGCGAGAACCCGCGTGGCGCTCAGATTCTGCGTGGTCTGAAATACGTAAAACTGTTCGAAATTATTGCCGAGAAGGCCCGAAAGATTCAACAGCAAAAAAATGACTATCGTGGGTTTTATCATGGGCAGCGTGATGCGCATCGCCATTTTCCAACGGCTCGCCCCGTCGATCATGGCGGCTTCGTAAAGCGCGGGATCGATATTGCTTATCGCCGCGAGGTAAACGATAGACCCCCAGCCCACCCCCTTTATGATGGTGGCAAAAATTATTTTCGGATAAAAATACTGCGCGAGATTGAGATCGACCGGATTTTCCTCCGACGACAGATGAAGAAATTCCAGAATCGGATTGACTATTCCCGTATTTGCGTCGGTAAGAGCGAGAATAATGCCGCCGTAAATAACCCAGCTTATAAACTGCGGAAAATTGCATATCGTCTGTATGCCCTTCTTTAAGCGGGAACAGCGCACTTCGTTGAGAAGGAGGGCAAAGATGATCGGCATCGGAAAATTGAACAGCAGCATCAGCAGGTTTATGGTCAACGTATTGGTAAAAGTCGTCCAAAAAACCTCGTCGCCGAAAAGACTGCGGAAATTGTCAAGCGTCCATTCGGAATAAAGAAGCGCTTCAAAAAGGTTGATTTTATAATTTCCCTCTTTAAACGCAAGGGCTATCCCCGCCATGGGCGTATAAGCAAATACGGCCAGAAACAGCACGCTCAGGCTCGCCATGCATATAAGCTGAATATCCCGGCTGTCGAGTTTTTTATGTCGGAGCTTTTGCCCGCCTTTCGAAATATTTTTATCGGTCATCTCTTTTTCTGCGGCTTTTCAACTTTCCGCCTATCCCCCCTGTTTTATTTTCCGATCTCCCGTTTTCTGAAATAAAAACGGAAAACAAGTTTTTTATAAAATCCGCTTGCGTTTTGCAAAATTTATGATATAATATAATTATGCAAAATCTTTTAATCAACAATAATTTCTCTTTGCTCGGCGGCGGATTCGCAGCCGTTCGCAATGACATAGTTTGGAAAAATACCGTCGGCGACGATCTTTCGGATATTCGGCCGTGCACCAGCAAATGGCCGGTAATGGTACCCTTGTTCGCCTATCATAGGTTGTATCTCGTCACCGAAGGAAGTGCCGTGCTCAAGCTGACGGACAACACCTCTCTCATATTGGAAAAAAATAAACTTTATCTTATTCCGCCTTTTTTGATACAGTCCGTAGAAAACACACAGTCTATTTCCCATTTTTATCTGCACTTCCGCTCCAACTCTCGTTCCGCCGATCCTTTCAAGTATTATCGTCTGATAAATCCCGTCGAAACAAACGATTCAGACGCCGACATATTCCGCTTTCTCCTCGCCAATTACATGGTGCATAACATCAAGTCGGAGCTGAACGCACAGGGAGCCTTCTCGTTGCTGCTTTCCCGTTTCTTCGACGAGAATGCCGTCGAATCGCCGGCCATCAAAAAATTTTCTCCCGTTCTCGAATATATCGAGAACAATATCGATAAAAAGATAACCGTAAAACAGTTAGCCGACGTGTTAGGATACAACGAAGCCTATTTTTCCGTACTCTTTTCCAGACAATTTAAGGTAACGCCCCTCAAATACATATCCGAAAAGAAAATGCTCCTCGCCCGCCAGCGTCTGGCGCTCAGCAATATGAGCGTCAAAGAAATTTCAGACGAATTGGGATTTGAAAACGAATTCTATTTCAATACGGTTTTTCGAAAGGCCATCGGTATCGCCCCGGGAAAATGGAGGAAACAATATTTCAGACAACACAGCGGGGAACCCCCAGAGCCGTTCCTTTAAAGGCGGCTCTCTGCTTTATATACGCCCGATTTCAGCTCGAAAGGCTTTTCTCCCGGCAGGATTACTTTCGCCGTTGCGTTAGACGGAACGGTGATTTCGTAATATACCTTATCACCCCGAATTTTATAGCTGACGGCAATGCGCCCCAACAGAGTATCCAAAGAACAGTCGACCTCCGGTATTTCCTTTGTCACGCAAGGCTTAACGATAAAATCATACATGGCGGGCGTGCCTTCCCGAACCTCTATACCCGCAAGATATTGATAAAACCAATAATCGTAGCTGCCGAACATGGGATGACAATAAGAGTGCATGTTTTCTTCGGTGGAGGAGATTTCTTTCTCCCAACGCTCCCATACGGTTGTCGCGCCGCATGCGAGCATATACCCCCAGGAGGGATATTCTTTATTTTCGAGAATTGCCATTACAACGTCATTTCGTCCGCCGTCCGCCAAAGCGGCTATCAAGTGTCTGTAAGCCTGATTTCCGCATGTTATATGATGCCCTCGATTCTCTATATCTCTCACCGCGGCTTTCAACAGGCGAACCCGTTCCGCTTCTTCGGCTATACCGAGAGACAGAGCCATCGCGTTTCCCGATTGCACGTCATCACAGTAACAAGCTTGTTTACGATTGTAGAATTTTTCGTTGATAACGTTTCGGGTCTGTTCTGCAAGCGTGGAGTATTTTTCCGTTTCTTCGCTTTTTCCGAGAATTTCCGCAAAGAACGCCATAAGCTTATAATGCCAAAACAAATACATCGTAGAGATGAGCGGAACAGGAACCCCTTTATTGAATCTTCTCGATATGTATGGAACCACGCTTATGGCGGGACACCAATCTCCGTACAGTCCGAGCGGGAGAATACCGTTTTCCGTCTTTCCCGTCAGATATTCCACCCATTTTTTATAATTTCCGTAGTTTTCTTCGATAATTCTCGTATCTCCGTACCGTTCATACGCAAATTTGCCGATTAAGAGATAGGCAACCGAAACGGGATCGGCTACGTTTCCCCCGAGATAATACGGAGCGGTATCCTTTATTGCACCGTTTTCATCCATGGTATCGGTAATATCGTCCGTAATCTTTTCAAAAAAGATTTCCATGCCGAAATTATTGCACGTCTGAAACAGACGGGAGCTAAGGTCGTTCAGCCACCCCATACGTTCGTCGCGCTGCGGGCAATCCGTAAGGATTCCATGATGATTGCAGGATTCCGTCCTCACCGATATCTCGTGCAAACGATTCAAAAATTCGTCCGAACAAGCAAATTTTCCCGATTGACGAGTGTTTGTGCGTAATTTTTCCGCAACGATTTCCCGAAGCTCTGCTTTGCCTTCCGCACAAACTTCGACATATCTGAATCCGCGATAGGAGAACCTCGGCTTAAATTCCTCCTCTTCCTTCCCTGCGAGAATATATACATCCGTATTTTCAGCATTCCGCAGACTGCCTCGGTCGATTCCTCCTTCTTTATTCAGCGTTTCCGAAAAACGCAAGGTAATCTTTGCTCCCCGCTCGCCTTTTACTTTAATAACGGCACGTCCCGTAAGCATTTCCCCGAAATCGTAAACAGTGCCGCCCGCCGTTTCCCGTTTTTTGACGCTTTGAAAGATTTTTTCAACGGCAATTTCCTGTAATTTTTGAGAAACGAGACGCACCTCTTTGTCGTGCTTTTTCGGTACAGCAAAATACCACCCGTTGTCAAGGCCGAATTTTTCGTTATATTCGCTCCACCCCGCCAGCTCGTCCTCTATGCGGGCGTCATAAGTCTCTCCGTCGAAAATAGTTCCGGCAATAATCGGCGAACTTCTCGCTTTCCACCAACGTTCGTGCTCTCCCGTGACGATCATGGTTTCAATTCCGTCCTCAAAGCGGATAAATATATTCACCGTCACCTGCGGCGCGCCGAACCAACCGTTCCCGACAAGGACGCCGATCGCATTTTTTTCCTTTACAAACGGGGTAATATCGTAAATATTATAATAAACGCGTTTATTGCAGTCGGAAAGCACGGGATTGAAAACCCCCGTTCCGATCTTTCGGCCGTTTATGTAAAATTCGTGATATCCGAGCCCGCAGACATATGCGCGCGCCCTCGTTACCGTTTTTCCCGCATGCACGGGCGGAATAAGGAAATTGCGGCGGAATACGATTGCAGCGCCCGATGCCGTAAGCGGGCAAGTACGCCATGAAATTTTCCAATCCTTATCAAAAAGCCCCATTTCAAAAGTGTATATGTCACTTTCAAATACGCCGTTCGTCGTATTCGCAAAAACCTTCAGATAGCATAGTTCGCAGCTTTTCAGTTCTTTGCCCGCATAAGCAATATTAATACAGTCGCGCGAAAATACAATTCCCGAATCCCATTTATCGGCAAGCCCCTCAAAAAGCAAATCCGGCGAAGACGCTACCAGAATTTTATAGCTTTTTTGAATTATATTCTCGCCGGCCTCATATTCCCATGAAAAGCGCGGAGCTTGCGTTTCTACGCCTATCGGGTTGACCGTATATTCCGTTCTGACACATTTCAATTTGAACATATCTATTTCAGCGTGTCTCCTCTCGATCGTTTCTGAAATAAGTTTAATATATTTTTCTTCGACAGTCAATATAATTATTATAGATGGTTTTATAACTTTTTTTGATTTTTCTTGAAAATACCCCTCCAAATTTATTTTTTTATAATCGCGAGAATTACGAAAAAATTTTTTCCTTTCATTAAACGAAGTGCAGTACAGAATCGTGCACAACTATTAAAACACGGAGACTTGAATGACAAGTTGGTTTCTTTTGAATATGTTATACAGAAGAAAAAATACAATTTTATATAGTTTTTACTTTTGTTGTTCAAATTTTCGAATTAAATTTTTTCGTTGACTTAGTTTTTCTTTATGCCAACGTCGATGAATAAAATTGAAAATCCAACCGGATAGACAAGATAAAATATCCATAAAAATATGTAACAGTACTTACGTAATACCCCCGACGCAAAAAATGTCGATTTTCCAATTTATATTTCCATTTCGCATACCGCTCGAATATTATCATCGTATTCTTTCCTTTGAGGTATCTCCTACCGAGCGTAGCGAACGCTACAAAGCGATAGCGGAATGTAAGCGATGATACCTTTTCGCTCGACGATAGTCTCACATATAGTTTAGTGCAAAATAGCTTTTTAATAATATACAAATACTTAAAGCTAAAACTCTTTTTCAGATCACCGGCATAGCTAGTGAATTTTACAAGGCAGCGGCGAAAAAGCCTCTGCCTTGTTCTTCATCAAGAGGACTTGTTTGAAGTCAAACAGATCCCTTTATCAAAAAAAAATGCCGCCTTGTTTCAAACAAGACAGCACTTATAAAAATGCATCTCCCGCTTGCTGCGACACAATCATTACGAATAACCTTATGAAAAGATTTAGGTAACGCGAAAAGAATACACTTCTACCGAGAAGTATACTTTCCAAAAGTGTTATTCGATTATGTCGCAGTTTGATTTTATCATAAGTAATCGATAATGTCAATACCTATTTATATCTTTTTACCATTTTTTATATTTTCTTCCAAATCGTATTTCAGGCCGAAATAAGAAATATTAAAGTAAAAAGTATTTGATGCACTCAGTCCCATATTGATAACGATTTTATCATATTAGGTAATAGATTTTTTATAAGGAAATGTAATGGGTGTAGTACCATATTTGTTATCGAACTTTTGCGATAGGTAACGCATTCTCGGCACTGGATTCCTTCAACTCAGATACGCGCAAGGAATCAATAAAATCACTTGTCTTACAGCGCTCTTTTCCGTCAATAAATCTAAACAAATGGATTATAAATCTCTACGATTTCTTAAAAGCCATCAACCCGCGCAACATCTCTCAAACGTTCCGAATAATGATAAGCCCATACCAACAAAATCCCCCTCGAACCATGACGTTCAAGGGGGATTTTTATTAAAAACTGTCCATAAAAAACAAAACTGAGTCCGATTAGAAACCGCACGCAATCTCAAATATCTATTTGAATTTTTGCTCATATTATTAAGTCCATATCAAGCTCGAAACTCTTGACATAAATAAAAGGAATCGCACCAAGTGATACGATTCCCAACCGAAGTGGCGTCGGATCCCGGGCTCGAATCAGGGGCCTTACGCTTAGGAGTATTCATAAGTATTTGTGCTTATCTGCATTTGGGTGATTTTCTTGTGAAATGAGCATATAATCCACGATATACGCAGATTTTACGCTTGTATGTTGTGTGTTTATGGATATTTTTTATTGTGCTTAATATCGTTCGAGGGTAAAAAGGGTGTACAATCAATCAAATATAACCGCGATGTGCAGTTACCATAAAAATATTCACACAAAACTTTGTAACATCAATTTTGGCTTGATATTTTGTTTCGTCTTTTTCCTCTCCACAAATAAGAGCAAAACCAGTAAAAGAACTGTTCCTATCAACTGCGTATCCGTAACCTATCATTCCGTCAAAAAATTTTAACTCAAAAGATATATCTATTGCATGAATGATTTTTTGACAGTGTTGCGTCAAAAGAAATATCCCGCCCGTACAAATTCGGGTTTTAATGACTCGTTTTTCAAAGGATGCCATTCTTTGGCAATGTCGGGGTTAAGTGTTGCAATACTTTTTTCTTTTACGCTACAAACATATTGTTCTTGAATTGCAATAGAATCCCTTGCAATATCCACATCCGGATATGCTATTGATAAGCATTGACACAATAAAGTCCTAATTAAAGTATTCAAGAAAGTATTATTAGGTATATAGTGACACCATATAATATCATCTCTATCTACAAGCGAATCATCCGTTGTCTCTTTCAGACGAACAAGTTTAATGCCTTTTGATTTACAATATATATTTTTGCGTTCTTCTTTATCTTCATTTTTCTTGCCGATATGATATATCATATCGGCATATTCAATGCCAAATGATAAACTTGGAATAAAAATATCAATTTCAAATCCGTCAGAAACATATCCACTAATAACATCAACAAAATAGTGTTTAACATAGTAAAAGACGGCTTACTCGGGAAAAGATGTTTTTAATTCTCGGTAGCATATCGGACAACCTCTTCCTCTTGTAGGGTTTGCACGAGAAGATATCATCGCTTGCCATTCGTGTCCTAGAGCACATCTCCACCAAACTTTCTTCTTACTATCAAAACGAATTTTGTCTGGTGTTAAAGTTCCGTTTTTGTCATAATTCCACTCTTGCGCAATATTTGGAAAACACGCCAATAAATTATTATTTTACGAAACTTTGGGTTGATTGGGTGCGCAATACGGGCACCCCGAATTTCTTGTAGCACGTGTTGTCATTCTTGCTTGCCAATGATTGCCGCATTTTGAACGAATCCACCATGCTTTTGCATTAAGTCCATAAGATAATTTTTGAGGATTTAACCCAAGTTCGTTATTCTTTTCCTAATCCCATTCTGCCATAAGTTCGGGATTGTCAATTATATATTTTTTTCAGCCCTAGACACACCTCGGCAGTTCTGAAAATCGTATATAAATTATATCATAAAACTGTGAATAAATCAATCGGATTTATAGGACATAGATTCCCGAAAAATATTATTTTAGGAAACAGGATAAGGAGAGGGATCAAATTGCCATCACTACGACAATTTAACCACTCTCCGAGAGTTTCACAAAGTGGGATATCCACCTCACGATATTTTTTAAATTTTCACCTCGTTCATTAAAACTGCTAGCAATCTCATGCGTTCTTCTACCATATCCCACTTTTGCGAACCTTTAGAAATTAGAGCAATCAATCTATAGTTTTCAATTTGTTCCTCTGTGTAACCAACAAATTCATTACTTAGAGCTGTTGCCTTTGCAGAACTAAAAGCAGACAATTTTTTGTTTACAACAAACAGTTGTTGTAACTTTTCTTTGGGATTTTTTGAAAAATCCACATACCCGTAACCACAAAGCATACACAAAAATTTTACAAATCTTTTATTTATTCCCGATGAGAAATTCCATGTTTCATCTTTTGATAAAGCTTGCAGTTGAGTGATTAATAAATTTGTTCTTTCTAAAGCTCTCCCAGCAATTCCAGCAGAATTTTTGACATATTCTATAATATCAGAATCTACTCCACCTAAAGGAAGCTTTTCGTCAAAAATGCCTATAGCGGCATAGAACAATTTGTCAAATTCTTTTCTCTTATCTTCCCATGAAAGTTTGAACAGGAGACTTTTACTATCAACTTGCATCAAATATTGCTCTAATAGCGAATCGGGTATGGAGTTGATAATTTCGCCTGCACGCAGGCGTTCTTGATTCTGCACAAATCTAAAATATTCTGCAATAACATTATCATCATGATGTGAAATGTATGTAAGAGCCATATTGTATGAATCAAAATCCGCTTTCATTAAACTTGATAAAGTACCGTATGTTAAAGAAACTTTTTGACCTTTTTTAAACTTTTTATAGAACTTTATTGCTTCTGTTTCTTTTCCAGCGTTGTTCGCAATATCAAACTCATAAGAGTCAGAGTTATCCCTAACTATACGTTTTGATAATTCGTCGTTAATTGAAAAACCACCTTGTGTAAATTCATAAATTGTAGTTAATCGTTGTTGTCCGTCAACGACCTCTGTGTCGGCACCTTTTTTATTTCGATCTGCTAAATTTCTTATTATCACACTACCGACAAGGGTATCGTGATAAAATACTGAATATTAACTTTTCCTTGAAATCTGGATTCCATACCGCCCCTCGTTGATATGATGGCTGTAAATCCAAACGATCATTTCCAATCTGTTTCTTAAAAGCAGTTATTCTTCCCATCAAAGTTGCAATGGGGAGAGACTCGTTATTAAACTTTATTCTTGTTTCTGCCATAAAGCCCTCCAAATATTTATATTTTGATTAGATTCTACTATAATTTATTCATTTTGTCAATGATTTTTCAAAAAAAAATTAATAGAATCTTACAAATTTTTATTGAATAGCAAAAAAAGCAGTCTTTAAGACTGCTTTTTGGTACCCCCAACGGGAATCGAACCCATAACTAACCCTTAGGAGGGGTTTATTATATCCATTTAACTATGGAGGCGTGCTATTTAATTGTGGTTTTCGCTTGGGTGTACAGAGGGTGTACAAAATCGTGTTTGGTTCTTTGGACACATAAAATTTTAGTAGTGTTTCGCTCTATCTATGTGAGATTTGAGTCTATCTAATAGGATATGCTCACCGCTTAGGAGGCGCACGCTCATATCCAACTGAGCTAATCCGACAGATATTTATATTTTACTCAATTTGCTTAAAAAAATCAATGATTTTAAGGGGCTCAAACAAAAGAAACTTAACAATACAGAAGTTATTAAAAGCAATTGAAAACTATGTCAAAACTATGCTGAAATGGTTCTTATCACAATATGCTGCGTTTTTTATAGCCTCCGGCCGCACCTTAGGAAAAGACAAATATCTTTATCCATTAAACTATGGAAACTTATAAAAACTCAGAGCCCATAAAAGCATCTAAACAAACTCTCGTCTTTTAACTTTCTTATTATACTCTATTTTACTTTGAAAAGCAATTGTTTTATAAAAGTTTTTCAAATTTTATCTCTCAAATTGTTGCCAAACAAACGAAAAAATGCTATTATATATATTACACAATCAATTTATCGAATTGCAAAACTCAAGAAAGGAGAGATTCAATATGAATTATATCGAAAAAGTATTGACGCAGCTCAAAGAACGCAATCCCGGCGAACATGAATTTCATCAGGCGGCGACGGAAATCTTGCTCACATTGGAGCCTGTATTCAAAAAGCATCCCGAATATGAAAAAGCAGCTCTTTTAGAGCGCTTTGTGGAGCCCGAAAGAGCAATTCTTTTTCGTATTCCCTGGATGGACGACAAGGGTCGAGTACATATCAACAAAGGCTATCGCGTACAATTCAACAGCGCGATCGGGCCCTATAAAGGCGGTCTGCGCTTCCACCCTTCCGTCAATCTTTCCGTGATTAAATTTTTAGGATTGGAACAGATCCTTAAAAACAGCCTGACCGGACTTCCCATCGGCGGCGCGAAAGGCGGCTCCGACTTTGATCCGAAAGGGAAATCGGACAGAGAAATTATGACGTTTTGCCAAAGTTTCATGACGGAACTCTATCGCCATATCGGTGCGGATACGGATATTCCCGCAGGCGATATCGGTGTCGGAGGACGCGAAATCGGTTATCTCTACGGCCAATATAAACGTATCCGCGACGAGCATACGGGCGTTTTGACAGGCCGCGGGCTTTCCTACGGCGGTTCTCTCATCCGCAAGGAAGCGACGGGGTATGGCCTTGTCTATATCACGGAAGAAGCAATGCGCCAGCGCGGCGACAGCTTCAACGGCAAAACCGTCATTGTTTCGGGCAGCGGCAACGTGGCGATTTATGCGTGCGAAAAAGCACAGTCCTTGGGCGCCAAGGTAGTGGCAATGTACGATTCCGACGGATATGTCTATGACGGAAAAGGCATCGATATCAACTTGATGCGTCAGATCAAAGAGGAAGAACGCGGGCGAATCAAAGAATATGCCGAGCGCGTGAAAGATGCCGTATATACCGAAGGCTGCAAAGGAATTTGGAGCATTCCCTGCGATGTGGCGTTACCGTGCGCCACGCAAAATGAGATCGACGCGGAGAGCGCGGAGCTTCTCGTCAAAAACGGCGTAAAATACGTTGCAGAGGGCGCAAATATGCCCTCCACTTTAGAGGCAATCGAAGTTTTCAGGCGTGCCAAAACGGTGTTTTTACCCGCCAAGGCGGCGAATGCGGGCGGCGTAGCCACTTCCGCCCTGGAAATGGCACAGTCTTCGGGCAGATTGTTCTGGGCTTCCGAAAAAGTAGATAAAAAGCTGAAAGAAATCATGGTAAATATCTATAGCAATATAGACGCCGCGGCAAAGAAATATGGCTTTGACGGCGACTATGTGATGGGTGCAAATATTGCGGGCTTTGAAAAAATAGCCGATGCCATGATGGCACAGGGCGTCGTCTAATCCTCCAACGCGTTCTCTTCAGAGACAAAAGTTTTTTCCATAAATCTTTTGTCCCGAAAAGACCTCCGGCGTTTTCCTTCCTCGCTCCGAAGGAAAACGCCTTTTGTTATGCTATATTTTCAAACGCCAGATTATCCGAAACAAAGGCGACAAATTCTTTGACAGGCGGCTTTTCTTCCCAGCAACAAGCGGAAGCGGAAAAAATCTCTTTAATCGAATCTTTTAATCCTCTTTTCCAAGCAACTTCAATGACATGGCGCAAAGCTCGATCGACATTTTTCCACTTCGTTTCATACCTTTTCCCCAAGGTCTTATACATCTCTACTATTTGGTTGATCACCGAACGCCTTTCCACAGCCGATACAAGTAAATCGCACATATACGTATAGCCTTTGAGGTGAGGCGGTATATGCATCGCAATGAGCACGTTGCCGATTCTTCCGTGAACGGCCTTCAAATGCTCCCTCCGCGTTATAAAATCTTCACAGCCGTTCAGAGCATTTTCGACGCTTGCAATTGCATCTTCCTCGGAAAAGGGACGCACGAGATAACGATATGCCCCCTCGTCAATCGCTTTCCCCATCATCGTATCGCTCGGCATTCCCGTCACGATCGTTTTGGTCCTTAAACCTTCCCGCCTGATTGTCCGCAAAACGTCAAAAATGTCAGTTCCCTTGAGGCTTGCCCCCGAGATAACGAGGTCTGGCTTCAAAAGACAAATCTGCCGCAAGCCTTCTTCACCGTCTTCCCCCATGTACGCAAGGTCCCAGCCTTCATGCCCTGCAAGAGCCTTTTTCCACTCGCTCAAAAGAGCCTCATTCGATTCCAACACTACGATTGTTTTTGAACGTATCATACGTCCTCCTTTACAAAATATTAAAGTTTTCGCAGGTTTTGTCGGTCTCCGCGTTCAACAAGTCTATTATACAACATATTTTTACATTAGTAAAGCAATTATTATGTAGAAAACATAATTTTTTAAGGATATTTTTTATTTATATTTTCAATTCTTTTCTTAATCCTCGCATTTTGTCGAATATTGTACTATATTTCGATACAATAAACTATTTTTCTATACAGAAATAGAAATATATAGCCTCACAATTATTTTACAATAAAAAAATTGAGCCTCATCTTTTTTAGGGAAAAAGCTCAATTTTTTCAAACGACCAATTCAAAAATAATTTTTTCAAAATTTTTTTGCGCGTAAGCGCTGCTTACGGGAAGCGTCTATTCCCCGTTTTACATAAGCCTTTCTGCGCTTGAGGGATCAATTTCCGATATTCTTCGCCGCATATTTCTCCACCTCACAGAATCGGCTTCAAAAGGAGCGTAACCGACTATGCAGACACCCCCACGCAAGGACAATATACGACGTACAGCCCACCTCAGTACAGGCTTAAATTTCGCCGTCCCCTGTATCATCGTAATAAAAAGAGCTTTATAGTCAATGCTTGAAACCGCTTCATCTGCCTGTAAAAAACAGTGATATATCAAAAAGCAAACGCCCTTCCACTCACTTATTTTGAGTAAGTAATCATAGAAATTTACGGAAAACAGCGCCTGCCTTTGAACTTGATCCTATATTTATTTGTTTATGAGAAAATCGATATACTTAGGTTTTTTATAGGGCGCTTCCACATTGCGCTTCATTACCGACTCGAGATCCGTGGTGCCGTTTACGAAGGATTGGAAATCGTCCGTCAAAAGGGGCTTGGAATAGAGATATCCCTGAATGACGTCACAGCCCATAGCCTTCAGCTTTTCAAACTGCTCCATCGTCTCGACGCCCTCTTGCGTCACCTTCATCTCAAAGGACTTGCCCAGCCTGATCATCATTTCTACCAGTGCGTCGTCCTTCTGCGGATTGTCGCTCGCTTTCAGCAGAAACATATCCAGCTTAAGTTCGTCCACAGGCAGCTCCTTGAGCACGCCGCAGGACGAATACCCCGACCCGAAATCGTCGATGGAACAGCGGAAGCCTGTCTTTTTGAGTTCGAGGACGATATTTTTCAAGACGTCCATGTTCGTGAAGGAAAAGCTTTCCGTAAATTCTATCGTGATGTAGCCGTCGGGAATATTGTATTTCGTTTTGTTGGTCGCATAAAAGGATACGAAGTCCTTTTGAATGGCCGTCACCCTCGATACATTGACCGATATAGGAGTGACGCGCAGCCCGTTTCTCACCGCGTTGGCGAAAAATTCGCAGGCATGGATAAACACATAACGGTCGAGCTTATTGATGAATCCGTTTAATTCGAACAGAGGGACAAATTTCTGCGGCGGCACGTATCCGTTATGTTCCATATCGTACCAGCGTACCAGCGTTTCCGCGCCGTCGAGACATTGCTTGGCTATATTGTATTTCGGCTGATAAAAGAGGTGAAAATCGCATTTTTTCAGCGCGCCTTCCATTTTCGACTCGATATTTGCCTCCACGCGATAATTCTCGTACAGGCTTTCGTCGTAAGGGATATACGCGGCCGTCGGCGTCTTTTTATGTGCCAGCTGCGCAAGGTACGCCTTATTGAGCAAGGCGTCGATGTCAACCGTTTCGGCGGGGAGTATGTAATATACGCCTATACTGAACAGACAGAAGAAATTATTTTTGCGGAAAGGGGTGTAATGATTGACCAGCTCGCCGATCAGCGTCAGGCGGGAAGAAATCTCCGATTTGACCTCGTACCGCAAAAGCAACACAAACCTGTCGCCCGTAAGATGTCCGTACGTTTCGTTTTTTTGCAGAACGGAGGAGAATATCGAGGAAGCGAAGCGTTTGGCGTCCTCCGCAATATCCTCGCCGAAATGATCCTGCACGTACTTGAAATTATGTATGTCGAGGCACACCACCGCATAGTGAAGCGCACGGTTATCCAAAATCAGCCGTTCGGCGTCTTTCTTGAACTTTGCGTAAGTGCTGCATTTGATCACGGGATCGAACTCCTCCGCCTGCAGCTCCTCTTTATGCTTTCTGTACTTTTCGAGGAAATAAAAGATTAAGGCCAGCGCAAAGATCACGGAAAGATTTATGATGGCCACGACAAACTTCGTATAGAAATTGCCTTCCCGATTCAATAAAACATTGCGCTCGTATATAACGGAGAGATAAGCGGAGGAGCTCTTTCCCATGCGGGAGAAAGAAAACACGTACTCCGTCCCCTTTACCGAAAAGCGCACGCTTCCGAAATCGCGGGTCTGAAGCGCCGAACGTATCTCCTTCGCTACCTCCTCGGAGCCCGCAAAGGAAACCATGTAATTATAAAAGGACATGCGCTCCGCTTTGTCGGAGTCGTCCGCGCCCGTACAGATATAGTAGCTGTCGTCGGCCCCGACGACGAAGGCATCCGCCTGATAGTCGGAAAACAGCGCCTCCGCTTCGTCCGAATCGAATACCTCCTGCGCGGAAAAGATACCGCATACGCATCGGATCGTGCTGTCGGCGTCCTCGGAAACGGGCGCGTAAATTGCAACGCAAAATCTCCCCGCCGATTCGCTGCGCAGTACGGAAACAATCGAATTTCCCGTCGTGCGGGCAAGCAAGGCCGTCACTTCGGAACTGTCTCCGTAATAGGGCGTTTCCATGGAATGATGTTCGCCGCGGTCGTCAAACACCGAAAGAGAAAGAAATCCCTTTTCCGCGGCCTCGGCTCTCAGCTTGTCGTCCAAAGCCTTATATTCGTCGTCCGTGACGTAAATGTCGCCCTTGAGATCGGCCGCGAGCAATTCCGTTTTGAGTACGTATTCCCGCGCGCAGGCGTCAAAGAGATCGGCCGCCTCCTGCGTTTTTGTTTCCGCCGCCCGTTCGGCATCGGAAGTGAATACCTTTACGCATTCGACCGTTGTCATACCGAAAATCACGACGAAAAGAACCGCAACGGAGACAAACAGCACCGTGAGTATTCTTTTTTTCACCGAACGCATAACCTTATTTTTCATGCTTTACTCCGATTTTTTCTTTCCGTCGTCCGAGGGAGACGCGCTGTCCTCGACCTCTTCATTCCGTTCTGCCAGCTCGGCAAGCCGTTTCTCAAGCTCGCCGCTCTCCTTCATCCGCGCAAGCTCCGCAGCCACCTCGTCCTCTTTTTCATCCTTTCCGTTTTTTGCCGCCTCGACGACGTCCTTAAAGCTCACCGACATTATCAGCAAAAGCGGCAGCAGAATAAGTGCGACGTAACCTATGGGCTTGGAAAAAATATTGAATATCCCCGTCAAAAAGCTCAGTGTCGCCGCATACCTGCCCACTACCTTTTCTCCCGTCACCTCGTATTCGTCCGCAGAGAGGTTATTGTCGCCCTTGGTAACGACGGCGCCCGCCTCGGTAAACGCATAGACGCGATGCGTATTCAGCAATCCCGCAATCGTCGGATCGTCCGAATAAAAGGTGATGACGTCCCCCTCTTCAAGCTCGGCAAGCTTTACCTTTTCGATAAGGATATAATCTCCCGCTTGAATTGTAGGTTCCATGCTCTCGGTCAAAATCCTGACCACGGCATATTTGCCGATAAAGGTCACCTTATTCGGGTTTCGCAAAAAGACGGACGCCAAGGCCGCCAAAGCCGAAAAAATTAACAGCAGAGTGCAGCCCCAGGAAGCGATTTTTGAAAAGACCTTTTTAATCTTCTTCACCGTCGTCTCCGTCAGGGGTATAATTTTTATATTCCGAAGCCGCACGGCGCAGCTTTTCTTCCTTTTCCATAGCGGCCGCGGCGCGTCGTTCGTTTTCCAGGCGGATCTGCATTTTGCGCCGCCGCGTCTCTGCAATCTTTTTCAAAACCCGACGTTTCGCCCTGCTCAGCTTTCGGTAAGCCAGCTTTTCTTCCGAAGTCAGTCCCAAGGTTTCCTTCTCAAATGTCGCCCTTTCTTCCTCGCTCATGCGGGCAACCGTCTGCGCAAGCTCCTGCTCCGCGGCTTCTATCTGAACTTCGGCTTCCGAAGGCTGTATCGTCCGTCCGAGCTCAAACGCCTCTGCGATTTGAGACGTCTCCGAAACCGCCTCGAAAGGAGCCGCGCCCGTTTCCTCGGTTGCACGATCTTCCACGGGCTCCGCAACGGCCGCTTTTTCTATATCCGAGGGGCAACAGGCGCCCGAAAGGGCGGAAACTGCAATCTCTTCATTTATAAAGGCCTCGTCATCGGCGGACGAAGCCGAACCCTCCGACGGCTCACAGGCAACAGCCTCCGCGGCGTCACCCCCCGAAGCGTTCTCTTTTGTCTCCGTTTCCGCAAGGATTTTCCTATTTTCCACAGGCTCCGAAAAATCGGATTTGGCCGCGTCCGCCAAAGCGGTATCCCCCGTCGAACTTGTCGCGCTTGTCGGGCTTGTCGCGCTTGTCGAGCTTGCCGCCACCGTCGGCACCATGCGCGCGATTACGAAGCCGCCGTGCGCCGCTTCTTTCTCCCCGCTGAAAAAGTGCGCGGAAACGCGCCCGCCGCGTTGACCTCCGTCCGCTTTCAGATACCGTTTGCCGAGTATCTCGTCCAGCGCGGGCATATCGCCGTCGGCCGTGCGCGCGGCGATTTCCTCGTCGCTCATCAACAGGCCGTCCGCAATCGCCGCTTCTTCCTCCGCGCCGCCCGTAATCGCGCCCTCGAGGGCTTCCACCGCTTCGGTAAGCGTAGCCGCCGCATTTGTCGGTTCAAATATCAGCTCTCCCATTTTTGAAGCCTGCGTTTTAAGCCGCACGCGGTAACCGAGAGAAGCATAATATTCCGCCACGGCGCACGCGTCCTCTTCCGCTTTGAGCCGCGCTTCCTCGCGCGCTTTTTCAGCGGCGCGGCGACGGGCCTCCTCCGCGATACGGCGCTTCGCTTCCTCGACGAGGTCGTGCTTTTTCATATACGCGTCAAGCTCAAGAGCTTCGTCCACGGCGTTTCGTATCTTCAATTCGTCGCGCGAAAATTTTCGGGGCGGATTGACGTAAGAGACGGGCGTCACCTTGCGGTAAACACAGTCGTTGAGGTTAAACTTTTTCTGTTCGACGGGCTTGATGTCCTGCACGATCAGCGGCTGGAAAGGAACGCCTTCCTCCTCCGCAAGCGTATCCGCCGCCTTGGCGATCTCGCGGCGGAACACCGTATATTGCAGAGCCAGATCGGCATACATGCGCTCGATCAACGCGCGGTCGGGCTTTTCCGCCTTTTGTTCGACGGAAATGCTGTACCCTACCTTCTCATATCCCTCGATAAACTGCCAAAGCTCGAGGCATTGCCTCAAATCGCGGTTTTTCATGAGGGCGTTGGTGCGCATAACGGGCGGGCGCACATACGCGCCGTTCATCGACTTCGCAAACGGGGAATTGTAATACATCGTCACGACGGAATTCAGCCGCATCACCCGTTTCAAAAGCGGGTCGGCTTCCGCCGCTCCCTCCGCGGATTCGGACACGGTAAGCCCGAAACGCACGCTGCTGACCAGCGTTCCGTCGCGGAATTCGGCGGAAATATCAAACTGCGTGCTGTTTTCCGCGCCGTTTTTGACCATTTCGTTGTAGCGCTTATTGACGAACAGATACAGCTGACGGATCAGCGTATTGATAAAACGGTTTTCATAGGTGAGCAGGGTTTCCTCGTGAAAGACGTTGAGTATTTTCGAGGGCGTTATCTCGTCCCCTTTTACCTCGCTGATATAGTCGGTATGCTGCGCCAGATGCTGAATGGAACGGCTGGTAATATTGCGGGAAAGCTCGATAGGCTTTACCTCATCGAGCTCCTCAATATACCGCGACGGACGGCGGATAACGTTGTCGAGAGGCAGAATACACGCTTCGATCGCGTCGATCCATTCCTCCTCGATTTTTTTATTGACGAGCTTGCGGAACATGGAAATTTCCACGTTTCCCGCCTTCAGCCCGCCGACGAGATTTTTGAAAAAGGGCTGATCGGCCAACAGCTTTGCAATATATCCGTAAAGCTCGTCGGAAGTATTTTTACATTCGTCTGACGTCGGCATAGCGCCCTCCCTTCATTTTTATCCGTCAATACATCTTGCGTATCCGCTTCAGATAGGCGATACATTCCGCCATAGCGTCCCGCCCGAACAGCCTGTCGAGATATTCGATCAGCGGATTGATTTCGTCGCGGATCAAAGACAGGTTAAGTCCTTCAAACTTACGGATAACTTTCGTAGCCAGCATATAATCGACGCCCTCCGTTTCCGTTCCGCCGCAGGCGACATATACGGGGACGAAAATCCCCAGCTGTTTCATGATACGGTTACCGAACGCCACGCGGAAATGCGCGATGACGTAATCGTCCAGCTGTGTAATCTTATCGAGGATATCCCGAGACACGGGGTGCTCGTCGATCGCCTTGCGATAGAGCGCATCTACCTCGGAATAGCTGATACGGCTCGCAGGCGTAGGCGGCGCGTCGAAGGGCACGCCCTTGGAATCCAGATTGATGGTAAACGCACGGTCATATACCTTATCCGACACGGAGAAAGTCGAGTCGTCGTTGTTGGCTGTGCCGACATACCACACGTTTTGCGGGATCAGCAGTTTGCCGTCCTCGAGGTGTCTGGGATCGTCGGGCCATGCCGCGGGGACAAGCGAGATATTCCATTCCTTCGGGTTGGGCATTTCGAGGACGGAGAGCATTTCCGCAAAATAATATTCGACGCGGGCAATGTTCATTTCGTCGAGGACGATAATATTGATATCGTCGTTGTAGGAAGCCTCGTAGATACGTTTCAAAACGTCCGTTTCGTTGAAACGTTTGGTAAATTCGTTGAAATAACCGAACAGCTCCGTGCGGTCGCGCCAGGAGGGCTGAACGGAAGCAATCGTCGCGTCGTTGAGGAAAAATTTCCCCATCGCATACGGCAGCGACGTTTTACCCGTACCCGAGATACCTTGCAAAAGAATCATTTTGGTGGAAGCCAGCCCCGCGAACATCAGTCGGATTGTCTTGGATTCGTAAAAAAGTCCCATCTCGGAACAGGCGAAGTTTCGGAAATCGGCGCACAGCGTCCGAAGGTCGAAGCCGTGACGATAGAGCGGCTGTTCGTAGAATACGTATTTTTCGTCCACGGCCGAAAGGCGGAAAAACCGATGTCCCGCGCCCGCGGCCACTGCCGTCTCTTCTTCTTTTTCCTCTTCCTTTTCCGCGTTGGAAAGCGCCAGCTGCTGTTCGCGCAGCGCGGCGTCCTCCGCTTCCGCGTCGTTGTATTCCTTTCGGACCGAATCGACAATTTCATTCACCGCGTCCAGCGTCAAAGTGCCGTTTGCAAGCTTAAGTTCCATAATCTTTTCTTTTTCCGCGGTGAGCCGTGCAACGTCGCGGTGAAGGTCGGAAAGCTCGCGGAGCAAATCCTCGTTTCCGATCAACGTTTTACGATAGCGCAACCATTTTTTGATCAGCAAAACGATCATATAAACGATAGCGGCAAATAAAGCGATTATCAAAAGCACGACGACGATCGCAAGTATCCATTGAAGCACGCCGAACGAGGCCGCGTGTTTTTTGAAAACAGACCAGTACCCCGCGACGTTTACCGTCTGAAACAGCCCCAAAAAAAAGCCTTTTATCATCGCCCAGATACCGCCGAATAACTGGTCCATAAATTCAAAAAACCAGCTGATAAAATTATCCAAAATGCTCCTCCTTAAGGCTTCGGCCTGAAAGTTTTCCCTTACGGGAAACGAAAACAAGGGAAAAATCGTAAAAAAAGTAAAATAAAAGCAAGCCCCTATAAAAACGAGAGACTTTTGATTTCGATTTTAACGCGGCAAAGTCAATCGTCGAAACCGCCGTCTTTCGGCTTTGTGTCGTCTTCGCCCGCCTGTTGACGGAGATATTCCTCCACCGCTCTGCGCTTGATTTCCTCTTCGTCCGCGACGGAAATCTTTTTCTGTTTCGTCGCTACAATCGCGGAAATGACGTTATACAATTCGTAAATAAAGAAGAGCGCCAGCGGAAGTACAATCACGACTAAAAATCCCGTGGACGACTGTAAAAAGTCGAGAACCTTACCCATTCCCCCAAGCTTCGCCCCCGTATATTTGCCGACGACGGTATCGTGACGGACGAGGTGTTCGTCGGGCGTGGCGTTGGTTTCCTTATTGTCGCCCTGCGTGCGGTAATAAACGTTGTTGTTTTTATAGTAATCCTCGTCGTCCTTGACGGAATTTCCGCCCGCATCGACGATATCGATAATACGGTGAGTATTTAGTTCGTCTTTGCCGTCTCCGTCGAGATCGGCTTTGAATGTAATCACGTCGTCTATCTCGAGCGTCATTTTTTCGACGCCGCTCAAGGTATCGTCGAAAATAAGATCCCCTTTCTTAAAGGTCGGGTTCATGGAATCCGACTGTATGGTAATCAAGCTCTTTCCAAAGATAGAGGGAACCCCGTCGTTGTTGGCGGCGGCGGAAAGAGAGAAAACCATGGTAATTGCGGCAAACGCAACAAAGAGCCATAATATTACGTTTCCGACAATCTTGAGTGCTTTTTTCATCGATACTTTTTCTCCGTTAGATATTTTCCGACGCGGCCGCTCGGGAAAAATTCCTCGAAACAATCGGAAGTATAATTATTATACCACATTTCAAAGGAATTGTCATGAATTTAAGTATAATTAATGAAATTAAATGAGGCAGAGGAAGTCGGTGCTTGCCGTCAATCCGTCTGCCTCATTTTTATCGAATATAAATTTATTCTTTAATAGCTAATGCCACCGTTAAAGAGTAGTCGCTTGTCAAAGAAGCAAAATTGCTTGTCGTAGTCAACGGATCTTCTCCATCCAACCAAATACGGACTTTAACCTGATAAGTTTTGGTCGAAATAGCAGTCCAAATCACAGCGTCATTCGTATAGTAAGACATTGTGCCTACAGCTGTACCTGCGGTTCCGCTTGCTTTAGTAGCGTTCCACGCTTTTGTTTTATCTGTGCTACGTTCATTGCTCATTAACGGAGATACATTATTAGCCGTCGCAGAGGAAGCCGTTGTTTCAGCCACAAAAATTGTCCAACGAAACGCATTTTCCGTGCTATTAGATCCCGTTCCCGTATAAATAACTTTAGTGTCCGCTACGGAATAAATGATTTCTTTATCCACATTAGCAGAACTTTGCACATAAAAAGTATAATCTACATATCCAATAACCGTAGTACCATAATCTGCTTTTAAATTCGTAAAATCAGTTTCCAATTTTTTTATTTCAGTTTCGTCCGTAATTGTTCCTGCCTCTTGCACACCTTTTGTTGTAGCATAATAGAAAGAGTCGTCTGTACCATTAACAGAAGAAACAGGAACAACAGTTTTGGGATTAGCTTCCGTAAGAGTTTCAGATGATTTTTTCGCCGAAAAATCAGTGGTCGTGCTAATCATCAAATCACCAGGCGTGACAACATTCACATTCATTCCCCCGGCGGTAACCTTGTTATTCATGGAGAACCAAGCATAAGAAGCCGTGGAAAGCATAGACGCGGAAACGAGAAGCATCGCAACCGCAGGAATCAATTTACGTGCATTTTTGTTCATATAAATTTCTCCTTTTCCTCGGCTCGCTTTATTTTTTTTATGTACCGAGGTAAAATTTTTTAATATGTCCACTCCCCTTTCGGAGATTATGGCAAGATGAAAAGGATTATTCGGCCGACTCGGAAGCTTCCGTGCCTTCCACTACGTTAAACTGCATTTCGCATTTCAGCTGACCGCCGATCATGCCGTCCTTGCAGTCCGCGTCGTTGCCTTCTATCCACATGACTATCGTAAATTTTGCAATGTCGTTGGGTTTGAAGTCCGCCCGCTCGCCCAGCATTACGGTCTGCGCCGTCAAAAACGGCGTCGTCCCTTCCTCGGGCAGCCCCGATCCGTCCGAACGAACTCGGGCATATGTGGTATAGTTTCCATCGACGTATAAACGAATACGAATGGCTTTATCCACATCCTGCGAAATATCGCTCAAAGTGATCTGATACCGATATGTCAGCGTATTTTCGCCATTGTTCATAAGATAAAACGTATAGGCAAAATAGTTGGGGCCGTTGTGTTGTCCGTCTATGTGGTCGAGATCGGCGGGAAGATCGGCCTCGGCGATATTTGTGATATCGGGCGTCTCCTTGGCCGCAATCGTCGCGGACGGCCGTTCAAACGTACGGGTCTCGCTTAAGATCAGGCTGTATTCCGCACTGTTGTATTTATTGATGCTTATCGTCAGCGAACCGAACTTTTTATACAGCGACACGGAGACGTACCCCGCAAATAAAAGAACCAAAATCGTACTGACGATCCCTCTCAGAAGACGCATGGTCAGCATATATTTCTTTGCGGCCGCCGCGTCGGTTACCAGACGACGGTTACGGAAATTGCTCATGCGCTATCCTCCCCGAAAAGACTTTCGGCGGGAATACCCGTTCCTCCCACAAAATAGTCCGCGGGATAGTCGTCCTCGGGCAGAGGAAAACTCTCGGGCGGGAAATATTTCCCGCTCTTAAACAGCTGCGCCACCGTGACAAAACCCACCGCATCGGCAAGGCCGGCCAGCGCACGGGCGTCCGCTTCCCGCCTTTCCAGCGCGCACGAAAATTCGGGCGCAAAAAATATGTAATCGAATTTAAGTCCCTTCAGCCTAAGCGGCGGACAATATTCCTCACCGTAGCCGACAAGTGCCGTTTTAAGTCCTTTTTCGCGCGCCTCCTCCAATTTCAGATTGAGGTCGCCCGCGTCCATAAACAATACTTCGCCCGTAAACGCGAAGCATATCTTTCCCGCTTCCGTTGCCGAAAGCTCCGACAAAAAATCGGAAAAAGCGCGTTTCGCCGTCTTGCCGAGGAACATCTTCAGCGACATGGAAATAACCACGAGCGGAAGTTCCCTTCCCTCCTCTGCAAGCCGCGTAAACAGCCGCCGCGTTTCTTCCAGCTGCCACATCGCCAGCTTTGCGCCGCGAAGGGTGGCCGCCGTAGAAGGCTCGTAGGTCTCGGGCGCTATAACGCCCAGTTTCAAAGAATTGACAAACAGTTTGGATAGATAGCCCAGGCGCGAACCGTCGGAAATACTTTCAATGGGATAAAGCCGCCATTCGAGAGGCTTTACCCCTGCGGCGGCATATTCCCTCCTGCGTGTTTCCATAACGGTTTCGTTCCTCTTATCCATGCGAAAATCCTTTCTTTTCAAGCGATTATGTTACGCAATATTAAAATATTGCGTAAAGCAAGGACGTCCTTGCTTTAGGTTATTTAATTGAACAGCCGACGCGCACGACGTAAAAGCGAGAGATTGGAATCGAACTCGGTTTTTGTTAAACACGGAGCCGCTTTTCCGGCTGTTACATTCACCGCCCGGAGCGACGGGCGAAAAATGCCGAAGTTATCCGAAAAAATTCTTCAAAAACGTTTTCTGCTTCTCTTTTTACGGAAAAAACTTTCTTATTACTGACACTCAAAAGAAATCTTCGGCAATTTTTATTTTGCATTCTTTGGAAAACAAAAAAAAAACAGTTGCACGTCAATTCTTTTCCTTAGGAAATAGAATTGTGTGCAACTGGCTAACTTCAATAACAGGAAGTCCCTATAGCTTTGCGTCGCTGCGTTTCCGCAGTTTTGCCTTTTATACACGACTCTCAAACGAGCAGATTTCTTTATTGCCGTATTCGGTTTTGTAAACTAATTATATCATATGTTTTTTATATTGTCAATCATTTTTTTGCGCTTTTTTCGTCAAAGTTTCCTTTTTCACTAAATTGAAAAAAGTTTTGTCGAAAAATAAAAAATTGTGTCGTCCTCCGCAGCAAAGCCAATAGAAACAATTAATAGGCGCGCGCGTGCGCGGAAAACTTTAACACCGTCTGCAACAGGAAAAACGCCGCGGGAATCCCCAAATACCACTTTACCGCTTTCACATCGAGCAAAGAACCGCTTAAAGCCGCTTTCCAGGACTCGGCAAACAACAGAGCGCACGCGGCAAGCAAAACCAACGACAGCAGCCCCGCAAACACGATGCCGCCCCTTTTCAGCATGGAATTTCCCTGACGGAAAGACGCAATCGCCATAAACAGAAACAGCACGGCCAAAACCCCGAAAATAACGGCAAACAGCAGTGCGGAATTATCGGAAATTTTTCCCAGCCAATCGAGAAACACGCCGTCAAACGCTTTTTCCACTCCGTTTCCGATCTTTTCCCAGGCGTTTGTCAGGGCCGCGGGAAGCCCCGTCGCTTTGACAAGATCGATTACGATATAACCCGCCGTCATGACGAGCGCCGCTAAAAAGCCCAAAACGTCCAATATGCCGCTGAATTTCGCGCGTTTCAAATCCACCTTTTCCATCATTTACCTGCCTTATCAAATTATTCCGATTTATATTCTATCATAAGTTTTTCGGGTTGTCAATACCTTATAAAAAATTTTGCGCAATTTTTGCATAATTTTGCAGCCCCTTTTCTAAATTTTTCAAAACGATAAAATATCCATAGGCTCATCGGCGAAAAAGGAGGCGCCGTGTCCTTCGAGAAAAGCGCGCGATTTGAAGCCCCAGGTGACGGAGATACAGGGCAGACCCGCGTTTTTTGCCGTCTCTATATCCACCTCCGAATCCCCGATATATACCGCCCGTTTTCCGTCTTCTTCCAAAAGCTTCAAAACGGAAAGCACCGAATCGGGCGCGGGCTTTTTCCGTATCCCCGCGTCCTCCCGTTCGCCCGCCGCCGCGTCGATGAGCTTTCCGAAAAAGCGGGCGGAAAGCTCCCGAACGGCAAAATCGGCTTTATTGGAGACGATTGCCGTCTTTGCGCCCCGCGCTTTCAATTGGGTCAGCAGCTCCGTGACGCCCGCGTACGGCTTTGTTTTATCGAAACAATGCGCGGCGTAATGCGCCTTAAACGCCTCGAATATCCCCGCGAAATCGGCCCCGCAGGGCGCGGCGCGCCGCACGAGCAGGCGGATACCGTTCCCCACAAAGCCGCGCACCTCCTCCCGCGAGCGCACGGGACAGCCGAAGGCTTCCAGAGCCGCGTTGACGGACGAGGTCAAATCGTCCAGAGTATCGAGAAGCGTGCCGTCGAGGTCGAAAACATACGTATCGAACATCGCTCACAGCACCGACTTGATTGCTTCCACCGCGCCCGAGCGGTTTTCGCTGCCCGTCTTGACGTAAATAGCGGAAATATAATTGCGGGTGGTGCCCTCGGAGATTTTCAGCGCCGAGGAGATCTGGCGGTTGGTAAAGCCCTCGTAAAGCATAAGCGCGATTTCCACCTCGCGGTCGGAAAGGGAAAAGGCGCGCTTGAGCTTGATTTCGCGGTCGGAGGAAACGTTTTTCGCCGCGTCCGCGATACGGCGCGCGATTTTCGCGGGGAGAATGGTATCCCCCGCATAGGCGTTTTTCACCGAGTCGATGAGCGCCGTGCTGCCGATATCCTTTAAGAGATATCCGCTGGCGCCGTTATTGATGGCGTTGAGGATATAATCGCTGTCGTCGAACGTCGTGAGGATCACCACCTTCACGTCGGGATATTTCGCCTTTATGCTCTGCGTGGCCACCACCCCGTTCATGTTGGGCATACGAATGTCCATCAGCACCACGTCGGGCGGATTTTTCTCCATTTTTTCAAGCGCGTCAAACCCGTCAAACGCCAGGCCGATGACCTCGAGCTCGGGGTCCGTTTCCAAAACGCTTTTGATCCCCTCGGCCAAAATCACCTGATCGTCCGCAATCATCACCTTAATCTTTTTATCCATATTTTTCTTTCTCCTCTCTCATAGCCCTTTATTCCCGCGGGTGTCCGCGGGCAAAGTGAGATGTATCTCAAAGCCCTCGTCGGGCTCCGAAACAAACCAGACGTCCCCGCCCAGGCTTTCGGCGCGGCTCGACATGCCCGTCAGGCCGAACCCTTCCTTCAGTTTATTTATCTCCACGCCCGAGCCGTTGTCCGAAAGCAGAAATTCCAGCTTTTTGCCCGTTTGCTTCAATTCAAACCAGAACGCGGTGGCGCCGCCGTGGCGCAGGCCGTTGGAAATCCCCTCTTTCAGCGTATTGCACAAAAATCTGTACTTCGCGTCCGATACCGCCGCGTCGTCGATGTCCGAACGTATTCTGATCCCCGTGCCGTCCATGCTTTCGTTGATGATGCCCTGCAAGGCGTCCTTCAGAGTCTGCTTGCCCGAAATGCCCGACAGCAGATGAACGCTTTCCCTCAGCTCCTCCAGTGCGTGTTTCGCCTGTAAATTGGCGGCGATAATTCTGCTTTTCGCCTCCTCGGGATTTTTGTCTATAATGAGCTTTGCCGCTTCCGTCTGCATGATGACCGTCGTCATGGAATGTCCCGCCGTGTCGTGGATATCCTTTGCGATCCGCTGGCGTTCCTCCAGCAAAGTCACCTCCGCGAGATCGTCGTAAGCCTTTTGCAGCTCCGCCTTGCTTTGATCCAGCGCCTTCAATGCCTTGCCGAGGCGCACGTACTGCCGATAAAACCGAACGGCCAGATTGACGAACACGAAATGGATCACAAGGATCAGAAGGTCGTTGAAGCATTGGGACAGGAGCGGCAACACGGAAACGCTTTCGCCGTATAAAAACCAGTTCGACGCGCCGAACGTGACGACATAAACCGCCATACACAGCACGCAGAGCACCGCCGAAGGCAAAATTTTCTCCGAGCTCAAATAAAATTCCGTCAAAACGATTACATACAGGGTACTCAAAAAGGTACTTCCCGTAACCCCTGTGAGTACAAACGCCGCCACGAAATCGATGACGTAGCAGTAAACTTTATTGCGGAAGCCCTTCACGGCGAACAGCTTAATCGCTTCGGAAATCGTAAGCACCGCTTCCACGCCCAGCGTAGCCGCCAGCCACCACCATTTATGTGAGGCGACCGCCCTGCCGGCCTGCTGCAACAAAATCAGGATCTCCACAAACACGAGAATCCCGAACAACAGTCCTCTTCCCAGCCTTAAAAAATTTTCCTCGTCTTTGAAATCGGGTTTTTCAAAAAATCTCGAAAGGCGGAACCCGTGTTTTTTTTCGGGGGCGTCGGCGGTTTTCTCGCCGCGTTTTTTTGCGGGCGTCTTTTCCCGATTGTCTGCGGGGGCGTTTGCGTCTCTTTCGTCGGCTTTCCTTTCGCGCCCGTTTTCAACGCCCCTTTCAATCCCTTTTCCCGCCGAAACCTCCCCCTCTGTTTTCAGGCCTTGTTGCAAGTTTTTCTCCGAAGAAATCGGTTCGGACTCTTTTCTTTTTTTCACGTCATACGCCTCCCCGCTCCTTCAATATCGCGCCGATGGAAAACTCGCGGTTGATTTCCTTCATTCTGCCGCTTCGGTAATAACTGTAAACGCCGACGGGAGAATAGATGTAATGGTCGCAGAACAGGACGTTGTGAATACTGCAGATAAGCTGTATCTGATTGGTTGTCTTATCGTCGGAGGGGGAAGGAAAACAGCTCCCCGAAAGGTGATTATGCACAACCGCCACCCCCGACGGCTTGTTGACGAGAATGAGCTTTGTCAATTCCTCCGGCTTCATCACCACACGTTGGGGATTGTCAATCGTAAACCGCTTGCAAAAAACGATATTTTTACGTTCGTCGAGCAGGTAAAAGTCCAGCACCTCTCTATCCATGCGCGCATAGCGTTCGTTGATGTAGGAAATAAAAGATTCAGGGTCGAATCTGCGGGGAAACGCTTCTTTGTCCGCCTCGTAATAGGTCTCGTAAAACCGCCCGATACAGCGGAGGTAGGCGGCCACGTTTTCGCCCACCCCGTCCACCAGCTTCAGCTGTTCGACGGAGGCGGAAAACACGCCTCGGATGGACCCGAACGCCGTCAAAAGCCGATGCGCCAGATCGTTGGTATTGCGGCGGGGAAGCGCGTTGAATAACAGGATTTCGAGAAGCTCGTGCTCGCAGAGGACGCCGGTATCTAATTTTTCGATGATTCTGTGACGATGCCCGTCGTGTTCGGACATAAGCTGCCTCCGCCCTCGTTTTTCTCATTTATTGTAGCATACTCTTGCGAAAAAGTCAAAGCCTGTTCCTCGTCATAAAATATTTTCTTGGTTTTTTTGCTCCTTTTTCCGCGTTTCGGTTTACCTCGGCGCCCGAAACGTGTATAATATAAGTAAGCTTTTTTCAAAAACTAAAAAAGGACAAACTGCTATGACCCACGTTATGGAAAATTATTTCAACGATATCGTCGATTCCATCTGCAAAACGGTGAAATTCGATTCCTCTTTGAAGCCCGCGGAAGGCGAATATCCTTTCGGAAAGGAAACGGCGGACTGCCTCGGTTATTTCCTTTCCCTCGCCGCGGGGATGGGCTTTGAAACGCACAACTACGACAACTACGTCGGGGAAGTGATCTTTGGCGAGGGCGAGGAGCTTGCCATTCTCGCCCATCTCGACGTGGTGCCCGCGGGCAGCGGCTGGACGTTTCCGCCCTTCGGCGCCGTCATCAACGACGACCTCTCCGCGGGCGGCGTGCGCGGCGTCAAAATCTGGGGACGTGGCACCATGGACGACAAGGGTCCCGCCGTCACCGCGCTGTATTGCCTCAAGGCGCTCAAGGACGAGGGCTTTTGCCCCAAGCGGAAAATCAAGCTCATCGTCGGCTGCAACGAGGAGAGCGGCTGGGCCTGCCTCGAGCATTACAATCAGGTGGCGCACATGCCCGACGAAGGCTTCTCGCCCGACGCGGACTTTCCCGCCATTTACGCGGAGAAAGGAATACTGCATTTTTCGGCGGCGTTCCCCATGACCGAAGCCCCTTTCCTGTCTTTGACCGCAGGAGGAGCCGTGAACATGGTCTGCGATGACGCGATTGCCGTTTTGACGGACGCCGCCGCTCAAAGGCTGACGGGCTATACCAATAAAGCCGCGGGCACCTCCTTCCAATTCGATCGCGAAAGCAAAACCCTTCGCGTGCGCGGCAAGTCGGCGCACGGCTCCACGCCCGAAAAAGGCGCAAACGCGCTGGGGGCCATGCTCGGCTTTTTCGCCTCCTTCCACGAGGGCTGCAAAAGGGTTTACGATTTCCTATTTGCAGACGCCGAGGGATTGAAAAAAATAAACGACGAAACGGGCACGCTTACGATGTCCCCCGATGTGGCGAGCTTTGAAAACGGCGAGCTTGTCGTCACGACGGATATCCGTTTCCCCGCGACGCATAAGAAAGAAGAGATCGAAGAAGCTTTGAAAAATGCAGGGCTGAAATACGAAATTCTCCATTACCAGGCGCCCCTCTACAACGATCCGAACGGCAAGCTGATCCGCACGCTGATGGGCGTATATAACAAGGCGACGGGAAGAAACGACAAGCCCATCGCAATCGGGGGCGGAACGTACGCCCGCGCGCTGAAATGCGGCTGCGGCTTCGGCCCCGAGCTCGAGGACGAGGAAGCGACCATCCACCAGCCCGACGAATACATTACGTTCGACCGCATCCGCCTGATGAGCGAGATCTATTACGAGGCAATCAAGGAATTGACGAAATAAGTCGCTGCAAACGATAAAAGAGTTGCAACTAAACGGTTGCAACTCTTTTTATTTATGTTACTTTAAGAGCTGCCAAGCAAGGATAACAAGCCGTTTTATGGAAAAAACGGACAGTTTTTCAAAACAATGGACGGCCGCGAGGCAAAAAACATCCACGCTCTCCATGGTAATATCCGCCGTATATTGTCGAACTACCACGGCAACGCGACTTAACGGGCTTTCAGTCTTTCCCGAAGCACTTTAAGTAGCTCCGCCGCAGCGGCGCGGTGATCAGCCACACGGGGATGGTTGGCCTCGGACGCGGGCAGCTTTCGGCAAACAATGTTTTTGCCGTTCCCTGACAATTCGTCTGAAACAGACCTCAGCGAAGCTTCGTTTCCCGCAGTCATCATGCCGTAAAGCAAAATGATTTCCGTATCCCGTCCGTACCTCGTCCAAAGCTCTTCGCAGAACTTTTTCATTTTCTTCTTATAACGGGCTCCACCGTCCGCCCAATCAAACCAGACGTCGTTGGTGCCGATATTGACAAGCACCGCGTCGGGACGGTAACCATCGTCGCTCCATTCGGGATTGACGGACGGAGAATGTAAAAAGTCGTTTTCAGCCAGATAAGTTTTCTTCCAATTATTTTCCAAAACAAACGGATTTCCCCACGCGGAGTACAACCCTATTCCCGTACGGGCCATACAGCGGATATCCGCGCCGAACTCCTCGGCCGCGAGCCAGGCGTACGTCAGACAACCGTTTTGCATGTTGTCCGAATCGTTCTCCTCGGGCGTCCCGCGCAAATTGTTATGTCCCACCGTAATCGAATCCCCGTATATTTCTATCTTGCACGACCGATCCTCCGGCCGGTCGGTAAAATAGCCGTCCGTCGAAATCTCGGAAAAGGCAAGGGAAGTAGTATAAGCTTCCGTAATTTTATATACCCGCACAGAGTGTTCTCCTTCGGAAAGGTTTTCCGCCAGCGTATAAAACGTGGTCTCTTTCGTTTTGGAAAGGCCGATCACCTGTTCGGCGGGATCGGACGAACCATCGATCAACACGCATATCCGCGGCGTCTTATTCCCTGCCGCCGTAATCTCCGCACGAAGTTCCGTCCCATAAAAATTTACCTCAAACCCGCTTGCGGTATTGTAACAGTTCACTCCGCCGTCGAGGAAAAAATTCCTTCCCGTCCATTTAATCAGCGTCTCTTCGCCGCTTAAAGAAGTATATTTGCCCGAATTGACGGTGACGCGGCAGACTGCCTCGATCTCGGTATTGCTTCCGTTCGAAAGAGCGGAAGCCGTAATCTCCGCGATTCCCTCTTTTATCGCCGTCACCTTTCCATCCGCACCCACCGAAGCCACGTCGGGCGCGGAGGAATTGTAAGAAATCTCTCCTACATTTTCCCCCGAAACCGACGTTTGCAACGTCATTCCCACGCCCACACCGTAGTTCCGTTTATCGAAGGCAAGTCTGCCCTCGGGAACGGGATCGGGAATTTGAGGAGCGCTTTCCGAAGATTGGTCGGACAAAGAGTTTCCCGAGGAGGCTTCTGTGGGGTCAGAAACGGACGCCGGGTTTTCGTCCGATCTTCCGCAGGCAAAGCCCAAACACGAAAAGAACAGGGCCGCAAGCAATACGGCCGCATACTTTTTTATTTGCCTATACATCGACATTTTTCCCTCCACAATTTTCAAGGCGTCTCCCCCGACGGGAATGCCTCTGTTTTACGATTTTATTTTATCATAAAAGCAGAAGGAAGACTATATATTTTTTTATTCCCGATATGGAATTTTTTATGGACTATATTAATATAAAAATATGTACTCCGCAAGAAACCCTGCGGAGTACATATTTTAGTGAGAGAATATGAAAAAAGTTTAAGTATGGTCAAAGCCAAGCCCCCGATGTCTTATCACCTTATCCTTATACAATATATATTTTACCATATGATACCGTTTTTACGTGATAGAACTGTGAAAATTTAGTGATTGTTTGACGAAATATCATAAAAATAGAACTTTTATCATTTCTCTCCCTTTTTACTCTCCAAAAAACGACAAAAAATTCAATATATTGAATAAAACAACATTTTTATACACAAAATTTCGAAAAGACGGCCTCTGCCACGCGCAGCCCGTCGGCGGCGGAGGAAGTGATTCCGCCCGCATAGCCCGCGCCCTCGCCGCAGGGATAAAGCCCTTTTGCGGAAGGCGATTGCATGTCCGTTTCCCGCTCGATACGGAGCGGAGAGCTGGTGCGGGATTCCACGGCGGTCAATACGGCGTCGGGACAAGCGAAGCCCTTCAGCCGTCTGTCCATATCCACGATCGCCGCACACAGGGCAGAAGTCAGCGGCGCGGGCAAAACCGCGTCGAGCTCGGCGAAAGACGTCCCCGCGGCATACGTGGGCAAAACGCTTCCGAAGCCGCCGCTTTCCCTTTTTCTCAAAAAGTCCCCCACCAGCTGAACGGGAGCCGCGTACGAGCCGCCGCCCGCCCGAAAGGCCGCCCGTTCCAGCCTCCGCTGAAATTCCACGCCCGCCAGAGGCGAATCATCCCCGAAGTCCGCGGCCGTCACCTGCACCACCAACGCGCTGTTTGCGTTGACGCCGTCGCGGGCATAGTCGCTCATGCCGTTCGTAACGACGCCGCCCTCCTCGCTGGCCGCAGGCATTACATACCCGCCGGGACACATGCAAAAGGTAAACGCCGCGCGCTCCGAGGCATGCGAAACCAATTTGTAATCGGCCGCGGGCAGAAGGGAAAACTTTCCGCCGTATTGCGCTATCCCTATTTCCGATTGCAGATGCTCGATACGCACACCCACGGCGAAATCCTTGCCATGCATAGCAATTCCCCTCGATAACAACATCTCGAAAGTATCCCGCGCGCTGTGCCCTACGGCCAGTACGACGGCGGAAACGTCTGTTGCCTCTTCCCTTCCTTCACGGATAAATTTTACCTTCGCCGCCCGTCCGTCCCTCACCGCTATATCGGTGAGCTTGGTATGGAATAAAACGCGGCCGCCCCCTTCCTCGATAAACCGACGCATATTTTTTACGACGTTTTTCAGGTTGTCGCTGCCGATGTGCGGTTTGTTCAGCCAAAGGATCTCCTCGGGCGCGCCGAAACGCACAAACGTCTCCAAAACCTCCCGATTGAACGCGCCGTGCGTCTGGGTATTGAGCTTTCCGTCCGAAAAAGTACCCGCGCCGCCTTCCCCGAACTGTATATTGCCCTCGGTGTCCAACACCCGTTCCTTTGCAAATCTTTCGATTTTTCTTTCCCGTTCTTCTACGGCGGGACCGCGCTCGATCACCGTAGGGCGGATCCCGTGCTCCAGCAGCCGAACGGCGCAAAACAGTCCCGCGGGGCCGCTTCCGACGATCACCACGGGCGCGGAAGGCTGTTTCCCCTCGGGTATGCGCGGCAATTCCCGCTTTTCCTCCGCCTGTTTTTCGGCGGAAAATTCGATCGAATAAATATATTTCAGATCGTCTTTCTTCCGCGCGTCCAACGACTTTTTCAGTATCCTGAAATATTCGGGCTTAGCCCGCAGGTGCTTCTCCGCGAGCTTCCAAAGTTCGCGTTCCTCCTGCCCTACGTTCAGCTTGATATCCGTCAGTATCTTTTTCATGCGTCCTTCCGTTTTGCGCCACGCGCATTTATTCCGTCCGCCGCCGTCCGCGCGGAAGCGTATGCCCATTGCAGATTATATCCTCCGCACTCGCCGTCGGCGTCGAGGATTTCTCCCGCGAAATAGAGCCCTTCCGTCAGCCTGCTCTCCAGAGTTTCCTGCGTTTCCGCAAGCGGAACGCCGCCCTTGGTCACCTGCGCGTAATCGAACCCCAGCGAGCCCGTCACGGGTAGCGTAAAGTCCTTGATCATCTTCGCAAGCGCTGCGGTATTTTTTGAGCCGCAGCGTTTCGTCACAGCCCTGCCCAGTTGATTATTCAAAATTCCGCAGAGAAGCTCCCCGTCGGGGAGCGCAAAAGCCGCCGCCTTTCGCGCCAAGATTTCCGACAGCCTTTCTTCGGAAACGTCGGGCAGAAATTCGAGGGAAAGAGAAACGTCTCCCCCCTCCAGCTTGTCCGTCACAAATGCGGAAAGGCGGAAAATCGCGTCGCCCGAAACGCCGTAATCGGTAAAGATAACGTCCCCCCGAAACGCCGCGATCGCCTGCCCGCCCGCGCGGGCGGAAACCCGTGCCTCCGCGCGTATTCCCTTCAGCCCCTTGATATGCGCCGTTTCTGTTTTCAGTTGGACGAGAGAGGGATACAGCGGCGTCACGGTATGCCCGAAGCCCTTAGCGAGCGCATAACCGTTTCCGTCCGTCCCGAAATTTTTCGCCGCCTTTCCGCCCGCGCAAAGCACGACGTGTTCCGCCTGAAAAACCTCTTTTCCGCCGTCCGTTTCGGCGGTGAGCTCAAAAACATCCCCCTTCTTTGCCAGCGAGACGACTTTCGTCCCCGTCCGCACCCTCACGCCCTTATCCGCCAAGGCGTAACGCAGAAGATCGGTCACGGCGGAAGCCTGCCTGCCCGCCGGATACACCCGCCCGCGCTCGTCGGGGAGAAACAGCCCGCCGAGATTTTCCAGAAAGCCGACCAGCTCCTCCCTTCCGTGACGGGAAAGGATACGAGAAATACGTTCCTCGGAAGATACGTCGGACGAAAAATAATGCGCCGCGGACATATCGAGATTGGTGACGTTTCCCTGTCCGTTTCCCGTCGCGGAAAGCTTCCGCCCCAGCCTTTCGCCGCGCTCTAAAATCAGAACGCCTTTCCCGCTTAAGGCCGCCGCGCAGAACATTCCCGCCGCGCCGCCGCCGATAATTGCCGTGTGTATCTTTTCCATAATTTTTATTGTAATCCTTTTTCCGCATAAAGTCAATTTATTTTGAAAACTATTGAATTTTTTTTCGGTTAGCTATTGACTTTTCGAGCGAATTATATTACAATATATAGTGAAAAATATAAAATCATACATTCTTGTCCGGAGGTTGACATGTTTCTTGAATATTTGAAAGAAAATCCGATTTTGACTGCCGTGCTGGCCGCTTCTCTCGCGGTTATTTTTATCGTTATCGTCGCAATGGTCGTCAAAAACGCGAAAGCAAAGAAAAAGAACGCCTCCGACGCGGCTTCCGCGGCCGAGACGAATGATACGAACGCGCTTTCTTCTGCTTCCGAGGAAAAGGAGACCTGCGTCCGTCCCGCCTACGAAGCCGCCCCCGAAGCGATCGGAACGCAACCGATTGTTCCCGTCGGGGAGACGAGCGCGGAAGAGCCTGCCCCCGCCGCGCAAACGAGCGAAACGTCCGCCGAAGCGGAAGCAGAGGAGCGCCCCGAACCGCTCGAAAGCGGCGATGAGTCCGAAAGCGGCGAAAAAACGGCCCATGCGACTGAAAAAAATGAGGAGAGCGAAGTTATGCAGGCGACCGCTCTTGAAACCGACGAAGATAACAAAGAAGATAATAAAACGGAAGAAGCGAAAGTAGAGGAACCCGCGGCGGAATGTGCGCGCGAGGAAAGTCCCGCTGTCGCCGACGTAGAAAAAAAGGAAGAATCCGAGGAAAAGAAAACGGAAGATAAGGAAAAGAACGACGAAAAGACGGTTTGTCGTGAAACGAAAAAGGGAAAAAATAAATCCAAGGAGGACAAAATGAACATAGAAGACCTCAAAAATGCAATTGAGGACGAAGCCGATTTCTACGACGAGGACGACGAAAACGAGAGGATTGCGCGTTACAGCGGCAAATGGGTAATCTGCCGCGTGGTAACCGTCAGCGACAAAAACGCCGACGAGCTTCCCGCCGAGGGGGCGGGCGAGGAGACCTTTTTCTTTGAGCTTCACGCTTCCAACGGGGAAAAATTGCTCACCAGTGAGGAGTACACGACCTACAACGGCGCCATAAACGGCATTGAAACGCACAAGTCGAACATCGAGCGCGGCAACTTCAAAATCATGCTTTCGAAAAAGGGCGACTACATTTTCAAGCTGTTAAGCGGAAAAAATATGCTGTTGTGCATGGGCGAACACTATGCGACCAAAACGCGCTGTGAAAGCGCCATCGAATCGACGAAACGCTTTGCGCGAACCGCAATTCTCGACGAAAACGTACAGGATATCATCGTTACGCCTCCGCCCGAAGACGACGAAACGGAAGCCCTGCAAATCCCCGACAACGGGTACAACGGCAAATGGATTATCCGCGCCCATACCGCGGACGACGGCGAACAGGTATTCTATTTCGAGCTGTTGGCGTCCAACGGCGAAAAGCTTCTCTCCAGCGAAGAATACACGACCTATATCGGCGCCATCAACGGCATCGGAACCCACAAGACCAATATCGAACGCGGCAACTTCCGTATCTCTTTGACCAAACGCGGGGATTACATCTATAAGCTGCTGAACGGAAACGGACAGCTGCTCTGTCTCGGCGAGCATTACAGGACGAAGCGCAGATGCGAAAACGCCATCGAATCGGTAAAGCGGTTTGCGAAAAACGCGCCCATTCTCGCTGACCCCGAAACGGTAAACAAAAACGCCTGAGTGAATACGGATCGCCCCCTCGGAAATTCTTCCGAGGGGGCTTTTTACGTCGAAAAGGTTTTCATATCCTTCACTCTTTTTGCGTCGAAATTGTTTTCGTATTCTTCAATATTTTTACATCGAAACGATTCTCGTATCCTTCAATATTTTTATGCCCGAACGATCGGCTACTCCCCTTTCGCCTTTTCCTGTTCCTGCAAGCGGCGAAGCCGTTTGAAAAAGGATATCGTAAAGGGTATTGCGAACAGGAACGCAAGAAAATCGGAGACGGACTGCGCGCTCTGAATACCGAGCAGCTGAAGAAGCTGCGGCAGAATGAGCACGGCGGGAATATAGAAAAGCCCCTGCCGCGAGCAGGATAACAGCGCGGCGAGCGCCTTGTTTCCCACTACCTGATAAGTCAAGCCCGCCATGAAATTGAGGGGCAGCAGCGGCATACAGATACACTGAAGCCTTAGCGCGAGCGTACCGATTTCTATCGCCTTCTCCGACGAGAGAAACTGCCGCATGATCGCAGGCGCGGCAATCGCGCACACGACGGCAAAAACGCTCATGAGAGCCGTGGAAAATACCAGCGTAAACAGGTAGGCGCCGCGGACGCGGTCGAAACGCCGCGCGCTGTAATTATAGCCGAGGACGGGCTGGAAGCCCTGGCCGATGCCGAGGGAGATGGAAAAGGCGAACATAAACACTTTCTGCACTACTCCAAGCGCGGCGATCGCGCCCTGCGATTCGTAAGGCTGCGCCGCCCAATTAAGCAACACCGTGCAGAGGCTGGCGAGGATCTGACGGCAGAAGGACGGGAAGCCCGTGGCGACGATTTCCCCGTAAACGGCCGGCCGCTTCGAAACGGCGGAAAACCTCAGATGCGTGACGCTCTTTTTCGAAAGGAACATAAACAGCAGGATAAAAAAGCTGATCAGCTGGCTGGAAAACGTGGCGACGGCCGCGCCCGTAATCCCCATATTCAGCCCGAAAATAAGGATAGGGTCGAGCGCGACATTGATGACCGCGCCCGTCACCAGCCCGATCATCGACAAAAGCGCTTTCCCCTGCGAACGCAAAAGATTGTTCATGACGAAGGACATGCACATGAACGGCGCGGCGAGAAGAATATAGGTAGAATATTCCTTCGCGTAAGGCAGGATCAACGCCGTCGCCCCCAATCCGCGCATCAGGGGCGACAGAAAAATCAGGCCGAAGATCATGATAAGCACGCCCGCGGCGCCTGCGGCAAAAAAGGCCGACGAAGATACCTCGTCCGCTTCCTTTTGCGCCCGCTTGCCCAACAGCCTCGAAATAATGCTTCCCCCGCCCATACCGAAAGTAAACCCGATCGCCTGAATGATCGACATCAGCGACAAAACGACGTTGACCGCGCCCGTGGCGCTTTCGCCCAGGCCCGAGACGAAATAGGTATCGGCAAGGTTATAGAGCGAGGAGACCATCATGTTCAGCATGGTGGGAATCCCCAGCATCACCACCAGCTTCGCGACGGGCGTCCGCGTCATTTTTGCGAATTGCTTTCGCTCCTTTTCCTCTTCTTCACTTTGCATTTCTTCCGTGTTTCCCAAATGTCCCATAGTATTATTATACAAATCTTTTTTCAAAAACGCAACCGAACCGCAAGGGGAATAAGGCATAATTTTTCCCCGCACGGCGCAAACTGTCGGTATGAAAAGTTTACACCGTATTCTGCCCGCTTTATGCGCGGCGACGCTTTGTCTGTTTCTTCCTGCGGCCGCGGCCTGTTCGACGTCGGGAAACGCCTCGTCCGAGCGTTCGGTTCCCCGCATCGATATGCCCGCGGAAAGGCCGCCCTTTCCCGCACCCGACGGCGTGCCCTATCCGCTTCCGCACGACGGGGAACCCGATTTGTTGCTTCCCGACGGAATACCCGCGCCCCGTCCTCGGCCCGTGACGCCCTCCCGCCCTTCCACTTCGGGGGACGCGGAAAATATCCCCTCACCCTATTATCGGCATCGCCGCGGCAGACGCTCCGATTCCTATCGCAGGGACTCGGAAGACTGTCGGGACAAAGACGACTGTTCCTCCTGTCCCAAGCGTTCGGACGATTCGGAAAAGGAGGATTCGACGGCGGAAGATTCTTCCGCGCGGCTCCGTCCCACGCCCCGGGAAAAGCGTCAGCTTCCCCCCAGCCGCGAGCTTCCGTAAACGGCGGCGCCGTTTACATCAATCGAAGAATTTCGGTATAAATATCCTCGTCGCGCCCTGTAAATACGTCGAAGATCACCCGCATGGGATAATCGGCATGCTTCATCAACCATTGCTTTGCCGTGCCGACGGCGATTTCCGCCGCCTCGCCTGCGGGAAAATTGAAAACGCCCGTGGAAATACAGCAGAAAGCGACGCTTTTCAGCCCTTTTTCCCTTGCGAGATCGAGACAGGAAAGATAGCAGGATTTCAGCAGGCTTCTTTCCGTTTCGCCGACGCGGAGCGCAACCCTCGGGCCGACGGTATGCAGCACGTAACGGCAAGGCAGATTGTAGGCGGAGGTGATTTTCGCGCCGCCCGCGCTTTCCGCGCGTCCCTGCGCGCGAACAATCGCCGCACAGTCTTCCCGAAGCTGAAGGCCCGCGCGGGAATGAATGATATTGTCGATGCAGTTATGGAGGGGAATATAACACCCCGTAAGCTCCCCCGAAGCGGAATTGACGATCGCGTCGGCGTTCAGCCGCGTGATGTCCCCCGCATAGACGGCTATCCCCTCTTTATATCGCAATCCGTCTATCTCCTCGACGCCCCTGCGAAGCGTCTCCGTCCAGAACAATTTGTCCTGCGCGGCGAGAAAACGTTCGGGGACGGGCGCGGGAAAACGCCTGTTCATATATTCGCGGACAATTTTACGCTTTTCGGGATAGGGAAGATTGAAAGCCGCCACCATATTGCGTTCCGCAAAGAGAACCTCCAGAAGTTCGTCGCACAGCGCACCGCACTCCGCCTCGTCCGCCGCAGGACGGGGGCGGGGATAGGGTTCTACGCGGATAAAGCTCCCGTATTCCGATAAGGGTAAAGCTTCCATATTGCAACCGATCATTTTTCTTTCGTTTCCTTTCCGTAAAAATCTCCGCCCGAAAAACACAGGCGGGCTTGTTTTTTCGTTTGATTTTTCCTCTTTCGTGTGCTATAATAGAGCCATGAAAAAGAAAGAGCCCCCCAAACAGACAACTTGTTTCCGTTTTCAGTTCTCCAAGGCCGTTATTCTGTGCTGTGCGGGCGCGCTGGCGTTGTGCGCGGCCGCCATCGTTTCGTCCGTATGGCGGATTTTCAAAAACGACGGCCTGCACAGCTTTAACGATTGGCTGACGTATCCTTTACTCATTTTGATCAGCGTCGCGGGAATCGTTATCGTCGTCGCGCTTCTGATCAAGTCGCAGTACGTCGTCGATGACAAAAATTTTATCACGCAGTTCGGTCTCATCAAAAGCAAATGCGCGCTGAAGGACATCACTTCCGTGCTATTGGATACGGAGACGAACAAGCTCACCGTCTATATGGGGGAAGCGTTTTCCGTCATTTCCGTGCAAAAGAGCTGGAACAACGATTTCGTACGCGCGCTGTTAAAAGGCAATCCCGATATCGATTACAGCTATACGGTAAAAGAAAACAAACCCGACAAGCCCGACGATGAAAGCAAAAATAAGTAAATTTCAAACCTCGCCGCCTTCCGAACCGTCTTCGGGAGGCGTTTTTATCGCCCGCCCATCGTCCCGACGATATATTCCGCGTAAAGCTTCGCTACGTTGACGCCCGTCGCCGCTTCCAGCCCCTCGAAAAAGGCGTTGGAATTCACCTCGCATAAAACAGGCCCGTCTTCCCCGTAGAGCAGATCGACGCCGCAATAATCCAATTTCAGCACCTGCGCCGCCTTCTCCGCCGCCGCGCGAAATTCTTCCGTCAGCGCTACGGCGCGGCCCGTGCCGCCGAGCTCGATATTCGAACGGAATTCCCCCGCTTTCGCGCGCCGTTCCATGGCGGCGACCGCCTTTCCCCCTATCACGATCACGCGGAGGTCGCGGCCCGCCGAAGCGGCGATATATCGTTGATAAAAATGGGGCGCATACAGAAATTCCTGCGCCGTCGCCTTAAGCGCCTCCATATCGGGTAGGAGACGAACGTCCTTTCCGAAGGAGCCGAAGCTCTTTTTGGCGACGAGGGGAAATCCCAGCCTTTCCCCCACGCGCGCGAGGAAAGCCCCGTCCGCGACGGCCGCGGGCGTGTAGCACAAGGGCGCCGCGATCGTTTCGGGAACGCAGAGCCCCGCCCCGACAAGCGCAAGGTAGGTGAGCATTTTATCGTCGCACTTTTCCACCGCGTCCGCGCAGTTGAACAGCCGAAGCCCCGCCAGCTCCAACATTCTGCCGAGGTATTTGTCCTTGTCGAGATACACCGCGAAATCGAAGCCGCCGATACAGTCTGCGGCGCCGTCCGTGCGTATCGTTGCTTCGATACCGCCGTTGAGACGTATTTCCGTCTCTGCGCCCGCCCGTTTCAGTTCTTCCGCGAGCCTGCGGCTCTGTCGGTAAAATTTTTCGCCGTTGGGATAGGCGTTCATGATAATCAAGCCTTTCATCACTCTTTTCTTCCGTTAAAAAGCGAGGGTTTCCCCTCGCCTCTTTTTCTGTCTGTTTAAGCTTCCACCCGAATGAGAGCTTCCACGTTTGCGATGCCCGAAGCGTTGATTTTCGCCACGGCGCCGCGAATGGAATTTTCCGTCGTGCCGTGCGTCACCAAAATCAGCGGCACCCGCTCCTCCGCGGCAGACGTATCCGCGCCGAAGCCCGCTTCCGTTTCGCCTTCGGGAAGTTCGGCGTTTCCCTTTTGCACCAATTCCACGATCGAGACGCCGTAGCGGGCGAGTATCCCCGAAACCTTTGCGAGGACGCCCGCTCTGTCCTCCGCCGCGAGGCGAAGGTAATACGCGCTTTCGAAATCGGAGACGAATTTCGTATCCTTATCGGCCGCGGCGGTATTCTTAAACGTGGAATATTTCACCTCGGAATGGGTCGCCGCATAAATGACGTCGCTGACCACCGAGCTGCCCGTGGGCAGCGCGCCCGCCCCGCGGCCGTACAGCATGACGTCGTCCATGGCGTCGCCCTTGAGATAGACGGCGTTGAAGCTGTCGGACACGCCCGCGAGAGGATGAGAATTTTTGATAAAGGTGGGATGCACCCGCACCTCGATTCCCTTATCGGTATTTTTTCCGATCGCGAGCAGCTTCAGCGTATAGCCCAGCTGTTTTCCGAAGGCGATATCCACTTTATCGACGGAGGAAATGCCCTCGCGGCAAACCTTGCCATAAGGCACCTTCGTATGGAACGCAAGCGAGGAAAGGATGGACAGCTTATACATCGCGTCGTAGCCCTCCACGTCGTTGGTGGGGTCGGCCTCGGCATACCCGAGCCTCTGCGCCTCTTTCAGCGCGGCCGCGTAGTCCTCGTTTTCCTCCGCCATCTTCGTCAGAATAAAATTTGTCGTCCCGTTGATGATGCCCATCATTTCGGTAATGCGGTTGGCCTGTACGCCGTCGAGCAGAGTGCGGATAATCGGTACGCCGCCGACGCAGCTCGCCTCGAAATACAATCCGCAGCAATTGCGTCTCGCGGTGCGTTCCAGCTCGTGAGAATATTTGCAGATGAGCTCCTTATTGGAGGTAACGACGCTCTTGCCCTCGTGCAGCGCGGCGAGGACGTAATCCTTCGCGGCTTCCACGCCGCCGATACACTCGATGACGATATCCACGGCGGGATTGGCGATGACCTCCGCGATACTGCCCGCGATACATTCCTCGGGAACGCCCAGCGCGCGCGCCTTTTCGCGGTTTCTCACAAGTACGTTTTCCACTTCGATATCCACGTTTTGCGTGCGTTGATAAAATTCGCGGTGCTCGGTGAGTATCTTATACGTGCCGCCGCCGACGACGCCCAGCCCCAGGATCGCCACGCCCACTTTCTTCATCATAGTCTATGCCTCCTCGGAACGCTTGTTCCCACAAATATTAGTCTTGCTCTTCGGGCGGTTTTTATGCCCGAAAAGCGGCTTGTCCCTGTCCGAAAACCCTATCTTTATCACTCGGGGCGGTTGAGATAATACAAATACCGCAGACCATCCAGCGTCAAAAGCTTATCCACGACGTCGATACAGGACACTTCCTTGGAAATGATCTCGCTGAAGCCCCCCGTCGCAATCGTCTTGACGTCCGCGCACCTGAGTTCTTTCTTGATACGGGTGACGATATACTCCACCAGCCCCGCAAACCCGAATACGAGTCCCGCCTGCATATTGGTGACGGTGTTTTTTGCGATAATGCTTTTCGGCGCCTCGATTTCCACCCGCGGCAGTTTCGCCGTGCCGTTGACGAGGGAATCGAGCGAACCCTTGATCCCGGGAGAAATGACGCCGCCGATAAACTCGTTGTCGGCGCTGATGATATTGAACGTGGTGGCCGTGCCGAAATCCACGACGATCAAAGGCTTATTTTCGCCGTACCTGACGATGGCGGAAACGCAGTTGACGATTCTGTCCGCGCCCACTTCCCGCGCGTCGTCGCAGCGGATATTCAGGCCCGATTTCAGACCCGGCTCGATATGAAGCGGCTTGATCCCCAGATATAGCCCGCACATTTTATCGACGGTGTAATCCAGCGTGGGCACCACGGACGAGACGATCCCGCCCGAAAGCTCCCGCGGCTTTATCTCCATCACTTTTAACATATTCACGAGCTGCGAGCCGTATTCATCCGAAGTTTTTTTCAGATCGGTGGCGACGCGGAAAGAAATGCGCAGACGCTCGCCCTCGTAAATGGCATATTTGATATTGGTGTTGCCGATATCGATACAAATGATCATAAATTACATAAACCTCTCGGTCGCCTTTTTCACCGCTACGGCGAGAATGGGCGTAAGAATTGTCGCACAGACCAGTTCGATGGGAAAGTTGATCGTGATACACATTTTGATCCAGTCGGCAACGGAAAAACCGCCTTCCGCGCCGACGGGGAAAAACAGGGACAGACACGCGATGACGAGCAGGGTATTGGTGAAAATCCCCGCCGCCGCGCCGATTGCGTACGGCAGAGAAGTATTGACAAATTTCTTCTCCGATTTTCCCGTCAGCTTTTTGGTCAATTTATATACGCCGTAGGCGCAGGGCCCGACGAACAGCCGGGGAAGAATGGAAATCCACGGCATGACGAAATAGGGATTTCCGATAAAGAGCGCGCAGAGCAGCGACGTGACGCCGAACACCGCGGAAAACAGAAACGCGCGTTTGAGATCCCACGAAAGGCACAGCGTCATCAGGATACCGAGGGAAAGAAAGGCGGGCGGCGTATAGGAAAAAATCTTGAATATCGCCGATTCGACAAACAGTACCACGACCATGACGGCCGCCATGACACCGAGCAGAGAAATGGTGCGCGCAGCAGAAGCTTTGTTGTTCATAAATGACCTCCATCGAGTTCTTTTACGACGAAAAGATACCCGCGAAAAAAAAATAATATATGTATCCGCGTATCCGTGTTTTCGGTCAGACCGCGTAAACCGCGTGTCCGCCTCGGATACATCGAGATATTATTTATTATAGCGCATTTTTTCTTTTCTGGCAACAAAATGGCGGCGGAAATCGGAACATTTTTTCCCGCCTGCGTAATACTATGTAATAGAAAGATAAAACCGCAGGCTGTTTCATTCCCTTTCGGGGTAGATTTTACATATCCCCTGCGGTGAAAACACAGGAGGTCTTTATTTTATGAATTGCTGCACACAGGGTAACACCACCCTTTGGATTCTCATTGCGCTGCTCGTTTTGGGCTCGAAAGACGGATGTTTCTGCGAAGGTATCTTGAGCGGCTGCGGTCTGCCTATTATTCTCGCGCTTCTCTACTGTCTGTACAAGAACGGAACGCTTTCCGCTATCCTCACCCCTTCGTGCGGTTGCGGCTGCGGCTGCAACTGAGCCCGAAAGCAAGACGCCGATACCGGATTTTCTGCCGGCCCGCAAAACGGCGGCAAAAAACGGCAGGTACATCGGGCGATGCCCGACATCGAAAAAGAGATACGGCCAAACGGCCGTATCTCCTTTTTGTTTTATCGTTTCCATTCCGCACTCTTTACCATGGCCAGCCGCGCGGCGCCGCAAAGCCCCGCGTCGTTTCCCAAAGACGCTACGGCGATTTCGACGGGCGCGTATTTCGTGCCCCCGTAAAGAAGGCGGTGAACCTTTCTCTTCAACGGCTTCAAAAGATTGTCGCCCTCGGCGCAGACGCCGCCGCCCAGAAGAATCGCTTCGGGACGGAAAACGTTGGCGAGATTGGTGATGCCCTCGGCCAGATAGCCTATGTAACGTTTCACCACCCGTTCGCCGCACTTATCGCCCGCACGCATGCCGTCGAACGCCGTTTTGCCATCTACCCGCTCGAGCTCTCCGCCGCAGAGCTTCCACAGCGCGCTGTCTCTGTCCTTGAGCATGGCGCGCCTGGTCTGCGCGATGAGCGCCGTCGCTGAAGCGTAGGCCTCGAAACAGCCGCGGCGGCCGCAGGTGCATTTTTCCCCGCCGAAACGGATCACCTCGTGCCCGATCTCCGCGCCCGCGGATTTATTTCCCTCAAACAGCTTTCCGTCGATGACGATTCCCCCGCCGACGCCCGTGCCCAGCGTCACGAAAATCGTCGAGGAATATTTCTTCCCCGCGCCGCAGAAGTGTTCGCCCAAGGCCGCCGCGTTGGCGTCGTTGGTAATATAGGCGGGCAGGCCTACCGCCGCGCTCACCTCCCTGCACAGGGGGACGTTTTTCCAGCAGATATTGTTGCTGTAAACGATCACGCCGTTTTTGCTGTCAATCGCACCGGGTGCCCCGATCCCCACCGCCTTTACGTCCTGCCTGCCGATCTGCGCACGGTCGGCCAGAGCAAAAACCAGATTCGCCATATCCGCGGCGATTTCCCGATACGGGCGTTCCTTGCCCGTGGGGATTTTATCCTTGCATATGATGTTTCCCGTTTCATCGACGAGCCCGCACTTGATAAACGTGCCGCCGAGATCTATTCCCGCATAATAGTTCATACCCTGCTCCCTTCGTTTTCGTTTGTAAGAATAATTTTCGCGTTGCCTTCCAGCGTATATGTTTCCCCGCAGGGGATAAAGAAACTATTCCCCGCGGTAAATTTTTCGCCGTCGAGCGTTCCTTCGCCGCTCAGGACGTTGAGCGCCGTAAAGGAGCTTTCACACCGTTCGGAAAAAATCCCCTTAAGCGCCAATTCGCGGCAGCGGAAGTATTTGCACTTCGTCAAAAGCCTGATTTCGCCGCCCTCGGTCTTTTCGAAACGGCCGCTTCCCGTCTCGTCCTTAAAGGCCCGGAAATTGATGACTTCCACCGCTTTTTCGACGTGCAGGGGACGAAGTTTTCCGTCCGCTCCCCTGCGGTTATAATCATAGACGCGATAGGTGACGTTGCTGCTTTGCTGAACCTCGCAGATGACGCAGCCCGCGCCGATCGCGTGCACCGTCCCCGCCTTGATGAGGTAGGCGTCCCCCGACTTCACGGGAATAAAGTTGAGCAGCTCTTCCACCGTGCCGTTTTTTACTTTTTCCAAAAATTCTTCCTTCGCGGTATCCCGCGCAAAGCCGCAGTAAATCCCCGCGCCCTCGTCCGCCTGGAGAATATACCACATCTCCGTCTTGCCGTTATCCCCTTCCACGCGCCTCGCGTATTCGTCGTCGGGGTGTACCTGAACGGATAAATTCTGCGCCGCGTCGATAAATTTTACGAGCACGGGAAACGCGGAGCCCGCTTCGTCCACGCTTTTCGGATTTTGCGCGATATAGTCCGCCAAGGTTCCCTCGCCGCAGCCGCTTAATCCGTCGGGATGAACGGATACCTCCCAGCTTTCGCTGATTTTTCTGCCGCCGTTGTCGCGGCCGAAAAAGCCTTTCAGTTTGTATCCGCCCCAAAGATAATCCTTGAGGACGGGCGTCAGTTTTAACATCTCCTGCCTCCAAAAAACGCGCTGTGTCGCAATTTATTTCTTTTATCATTATAATGATTTTTCGCGTTTTGTCAAGCGCACGAACGGCGCTGTCCGCAATAAAAAACTCCCGTTCGGGCGACATCCCTTTTTTGAGGCCGAATTTATCTCTTTTCCTCTCGCTGCCCTTTAATTCCTTGACAATTTATTCCTCATGGGTTACAATAACAGCGTCAGACTTGTCACGTTTTTTTCTGACAAACGGAGGGAAGCAGTGGAAATTATTGCGCAGAGGGTATTCAATCCGCTTTATATTCATCTCGACATCTGTTTTTTGGTGTTTTTTTGCGCCCTGCTGATCGTCAGGAAAAAATATCTCGCGCTGTTTTTTGCGTTGGCGGGCGGAGTTTTATATATGCTCGTCGATTACGGAATTTTCCATCTGTTGCTTCATACGCGCAGCATCGAGGGCGGAAACCTGTTTTGGGTGCTCCTTTGGATGTCCATGAGCTACGGAATAACAAATTTCGCCTGGATCTGGCTGTGGATGTCGAAGGACAAGCACCTTTTCGAGTGGTCGCTCCTCATCTGGCTTTGGTGGATCGCCGCGCCCATGCTCGCCGCCACTTTCGGCGCGGGGCTTGCGCCCATCAAAATACAACGTACGACGGGCGCTTACCACGGCTATATGGCGCTGATCCTTTTCGTTTCCTACGCCGCGGCGATCGTCTATAATTTACTGCAAAAGGATAAAGAAAAACGATTTCCCCTGCTTTGGCTGCTGGCCATCGGGATACTCGTCCAATTTGCATGGGAATTTTCCCTGCTCATCGGCGGCATCAGAAGCGCGGAGCTCGCTTCGTCGGGCAGTAAGCTGATGACGCTCGTCGTCAATTCCCTGCTCGAGACAAACCTCGGCGCCGTGCCTATTTTCTGTATTTTCGTCCTCGTCACGAGCCGATTTACGGAAAACCTGAAACGCCGCGAACGCCCCCTGCGTTTTACCGAACGGATACGCGAGGTCAATCGTACGAAAGTACGCGAGCAAAAAGGAGACGGCGAAAAAACGCCGCCCGAGCTTCCCGATTAAAGCATTATCGAAAACCGATATCGAAGCGGACCCGCTTTCAACGGGTCCGCTTTTTGTGGGGGATTATTTATATAATTCCTTATACTGCGCGCAGGCGCGGTAGTCGGCCGCCTCGAGGTCCTTCGTCCCGAACGCGCTCCAGGCATGTGGACGATAGACGTCCTTATCCTCGATATTGTGCAAGCTTACGGGAATACGGAACATGCTCGCAAGCGTAATGAGGTCTTTCCCGATATGTCCGTAACAGAACGCACCGTGGTTAGCGCCCCAATTCGCCATGACGTTATATACGCTGGAAAAGGCGTTGGTTTCGTTGAGACGGGGCACAAACCATGTGCTCGGCCACGTCGGGTCCGTCCTGTCCAGAAGCGTTTTGTTCACTTCTTCGGGCAGGTCCACCGTCCAGCCCTCCGCAATCTGCATGGTATAGCCTATCCCGTCCACCAGATTCACCCGCACCAGCGTGACGGGCATTTCGCCCTTCGTCGAATAGGTGCTGGAAAATCCGCCGCCGCGGAAATAGCCGCGGTTTGCAGGCGAAAACCTCGTTGCCTTCAGCATACCGTCGATATCTTCGTCCGTTACCTTCCACCATTCCTTCATGACGGCGTTTCCGTTTTCGTCCCTGCTCGCCCCCGTCCCGTCCAGCGCCGCCGCACCGCTATTGAGCAGGTGCATAAACCCGTCCTTCGCTTTGCCTCCCGCTTTCCAGCCCGTCACGCGCTCCACCGATTTCGGGCTCCAATAGGTGCGCACATCTGCAAATATGCTCGCCCGCCCCGTCAGAAGGTTGGAAAACAACATCGCCAGGCCGTTGCAGTTGTCGCTCTCCGTCGCCAGAATCGTCGGCTGTTTCTTTCCGTTCCAGTCGAAGGTGGAATTGAGGATCGCCTCGGTAAAATCCCCGTTCGGCTTATAGTCCGTCCACATTCTCTGGCCCTGGAATCCGCCGAAAATCGCGTTTCGGCCCAGCGCTTCCTCGTGACGGCCGATCTCGTCCAATTTGGGATTGCCCAGCATGATGTCCTTGATAATCAGGGTCATCTTTGCCGCAAATTCCCATTGTTTATCGAGTTCATCGCGCGTAAAATCCTTTTGCCCCCACGGCCCGCCGTTGAGGTCTTTCCCCTCTTTGCAGTTGGCTTTTATCCACCTGAGCTCCTTTTCGTATTCCGCTTTATCGTAAATTTCGAGGTCGATACGGCGCAGGATTTCCGTCATGTCCACCCATTCCGCGCGGATACCGAACGTTTTCTGCATCGCGTTCGCGTCGAGGAAGCTGCCGCCGATACCCATAGCCACGCTTCCGATCGACACATACGCCTTATTTTTGATTTGTCCCACGGCCAGCGCACAGCGGGCGAAACGCAAAATTTTTTCTTCCACGTCGGGCGTAATGCCGCTCATCCCCATATCCTGCACGTCCTCGCCGTAAATGGCGAACGCGGGCAAGCCTCTCTGCGCGTGCGCCGCCATACAGGCCGCGAGATACACCGCGCCGGGACGCTCCGTGCCGTTGAAGCCCCACACCGCTTTCGTCGTCAGCGGATCGAGATCCATCGTCTCGCTGCCGTAGCACCAGCAGGGCGTCACCGTCAACGTCGCCGTAACGTTTTCCTTTTGAAAATATTCCGCGCAGGCCGCCGCTTCCTTTCCCCCGCCGATCGTGCACGGAGAAATTACTACCTCCGCTTTGCTGCCGTCCGCGTAAAAGATGTTTTCTTCGATCAATTTCTTCGCGTCTTTCGCCATCTGCATGGTCTGCGCTTCCAGCCCCTCGCGGATTCCGCCCCAACGCCCGTCGATCGTCGGCCTGATCCCGATTTTGTTTTTCATACGATTACCCCTTTTTTCAAAATAATATTTGCATAAAGCGCGCTTTCACCCGTGGCGATCACGGCGTACGCCCTTTTTGCCCGTTCGTAAAACGCAAACCGTTCCTCGAAACCAAGCTTGAAATTTTCATCCTCGGACGCGATTTGTTCGTATTCCGCCCAGATTGCGGGCTTCGGGTCTCCTTTCGTCGTCTGCATCAACACAAAATTGGAATCCGCATAGCCGTCCAGCGGAATGAGTCCGAGTATTGCCTTTAACAGCTCGGCTGCGCCGTGTCCGTCCGCGCGTACCGTGCGGGAATTTAAGCTCTCCGCGGGAAAATTTCCGTCCGCGAGCACGATTTCGTCGCCGTGCCCCATTTCGCTCAATATCTTCAAAAGCTCGGGGGAAAGAATTTTGGGAATTCCTTTCAGCATATGTCCGCCTCCTTTTTCACGGTTATCATAGCACGTTTCAAATTGGATTTCAATATATTTTTTTGTATATTATTTTACGCAAGAATGTCCAATCATTTGCCAATCGTGAAAAAATATGTTATGCTCTTACTATGAAAGAAAAACACCGCATGGATACCGACGCGCTTCGGCATTTCACCTTTTCAAAAAAATTTACGCGCTCGTTGAAGCCTAAATTTGTGTATAGCGGAATTCTGCGCAAGCAGGCGGGCTGGCAGGCGGCCGAGCACAGCCACGAATTTTGCGAGATTTTATATATCCGTTCGGGGTCGGGTCGGGTACGGATTGCGGGAAAAGAATTTCCCGTACGCGCGGGAGATCTCGTCGTCTATGCGCCCGAAACCTTACACGGCGAATTTTCCGCGCCCGACGACCCGATCGAAACTCTGTTTGTAGCCGCGGCGGGTATCCGTCTGCAAGGGCTTCCTGCGGGACAGCTGCTTTCGCCCGACGATCCGCCCGTATTTTCCTCCGGAGAATACCGAGTCTTTTTTGAAGAGCTGTTTGAACGCTTGATCGAGGAAACGGACAAAAAGTCGCTTTTTTTCAAGGAAATTGCGGAAAATCTGCTGACGATCATCATTCATTTGCTTCTGCGCGTCTGCGTACAGAGCGCGGATTTCGAAAAAATCAACGACGTCTATTATCGGGTAAAAAATTATCTCGACACACATTATGCCGAACAGCTTACGTTGGACGGGCTATGCGAAACGTTTTTCGTTTCGAAATCCTATCTTTCCCATATTTTCAAGGAACTCAACGGCACCTCGCCCATGCGCTATCTCTCCGACGTGCGGCTGAGACAGGCCGAACGGCTTTTGACGACCACCGCGCTGCCCGTGCGGGAAATTGCGGAACGCGCGGGGTATCCCGACGAATGCTATTTCTGCCGCGTCTTCAAAAAACGGACAAGCACCACCCCCGCCGCGTTCAGGCGAAGCCGCGCGGAAGAAAATGCGGGGCAGGGATTGGGCGACGCACTGCGGAACGAGTAAGCCTTGCCGCGTCCAACCGAGATTGCTTTCAGCGGGCAGTCCTTGCCGTGCCTAACCGAGATTGCTCGCAGCGGGCAGCCCTTGCCATACCCAACCGAAAAACCCGAGAAAGCAGTATCCTTATCGCGTCCAAACGAAAACACAGCGGAAAAAGTATCCTTATTTTTCAGCGGCAAAAAAGCGCCCGCGGTTTAGGCCGCAGGCGCTTTTTGTTTTCCGTCTGTTTTTTAAAGTATCCCCGCGGAGACTATATCGCGGTAATTATTAGATTGCAGGTAACCTTCTTTCTCGGCGGGATTTAAGGGAAGAATTTTCTCCTCCAATTCCTCTATCCGATCGATTTTGCCCGCGAGATAGGCCTCCAGCCGTTCGCGGCAGGAGGAAACACGGAGCATGAGTCCGCCGAGCCGCGCTTCCTGCACCTCGAAGCCGAAGGGCTTGTTTTCCTTAAACCACAATTCCCTGAACGAATCGAAAAACGCCTTTATGCGGCCGGGCAGAACGGCGTAATCCTCTTTGGCCAATACGGCCAGAGTACCTCTGTTCCCCTCTTTGTAAGCCTTGCGGGTACGGACGCCCAGATCGGCTTTGATCTCCATGACGGAACAAAGCTTTGAAAGACAGCGGAAAATATAGGCGTACTCGCCCGCGCGTTCTTCGGCCGCCGCCAGCTTTGCGGCATATTCGCCGTAAGGGATCTTTCCCTCGGCCTCCATCGCGTCGTCGAAAAGCCCGAGGAAACAATCGTTGAACAAAAGGGATTTACAGGGATTTTCCACGTCGTTGCCGTCCCGCGTCTTTTTCGTGCGGTTGGGCAGTTCCAACGCCATGAAATCCTTATAGGATAAACCGAACGTCTCAAAAAAGCCCTTTTCAATCCTTTTCTCGTCGAAGTTGCCGTCCGCATACTGCCTGATCGAATATAAAACGGGCAGAAGCGAGAAGAAAGAACATTCCTTTCCGTTGTCCCCCCACATCGTAATCATGACGTGATCGATCCCGTGTTCCGCCACGCTTTCCATCGCGGGCTTCATCGTGGTCAGGGAATAGGAGCCGAAGGGCGCGAAGCCGTTCCAGCACCAGGCGCCGCCCGCAAACCAGATCTCCCTGCCAAATTCCTTATGCGACTCGAACATGCCGTCATAATCCGCTTTTTCACGATGGTAATAGTCCCAATAGGTAAGCGCGACGTTTTCGGGCACGCGGGCGCGCACCTCCTCGGGAATGTGTACGCCCCTTCCGTAATACTCCCCGTGACGGAACAGGCGGAAGAACATATCGCTCCACATATGCGGCTTGAAGCCGTATTTTTTCGCGATCTCCGCAACCTTGTCGAGATGTCTTTCCAGCAGTTCGAAGCGATTGGTAAAGCCGTGCTTGTCGAGATATCTTCCAAGCCCTACCATATGCGCCTCGTCCATGCCGATATTGACGTTGCGGCTGGTGAAATTTTCCGCGAGGGACGCAAACAGTTTATCGATAAACGCATACGTCTTTTCCTCGTCGATCAACAGAATGTCGTTTACGTCGGTAATCTCCCAGAAACGAGGCAGCTTTACGGGACAGGTGAAATGCGCGAGGGTCTGGATACAAGGAATCAGCTCGATCCCGTGCGCCGCCGCGTACAAATCCAGTTCCTTGAGCTCCGCGCCCGTATAGCGCCCGCGCAGATATCCGAAATACGGCTCGCCTTCCACCTCGAAGGTGTCCTCCGTATAAAGCTCCAGCGCGTTATACCCCATTTTCTGCAGACAGTCGATCATGCGCTTCACCGCTTCGGGCTTCATAACCCCGTTTCTCGAACAGTCTAACATTACGCCGAAATGTTTGTAAGTTTTCATGGTGAATCCCCTATAAGTCTTTAATGTATTGCTATTATACCACAATTTTTTCCTGCCGACAATAAAAATCTTTCGCTTCTTTATAAAGAAAATTCACTTTATGAGAGTAGCTCAAAAGGGCACGCAAAAGCTTATCGGCGCCGCACAGCAAAAAAAATATGTGAAATAAAAAATAATTTCAAAAATCTTCCGTTTTTCTCTTGACATTTGTTTCTAATTGAGATATAATATCATTAAGAAGATCCGAAACGGGTCGAAAAAAATAAATCGTTAAGGAGATCAAGAAGCTATGAAAAAATATGTTTGCCCCATTTGCGGTTATGTCCATGAAGGCGAAAATCCCCCCGCGGAATGCCCCATCTGCCATGCCCCCGGTTCCAAATTTAAGGAAATGACGGAAAAGACCTGGGCGGCGGAGCATATCGTCGGCGTAGCGAAGGACGCTCCCCAGGACGTAATCGAGGGCTTGAGAATGAACTTCAACGGCGAATGCAGCGAAGTCGGCATGTATCTTGCCATGGCGCGCGTCGCTATCCGCGAGGGCTACCCCGAAATCGGAGAATTTTATAAGCAGGCGGCTTGGGAAGAAGCGGAACATGCCTGCAAGTTTGCGGAGCTTTTGGGCGAGGTAGTCACCGATTCCACCAAAAAGAATCTTGAGCTGCGCGTAGATGCCGAATTCGGCGCAACCCAGGGCAAAGTCGATCTTGCAAAGAGAGCGAAGGAGCTGGGGCTCGACGCAATCCACGACACCGTGCACGAAATGGCGCGCGACGAAGCCCGTCACGGCAAAGGCTTTGAGGGTCTCCTCAACAGATATTTCAAAAAGTAATTTCTTAAAACCTATCTTCTCCCCCGCCCTCTCTATGGAGGGCGGGGCTTTTTTGCGGTATCCGCTTGACAGGGACGCCCGATCGTGATAAAATGTAAATTGTCATTATCTAAAAGGATATATCATATGAAAATTCGTCTTGCCGACTATATAGCCGACTTTCTCGTCTCCCGCGGTATTTCCGACTGTTTCACCGTCGTCGGAGGCGGCGCCATGCACCTCAACGACGCCTTCGGGCATAAAAACGGGCTGGTCTGCCATTATAACCACCACGAACAGGCCTGCGCCATTGCGGCGGAAGCTTACGCCAGGCTGGACAACCGTCCCGCCTTGGTCTGCGTCACGACCGGCCCGGGCGGCACCAACGCGATCACGGGCGTGCTCGGCGCGTGGCTGGATTCCATTCCCATGTTCGTCGTCAGCGGACAGGTGCGTTACGACACCACCGCCCGCTATGCGGAGCGTTTTACCGACGGACTGCCCTTGCGCGCGGTCGGCGATCAGGAATTCGATATCACCCGCTCGGTGGGCTGTATGTGTAAATACGCGGAAATGCTGGAAAAGCCCGAGGACATCCGTTATATGCTGGAAAAAGCCTGGTTTCTCATGAAGGCGGGCCGCCCCGGACCCGTCTGGCTGGACATTCCCGTCAATTATCAGGGAATGACGATTGAAACGGACGGCTTGCGCGGGTATGCATCCGAAGAGAACGCCGCGCTTCTGCCCCCTCACGTCAGCGACGAGACGGCGGATAAAATACTCGAAAAAATCGCAAAGGCAAAACGCCCCGTGATCTATGCGGGCGGCGGCATACGCCTTTCCGGCGGGTACAAAGAATTTCGCCTTGCGGCGGAACGGCTGGGCGTACCCGTCGTCACCTATTGGAACAGCGTCGATCTTATGGAGGACGACGATCCTCTCTACTGCGGCCGCGGCGGAAACATGGGCGACCGCGCGGGCAATTTCGCCGTACAGAACAGCGACCTTGTCCTTGCCGTAGGGACGCGCATCAGCATCCGTCAGGTAGGCTACAATTGGAAAACATGGGCGCGGGAAGCCGAGGTCGTCATGGTGGATATCGATCCTGCGGAGATGAAGAAACCCACTCTCCACGTGGATATGGCCGTCCACGCCGACGCCAAAGACTTTTTTGAAGCGTTGCTTCGCAGAACGGCTTCGCGGGAAACCCCCGTTTTTCTCGGGGAACGCTGGCGGGAACAGTGCCGCGAATGGAAACGCAGATACCCCGTCACGCTCGAACGGCATTGGAGGGAAAACGGCGCAACTGCCAACGTGTTTGCGTTCGTCCGTTATTTGAGCGATCGCCTGCCCGAAAACAGCCTCACGGCGGTAAGCAACGGCGCCTGCTGCGTCGTCGGGCACCAGAATTGGAGAATGAAAAAGGGTACGCGGTTTATCATCAACAGCGCCGTCGCCAGCATGGGTTACGGTCTGCCCGCCGCCGTCGGACTTTGTATCGCTTCGGGCGGCAAGGAAACAATATGCCTCGAGGGCGACGGAAGCATCATGATGAACCTTCAAGAATTACAGACGATCGTCACCTCGAAGCTTCCCGTCAAGATTTTCCTCATCAACAACGAGGGCTATCACAGCATCCGACAGACGCAGAACAACCTCTTTAAGGAACACAGCAAGGTGGGAATAGGCCCCGAAAGCAACGATTTGTCCTTCCCCTCTTACGAAAAGCTTGCCAAAGCGTTCGGGTATCCCTATTTCGGCGCGCACAGCAATGCGGAGATGAAAACGGCCGTCGAAAGGACGCTGGCCGTCAAGGGGTTTGCATTTTGTGAAATCTTTACCGATACGCGGCAGGTATGGGAGCCCAAAAGCAGCACGAAACGCCTGCCCGACGGCAGATTGGTCAGTCCCCCGCTCGAGGACCTCGCGCCGTTTTTGAGCAGAGAGGAGCTTTTGAGCAATCTGTATATTCAACCAATCGACGAGGAATAAGGAAAAATTATGGGAAAAGTATATCTGCTCGACTGTACCTTAAGGGACGGGGGCTATGTCAACGACTGGATGTTCGGAGCGGAAACAATCAGACAGTTCAGCCGTAAAATCGCGCTCACGGGAATAGAGCTCTACGAAGTGGGCTTTATAAAAGGCGACGCCTACGATCCCGACCGCGCGGTGTTTCCCGACGTCGCGTCCATCGGGCCCATGATTTCGCCGAAAGCGGAAAATCTTGTATATGTGGCCATGCTCGACATGAGCGCGCCCGTCCCGATCGAACGCATCCCGCCGCGGGACGGAACCTCGGTGGACGGCTTGAGGGTTATTTTCAAAAAAAGTAAAATCCGGGAAGCGTATGCTTACTGCGAAAAAATCAAAGAATTGGGTTATATGCTTTTCGTGCAGTTTGTCGGCACTGACGAATACAGCGACAAAGACTTTATCGAGACGATCGAATATTTCAATTCCCTGCACCCTTACTGCGTTTCCATTGTAGATAGTTTCGGCCTGATGAAACGCAAGCAGTTTTCCCGCCTGGTCTCCCTGGCGGACAACAATCTCGCCGAGGGCATCGTTTTGGGGTACCATGCGCACAATAATCTGCAGCAGGCGTTCAGCAATGCCGAAGCCATGGTAGAGATGAACCTGCGCCGCGACGTTTGCATCGACGCCTGCGTATTCGGCATGGGACGGGGCGCGGGCAATCTCAACCTCGAATTGTTTGCCGAATACATGAACGAAAATTACGGCGCGGGCTACCGTATCGAACCTATGCTGGAGATCCTCGACGAATATCTCAACGATATTTATAAAGAGCGTTTCTGGGGATATTCCCTTCCGCTCTATCTTTCGGCAACGCACGGCTGTCATCCGAATTATGCCATTTACCTTGCGGAAAAGGACAGCCTTACCGTCAAATCCTTTCACGAGCTGTTAAAGAGCCTTCCGCCCGAGGAAAAGAGAAACTTTACCAAGGAGCGCGCAGAAAATGCTTATCGCAATTATCAGGAAAGCTTTTTTGACGACAGAGATACCTTGAAAAAGCTGACAGACGAAATCGGCGGCAGGGATGTGCTCCTCCTCGCGCCAGGGAAAAGTCTCGTCTCCCGCCGCGAAGAAATACTCTCTTTTATCAAAAAACGCAGACCTGTCGTCGTATGCGTAAATTTCCGCGGCGAAGAATTTAGCCCCGATTATATTTTCAGCAGCAACATGCGGCGGTATATCAAAATCGGCGGACGCACCGTTTCTAAAACGATCGTTACCTCCAATATGCACGAGGCTGAGAATTATGCTTATAAGATAAACTTCGGCAGTTATACTTCCGAAGCGCCCGTCATCCGTGACAATTCGGGCGTCATGGCGTTGAAACTGCTTTCCGTGCTCGGCACGGGGAATATTTTTATCGCGGGAATGGACGGCTATACGGTCAACAACGGCGGAAATTATTTCGAGCAGGTGCTGGAATACGATTTTTCAGACGAAATTCAGGCGCGAAATGCCGCTATTGCCAAAGAAATAAAGCTGTTACGTCAAAAAAAGACCATCACTTTCCTCACGCCCACTTTATATGAAACGAATTAAAGGCTTTTTGAGCATAGAAAATCTCCTCCGAAAATACATTTCGGAGGAGATTTTTATTCGTCAAAATTAATACGTTTTTCCTCGATGACCAAAGGACGATGATTTACTTTCGTCTTGATATTCAATAAATATTCGCCCAGCATACTCATAAAAATAAAGGTAAGCGAGAAGAAAAATCCCATTCCGCAAAAGATTGCGGGAAGCATTACGTTACGGTGAAAGCTGTGCACGATTAAACAGATCACCCCGCCTGCGATACTGATAAAATTCAAAAATATCCCGAAAAACATAATGAAGCGGATAGGAAATTTCGTATATTGCGTAAAGCTGAGCATCGCCGCATCGTAGAGCGTATTGAAATTATTATGCGTCTTTCCCGCACGGCGCTTCTGCTGTTTATAGGGAACCTCTATCTTTTTATAGCCGAGCTCCGCCACGATTCCCCGCATAAAGGGAGCGGGATCGTCCAGACCGCGAAGCACCTCGATAAAGCTTTTATCGTAGAGCCCCGTGCCCGTAAAATGCTCGATCTGTTCTATATCGGAGAATTTTCGGATAAGTTTATAATAGATCGTCCGCAAAAGGCGGACAAATTTTCCCTCTTCGCTTTGGGTCTTTACGGCACAGACGATTTTGTAGCCGTTTTCCCATTCTGCGATCAGCGAAGGGATCATCTCGGGCGGGTCCTGAAAATCCGCGCACATGGTAACGACGCAATCCCCCGTCGTCTGCAGGATACCGTAAAAGGGCGAATTGAACTGTCCGAAATTTCTGGCGTTAAAAATCGCCTTGATCTTTTTATTGGCTCCGCACAATTCTTCTATCCGCGCGCGGGTGCCGTCGGTTGAGCAGTTATCGATAAATACGATCTCGTAGTCGTATGGGGCGGACAAGCCCTCAAGCTGCCCGACGATCGCCTCGCTTAACGGGACAACGTTTTCTTCCTCATTGTAACAGGGAATGAGAAAACTGATTTTTTTTGCCTTCGTTTCCATTCTTTGTATTAAAATCCACTCCCGTTTTCGTTTATAAGGCCAGCGCCTCTTTGATCGTCTTAAGCATATAATCGACCATTTCGTCCGTCATGCCGGGATACACTCCGACCCAGAAAGTGGAAGCCATGATCCTGTCCGTATTTTCAAGATTGCCTACGATACGATATCCTTCCCCGCGCGCGCGCATTTCATCGAAACAGGGATGTTTGGTAAGGTTTCCCGCGAACAGACGGCGGGTCTGTACGCCGCGAGCTTCGATATATTCCACCACCTTGCAGGCGTCCACGCCCTCGCGGCAGGTAATGAGAAAACCAAACCAGCTGGGATCGGACGAGGGACACGCTTCGGGAAGGATAATTTTATCCTGACACTCCGCAAGCCCCGCTTTCAGACGGGCAAAATTATGTCTGCGGCGGACGGCAAAATCCTCGATCCGCTTGATCTGCGCACAGCCGATGGCCGCCTGCATATCCGTCGCTTTAAGATTATAGCCAAAATGCGAATAAACATACTTATGATCGTATCCCAAAGGCAATTCCCCGTACTGTCTGTCGAAACGGTGCTTGCAAAGGTTATCCGTCCCCGAAGGGCAGGAGCAGTCTCTCCCCCAATCTCTGAAGGAACGCACGATCTTGCCCAAAAGCGGGTTATTTGTATAAACCGCTCCTCCCTCACCCATCGTGATATGATGGGGCGGATAAAAGCTCGACGTGCCGATATCCCCTATCGTACCCGTATATTTTTCCTCGCCGTCGATCGTATATTTCGAACCCAAAGCGTCGCAGTTGTCCTCGACCAGCCATAAATTGTGTTTGTCGCAGAAGGTTTTTACTGCCTTAAGGTCGAACGGATTTCCCAGCGTATGAGCGATCATCACTGCCTTGGTTCTCCGCGACAACGCTTTTTCCAGCATGAAAGCATCTATATTATATTGCGGAATCGTGATATCCACAAAGACGGGAACCGCACCGTACTGAATGACGGGGGTCACCGTGGTGGGAAATCCCGCCGCTACGGTAATCACCTCGTCTCCGCGCAAAATTCTGCGTTCGCCTAAAAGCGGAGACGTAAGCGCCATAAAAGCCAGCAGATTGGCGGAGGACCCGCTGTTGACCAGAAAAGCCTGTTTAACGCCTAAAAAGGCCGCAAACTCGCGTTCGAACCTTTCGGTGTATTCGCCCGAAGTCAGCCAAAAATCGAGCGCGCTATTTACGAGATTTGTCATCTCCTCCGCGCCGTAAACCCTGGCCGCATAATTTATTTTGTCCCCTTCCGAAAAAGGTTTCTTTCGATGATACTTTTCGCAGTATTCTTCTACGAGCTGCAAAATTTCTTGTTTATCGCGTTCTTTCTGATTATCCATAACCTTCCGTTTCTTATCCGTTGATGAATTCGTCTATTTGAGCGTTCATGCACTCGCGCAAATTTCCGCCGGCCAGGCGGCATTTTTCCCATTCGACAGTCTTTTCCACCGCTCTTTTGATATTCCAGCGCGGTTTCCAGCCGAATGTTTTTCTGAGCTTCGAACAATCCAGCTTCAAAAAATTTGCTTCATGCGGCCCGCCGTCGTGTTTGTCTATCCACCGAAGCCCGCCGTTCCAGGCCTTGACGAATATATCGACGAGTTCCCCCGTATGACAGCAATCGATCTCGTCCGGCCCGACGTTATAATATCCCGCTTTCGAAAGATCGGCGTATTGTGTCGCCGCTATCATCAGATAAGCAAACAACGGCTCCAGCACATGCTGATAAGGACGGACGGAATAAGGATTTCGGACAATGATACTTTCACCCGCCGCCGCGGCACGCACGCAGTCGGGGATTATCCGATCCGCCGCAAAATCCCCGCCGCCGATGACGTTGCCCGCCCTCGCGGTAGAAACGGCCACACCGTTTCCGTCTAAAAAGGAATTTTTATAGCTGTGCGTCGCAAGCTCCGAGCAGGATTTGCTGTTGGAATACGGGTCATATCCGTCGAGGGGTTCGTTTTCCCGATAGCCCCATTCCCATTCTTTATTTTGATATACCTTGTCGGTCGTGACGTTTACGACGGAACGAACGCAGCCGTGCAGCCGCACGCACTCCAATAAATTGACCGTACCCATGACATTGGTGAGATAGGTCGTCCGCGGCGCGCGGTAGCCCTCGCGGACAATCGGCTGAGCCGCCAGATGAAATACGATTTCCGGACGGAAATCGTCGAACACCTTTGAAAGGTGTTCGAAATCAGCCACGTCGCCTATCTGCGATTGGCACAATCCTGCGCCCTCTATACAGCGATAGAGAGAAAGCTCGGAAGGCTCTAATCCATAACCGCATACACGGGCCCCCAATTTATTAAGCCAAAAGATCAGCCAGCCGCCTTTGAAGCCCGTATGTCCCGTAACGAGTACGCGTTTGTCACGGTAAAATTCGGGTAGGTTCACCATACTTTCCAATCCGCCCGGCCCGTCTGCCAAAGCGCCTCCAGCTGTTCTTTATCGCGCATCGTATCCATACATTTCCAAAATCCGTTATGAAGGTAAGCCATCAACTGTCCTTCTTTCGCAAGCGTTTCCAGCGGCTCCTTTTCAAAAACGGTGTCGTCTCCTTCGATATAATCGAGTACCTGCGGCTCGCAAACCATATATCCCGCATTGATCAACGAACCGTCGCCGTCGGCTTTTTCTCTGAAGCGTTTGATCAGACCGCTTTTATCGGGTTTGATGACGCCGAAACGGGAAGCGACGTTTACCGTCGTCATGGTAAGTAATTTTCCGTGTTGTTTATGAAAACGTACGGTATCGGCGATATCGACGTCGCTGACTCCGTCGCCGTATGTGAGCAGAAAGGGCTCGTCCCCTATATATTCCTTAACCCGCTTGACGCGGCCGCCCGTCATGGTATTCAGCCCCGTTTCGGCCAAGGTTACCTTCCAGGGCTCCGAATTATTGTGGTGATACGTATATTCGTCCGTTTTCAAATCGATCGTCACATCCGACTGATAGAGATAATAGTTGGCGAAAAAACGCTTGACGACATCGCCCTTATATCCCAGACACACAATAAAATCGTTGAATCCGTAATGGGAATATTCCTTCATGATATGCCACAAAATCGGCTTTCCGCCAACTTCGATCATAGGCTTGGGTTTCAAATGAGATTCTTCGCTGATCCGCGTTCCGAATCCCCCTGCAAGAATCACTACTTTCATTCGCTCACACCTTCTTTCCTATCTTTTTTTCTAAGCTGTAACATATAGGAGCCGAACTCGCCGCCTTTGAAAATCTTATAGACGGTGACGGCTGCCAATATGATGAGAATTATCGAACTGATGATCATAAATAGATTAGCCGCATAAAGGGGATAGAAAAACAATAACAGACAGCACAGAAAAAATTTTTTATTTTCCTTTATGCCATGCCGTTCATAAACGGCGAGATAACCCATACACGGAATTAAAGTAAAGATCATTACATAGAAATAACTTACAGGCGGCACCAAAGCGACCGCGCACAAAGATAAAATTTCTCTCTTTAACCGATCGTCCGTCACAACCGCAGCCATGGCGATCACCAATAAAAAAAGCACCCCTAACGCCATACATACTTTATCCACCCAAGCGGGAGGCGTAAGATGAAATAACTTCGCAGGGTAATAAATAATTTTATAGAATACCGAAGCGAGAGAAATATTATTGAGATAAGTCAAACGATTTACGCTTCCTGCAAACCCTAAAAGATTGGCAAAATATACGGAAATTCCTCCGTTATAGACACACAGCGGAAGAAGATATAAGGTGACAAAATAGCCCGCCATCCTTAATGTCGCCAGCCACTTTTTATCGTGAAGCAGAAACGCACAAAAAAACAACGGATATAATTTGAGCACGCCCGCAACGGCAAGCGCCAAAACCGCCGTCTCTCGTTTCCAAAATTTTTTATCCTGATACCAATTGAGAAAAATCAGGACGAAAATCAGCGAGGTCATGATCATGTTTCCGCGAAGTACGGCATATACCACGGGCGCCGAACATATAAAGATCAAAAATACGCTGCGGCCTTCCTGCTTTTTTCCCACAAGCCTTTTCGCCAAAAAATAGATCGAGACAAAGCAAATCGCCTGATAGAGCAAAAATGCGATCCAAAAACGATAGGAAGCCATAATCTGCATATTCGGCTCGCCCCAATTTACCGAACCGCTTACATAATCTATCCCATCGAGATCCTTTTTGAAAATTAACGCAAAGGGCGCAAGAAGCCATAAACTGAGCGCGGAATAAGACGACCCGCCCTCCAAAAGATAAGCGTCTTTGTTGATAGAAAAATACGCCACCTGGGTAAAATCACAGAAAATACGGGGATAAAAAAATTTAACCTCCGTCCCCGCATAGGCGTTTGCGGCCAGATACAAAAAATAAACTATCGCCGCGCCGCCCGCTACCAAAAGCGGAACGAGGAGAATTTTTTTTAATATGACAAGCAGCTTGTCCTTTTCTTGAAACACGCCGTCCTGCAAAGGAAATTTCATTATTAATTCTCCACGGCTTCATTTTTTCGTTACGAATGTATATAAATTGTAACAACCTGTTTTATTATAATACAATCGTTTTCAAAAAGCAACCTTTTTTCCATAAAACTTTCTTTATGCGTTTCGAAGATTCTTTACCCAAGTCACGGTGGTTTGAATTCCTTCCTCAAAAGGTACCCGAGGTGTCCAGCCCGTCTCCTTTTTCAGTGCAGAAATATCGGCCGCGAGATTCATGACCTGACCCGAAGGATAGGGCACGGCTCCGATCGCCACTTCGGCATTTTCATCCACGGCCTCCCGAATGGCTGAAATATACTCTTTCAGGGGCCGCGCTTGCCCGCAGCCGAGAGGATAAACGCCGCCGTCCCGTCCTCTCTCCGCCATGAGCAGTAAAGCCCTGGCGGCGTCCTCGCTATACAGATAATCCCACAGCTGCTCCCCCGCCGTAAACTTAGGTATCCTTCCCTCCAACAGAGCGGTGATCGCAGACATGACCATGCTGTTTTCACCGTCGTATGGTCCATAGACGCTCAGGATCCTCGCCCATACCTGCCGCATGCCCAGCCGATTGGCTAAAAGTCTGGTCAGCTGCCCCGCACAAAGCTTCGCTATTCCGTATCCGTTTTCGGGAAACGCGGGCGTATCGGCTGCCAGCGGCTGCTGCGCTCGCCCGTATTCGGCCTGAGACCCCGCGCCGACAAAAACTTTACACCCGAAACGCTTTGCCGCGCTGACTGCGTCCAACGCATAACGCACGTTTTCGTTTTGAAGATAGGCGTCGTTGCGCGCTTCGCCCGTAGTTCCCTGCCACGCCAAATGAAAAAAAGCGTCGTAAGGCTTGCGGCAACCTTTTCCCGCCGTGTCCAGATTTTCGAGGGAGCATTCCTTTATCTCGACGCCCTCTATATCGCTCAGCCTTTTCGCCCGCCCGGAACCCGTTCGGCACAGCGCCAAGACTTCTATCCCGCGCCCGACAAGCTCTTTCACGAGCGCCATACCCACGGCGCCCGTAGCGCCCGTCACCACCGCGCGGCGGATAATTTCTTCATTCATTTTTTCCTTCTCCATTCCCGAACGGCGCGGCCAAATTTATACGGAAATTAAAACCCTTGTATTATACAATATTATCACCTCTTTGTCAAGAACTTTTCACGTTTCCGACGATATCGACAAGATATGTGCGTTCCGTTCTTTGTATAAAGTAGAATTTCAATTCCGAAAGGTTTCATTATTTTTATTTTTTTTCAAGCGATATAATATTTTTCTTCCAAAATATATTGTATTCCCCCCCCCCCGCCTTTTGTCAAGCGTTTTCCTTCATTCTTTCGGATACGCTTTATTCGCGCGGACGGGGTTCCTCCATAAAAGGCATCAACACCGAATTCTGCACGTACAGGTATTCGTCCTTGATCCGCAGGGTATCCCCTTCGCGATCCAAATACCGTCCGCTCTTCTCGAGCGCTACGGGAAAGTCCCCCTCGAGCGAGGAGGCGAATTGTTTTTCGTATTCCGTTAAAGAAACCCCGTATTTCGTGCGCAGGCCCAGCATGACAAACTCGAATTTAGCGTCCGTTTCGGAAACCTCCTCGCAATCGACCGCGGGATAAAAGCCCGAAATGATACATTTCATATACTCGTCCAGGTCAAACGTGTTTGTGAAGCGTTTCCCTTTCATAAAGGAACTGGCCGCCACGCCCGCGCCGATATATTCACCGCGCTTCCAATAATTGAGATTATGGCGACTTTCAAAACCCGCTTTTGCGAAATTGGAAATCTCATAGCGTTCGAAGCCAAGCTTTTTCAAAAGCCCTCGGCCGAAATCGTACATGTCTGCCACTTCGTCGGAATCGGGCAGCTCCCCATTGAGATAATCGGTATAAATCGGCGTACCGTCTTCGACGGTCAACGCATACATGGATATATGATTTGAGCCGCAGGCCGCCGCCAGCTCGATCGTTTTGCGGATATCTTCTTTCGTCTGGTTCTTTAACCCCAGCATCACGTCGGTACTGAAATTTTCACCTTTCAGAAGCTTTGTCGCATAGACGTAGTCGCGCGCATTATGAATACGGCCCAAATCCGCCAGCTGTTCGTCCACCGCCGTCTGAAGCCCTATGGAATAGCGATTGATCCCCGCTTCCTTATACGTATTTACCTTACTCTCGCCGATCGTGCCGGGATTGAGTTCCAGCGTCACCTCTGCGTTCGGCGTGAGCTTAAAACATTTCCGGACCTGGTTCATCGCCCCCAAAATAAGCTTAGGCGGAATATAGGAAGGGGTCCCGCCGCCGAAATAGACCGATTCGAAGGTATAATCCTTAAGTTCCTCCCCCCGCATTTTCAATTCCTTATACAGACACGCCATATACGCTTCCGCGTACTCGGTTTTGTCGGGAAAGGACACAAAATCGCAATAGGAACACTTATGCCTGCAAAAGGGAACATGAATATAAATACCTGCCATAACTTCTCCTCGGAAACATCCGCTTTATTCCTGAGCCAAAACGGCGCCTTGGCCGTCCCAGCGATATTTTTCGAGATCTACGGTAAACGTCTCGCTCACCTCGATCCCCTCCGCGCTCAACATCGCCGCCTGTACTTCGATACCGCCGAACGCAAAACCGCGCGTCAGCGATCCGAAGCGGTCGATTACGCGATGACAGGGAATGACGTCCCCCGGCTCGGGATTGACGTGCAGCGCGTATCCTACCTGCCGCGACATGCGCGGGTTGCCCAGCATGGCCGCCACCTGTCCGTAGGTGACCACTTTGCCTTTCGGCACCTGCTTCACCAAAGCGTAAACACGCTTGAAAAACGACTCGTTCATCTTTTGTTCTCCGCAATGATTTTTGGTGTTCAGCTAAACCCTGCCCCTCGCGTTTAATCCTTATTCGTCTTGAGTATCTCCATAAATACTTCCGAAGGAACCTGTACGCTGCCCACCTGGCGCATGCGCTTTTTTCCTTCCTTCTGCTTTTCGAGCAGTTTCCGCTTCCGCGTGATATCGCCGCCGTAGCACTTTGCCAAAACGTCCTTGCGGACGGCCTTGACCGTTTCTCGCGCAATGATTTTTCCGCCGATGGCCGCCTGGACGGGCACTTCGAACATCTGGCGGGGAATGGCTTCTTTGAGATTTTCGCAGAGCGTTCGGCCCCGCTCGTAAGCTCTGTCCTCGAATACGATCGTCGAAAGCGCGTCGCAGACTTCGCCGTTTAAGAGAATATCCAGCTTCACAAGTTTCGACCTCTCGTAGCCGGCAATTTCGTAATCGAAGCTTGCATAGCCCTTCGTGCGGGACTTCAGCCCGTCGAAAAAGTCGTAAACGATCTCGTTTAGGGGAAGGGTATATTCCAGCTTTACCCGCCGCTCGTCGAGATAGGTCATATTTTTGAAAACGCCCCGCTTTTCCTTGCAAAGGTCCATGACGGGCCCCATATAGTCGGGCGGGGTATAAATCTCCGCCTTGACGATGGGTTCTTCCATATATTCGATATCGGAGGCATCGGGAAGATGGGAGGGATTGTCCACGAAAAATTCCGTTCCGTCCGTCTGATGCACGAGATAGCTGACGCTGGGCGCGGTAGTGATGATTTCGAGATTGAATTCCCTCTCGATACGCTCCTGAATAATCTCCATATGCAGAAGCCCCAAAAAGCCGCAGCGGAAGCCGAAGCCGAGCGCCACGGACGTATCGGGCTCGAAGATCAGAGACGCGTCGTTGAGCTGAAGTTTCAAAATGGCGTCCTTGAGGTCGTTGAAACGGCTTCCGTCCAGCGGATAAATGCCGCAGAACACCACGGGCTGCACTTTTTTGTATCCGGGCAAGGGCTCCGCCGCCCCGCCCGCCGCAAGCGTTACCGTATCGCCCACGGCTACGTCCTGAATGGATTTGATGGACGCCGCGATGTAGCCGACCTCGCCTGCCGCAAGTTCGCTTTTCGGAAAAGGATTGGGGGCAAACGCGCCCACTTCCGTAACGTCGTAAACGGCGTCGGAGAGGAATGTTTTGATTTTATCCCCCACCTTTACTTTGCCGTCGCGCAGGCGCACGAAAAGGATGACGCCTTTGTAATTGTCGTAATAGCTGTCGAAAATAAGCGCCTTGAGCGGCTTGTCCGTATCGCCGTCGGGCGCGGGGAAATATTTGACGATCGCTTCCAGCAGATCGTCTATGTTGAGGCCCTCTTTTGCGGATACGCAGGGCGCATAGCTTGCGTCCAGCCCGATGACGTCCTCTATCTCCTTTTTTACCTCGTCCACGCGCGCGCTCGGCAAATCGATCTTATTGACGACGGGCAGAATTTCGAGATTGTTTTCCAAGGCGAGATATACGTTTGCCAGCGTCTGCGCCTCGACGCCCTGCGTCGCGTCCACGACGAGAATCGCCCCCTCGCACGCCGCGAGAGAACGGCTTACCTCGTAAGTGAAATCTACATGTCCCGGGGTATCGATGAGGTTGAACTCGTACTCGTTTCCGTCCTTTGCCGTATAATACATGCGGACGGGGGTCAGTTTAATCGTGATTCCGCGCTCGCGCTCGATATCCATGCTGTCGAGCAGCTGTTCCTCCATGTCGCGCTTGGAGACCTGCCCCGTGCGTTCCATAAGTCGATCGGCCAAAGTGCTTTTGCCGTGGTCGATGTGTGCGATAATACAAAAATTTCTCAAAAAGGGATTGGGTTTTGCCATAGTTTTTTCCTTAAAAAATGAACGACGGATTATACGTCGAGGTCAAACAAATCGATAAAAGCGCGAAGCGCGTAAGGGATCTGGGCATTTTTGGGCAGAGCCATACCGATGGAACGCGCGGGAAGGACGGGATCGGTTTTAATCTCGTACATGGATTTGTCCGCGAGACGGTGCAGCGCGTACTCGCGGGGGATACACCCGATACCCATGCCGCGGATGACGAGACGCTTCATAAGGTCCCAGCTGCTGATTTCGATAGCGGGCTTGAGGTCGATCCCCACCGTTTCCAAAAAGGTGGTCATATAGCGTCTCGCCACCGTATTCGGTTCCATCATAATGAGGGGATACTCCTGCAATTTAGCGAGCGGAACCACGCCCTTTATCAGTTCGGGATGCTCTTCATTGGTGACAAAGATGTCCGTCAGCCGCATACAATTGCCGTAAACGTTGATTTCGGGATCGACTGCGATGGGCAGATTGAGAAAGGCCACGTCGCATTTGTTGGTTTTCAGCCCGTCCAGCGTCCTGATCGAGAGATCGGAAAGAAGCTCTATTTTTACCGCGGGGAATTTTTCGTGATATTCCACGATTTTATCCGCGAGAAAATATTCGAAAATGGTATCGGAGGCGCCGATGCGTATCGTACCCGAAGCCGAGGTATTGAGCTGGGCGATCATGTCCTCCGCCTCGTTTAACAGATACAACGCCTGCTCCACTTTGGAAAAGATGAGCTTTCCGCCCTGCGCCGACAGCTCCATGCCGCGGTGGGTACGGTTGAACAGCGAAATGCCCAGCTGGTTTTCCAGCTGCTTGATCGACTGCGAAACGGCGGGCTGTGAGATATACAACTCCTCCGCCGCTTTTGTAAGGCTGCCGCATTTGGCCACCGTATAAAAAACCCTGTACAATTCCAGATTTACCATAAATCTCTCTCCGATCTGTTCTCTCTCGTTTCTTCCCTTATTTTCCTACGCAGAATTTGGAAAATATTTCCTCGATGATCGCTTCCGAAGCGGTCTCCCCCGTAATCTCCCCCAGGCGTTCCCAGGCTTCCGTCACGTCTATCCCCACCAATTCGAGCGGCCCGCCACAGGCGGCAACAGCCTTTTTCAGATGCTCCTTCGCCTTTTCCAGCGCCGCATAATGCCGTTCCTCTATGAGAAACGCCGCGTCTTCGCCTCTGTCCCCGAAGCTTTTTTCGTACAGGAGGGCTTTCAGCCTTTCTATCCCTTCGCCCGTGACGGCGGAGGTGAGCACGTCGGCGTCCGTGGGCGTTTCGTCGTCGGTCAGATCTATTTTATTGACGACCTTGACGAGCGGTTTATCCCTCGCAAGCTCTAAAACCCGCGCGTCCTCCGCGTCCGTGCCCGCCGCGGAATCCGCCACAAATACCACCACGTCGGCGGCGCGGACGATATTCTCCGCCTTTTCTATGCCGATCGACTCGATTCTGTCTCCGCTTTCGCGCACGCCCGCCGTATCGTAAAGGTTGAATTTTGTCCCTTCGATTTCGAGTATGCCTTCTACGGCGTCCCGCGTCGTGCCCGCGACGTCCGAGACGATAGCCTTTTCATAGCCGAGCAGCCTGTTGAGCAGCGAGCTTTTTCCCGTATTCGGCTTGCCGCAGAGCGCGACGGTCACCCCCGATTTTATCTTTTTGCCCTTGGCATAGCCCGCAAGCAAAACGGTGACTTCTCCGAGAACGCTTTTTAGTGCGGTACGTATTTCGTCCGTCTCCGATTCCTCGAGATCCTCCTCGGGATAATCGATCGAGGCATCTATCCCCGCGAGAACTTCTTTCAGCCGCGCCTGCAACAGGCGTACCTTTTCCGTAAGTTTTTCGCTGTATAAAAGATACCCCGCCTTTACTTCGGCTTCGGACTCGCCGTTGATCATGTCGGCAATCCCCTCGGCCGACGCTAAGGAAAGCTTGCCGTTGAGAAACGCGCGTTTGGTAAATTCGCCCCGTCCCGCGCTCCGCGCGCCGAGCCGGAAGGTCTGCCTGAGTATCCCGCGGGCGACGCTTTCGCCGCCGTGGCATTGAAATTCCACCACGTCCTCGCCCGTATAGCTGGCGGGTGCCTTAAAATAGACGCACAGGCCGTAGTCGGTAAACGTGCCGCCGTCTATCCTGCCGGGATAGAGGCGGTAGGGTTCGAAGTCCTTCACCGCGACCGTTCCCGCAGGGACGAACATTTTTTCCGCGATGGAAAGCGGACTGCCGCCGCTGAGACGAATAATCGCCACACCGCCCTTGCCGGGGGGCGTGGCAATCGCCGATATGTTTTCTTCGGGCATCATTCCGCCTCCTTTGAAAGCCTTTTCAGCGCATCGTTTTTCGAGCGGCTGATATAACTTCAATTTATGATTATTCCTATTATATCACAGTATTTTCACCGTGTAAACCGTTTGAAACCGCTTTTGCGTAAAAAAAGACGGAAATTATAACTTTCGCTTATTTCCGTCTTTCGTATTTTTTTCAGTTGAATAAATCGTCCGCGTCGGAGCCTCCGCCCGCTTTCGGAGGCTGGTCCTTTCCCTGCGCGGAGGCTGAACCGCTCCGATCCCCGTTCCCCGACGAATTGCCGGGCGCAAATTCCGAGAAGGGATCTTCCTGCTCAGGCGGGGGGCCCTGCGGCGGGCGGCCGTCATAAGGCGGCTGATTATACGGCGCGCCGCCGTAAGGGCCGCGGTCGTACGGGCCGCCCTGATAGGGCGGGCGGCCGTATCCGTAAGAATTTTGCTGTTGCTGCCGGCGCATAAATTCTTCCCGCCGCGCCCGCATATAGGCGTCGTAATCGATGGCCTTGTTGTTTCTGATGACGAACACGGCGATATATCTCGACAGGGGCACGAAGAGCGCCACACACGACAAAAGCATATATCCTCTCGTATAATACTTTTTATACAGCCCCATCAGCAGGATAAAGAGCAATACCTGATAGATCAGCTGAACGATAGAAATGATATAATCGCTGATATAATAGAAATTGAGCACATATCCCGCGGCGCCCCACATATTTGTCCATTCCCAGCCGTTGTCTTTGGGGACCATGTTTCCCTTATATTTGGTAAACAGCAAAATCTCCACGGCGATCGCCGCCGCACAGACCAGCGTCGCTATAATCTGGGCAAGCATGACGTAAAGGCCCGAGCGCTTCATTTTTCTGCCGAACACATCGCACGTCCCCGCCAGCTTTCCCATATACCAAACGGACGCGAACGGAACGAAAGCGAGCCATTTGTTTTTCATGTCCCGCTTTTTTGCCATCGTATAGAGGCCGACGCCCTGCAAAATAAACAGAACCAGCCATACGCCGCCGCCGATGGCGAGCGCCGTGAACAGATTGCGGCCGCCGATATTGCTCACTCCGTACGCGGTCGCAAATATCAGAACGAAGCTTTGATAAATGCCGTATATTTCCATGTTTACTCCTGGCGTTTTCAAACGCCGCCGATAAATGCACCGATTGCGACGAACAGCGCCGCCGCCAAGCCGATCGCCAGCACAAGCACCGCGGGAAAAATCCCCGCCTTGCGATTGAGCTTTCCTCTGCCGTTATTTTCCGCGAGATAACATCTCTGTTCGGCGTGCTTTTCCGTAAGCGCGCCGCAGCTGTACCAGGGACGTTCCTCGAGCAGCGTCCCCGACACCATATCGTGCACGACGAACGTCGCGGCGATATCTCCCCGCGCCCGTTCGGGATATTTCTGCGAATGGAACATTCTCTTTACAAAATAGACGAGCCCCGCGATCAGACACACCGTACCGAGGAGAAAGGTCATAATCGAAATAATCGATACGTATATTTCCTCGCCGTTGCGTCCGAGAGCGAAACCGTAAACGAGTACGCTCCACGAAGCAAAGAAATTGTTCGCAAAATGCGCGACCATGCCTACGACGATATTTTTCGTTTCCACGACCAGCGCGCCGATTACGAGCCCTACGAGAAACTGATAGATAAACTGCTGATAACTCCCGTGCGCGAGCGCGAACAACAGCGCCGAAAGAATCACGGCGGGCATTTTCCCGAACTGCATAAAGCCTTTCAGAATCACGCCTCGGAACAAAAGCTCCTCGAAAATCGCGGGCAAAACGGGCACGAGAATTAAATAATATAAAAGAAACCAGCCGCCGTACTCTATCGAAGGCTCCGTCCTTGCGGGGAGCCTTAAAAGAGTTCTCAGCTCCTCTATCGTTTCCGCAAAGCTTTCCGCCAGCGGAGAAAACAGAATTGCCATGCCGAAAATCAGCACCGCGGCCATGAGCATTTCCACGCCGCAGCCCTTTCTCGAGAGAAAACCGCCGCCGTTTACGGGATTTACTTTCGCCGCCAGAGCCATAATTGCCGTCACCAAAGCCAGTCCCGCGGCGATGAGGACGCTTTCCAGACAAAGATAGGGAGATAAGTCGGCGCCCGGCGAAACGTGCTCCATAATCGGCACGAACAGCATGCTCACCCCGAACATCATCGCCCAAAACAACAGATATGCCGTCGCCGCATGCAGAGCGTTGAACGTATTGGGATTATATCTTTTCATGTCTTTCATAAACGGTTAATATCCTCCCCGTATTCCACACTCATCAAAGTCAATCCCTTGGCGGGCATCGTCTTGCCGAGAAGCTCGCGCTTGCCCGAAGCGAACGCCAAAGCAAGGCTTTCTTCGCTCCGTTTTCCCGAAGCCAGCTCTAAAAGCTCCCCCACCAGCGTCCTCACCATATTATACAAAAATCCGTTTCCGCAGACGCTCACCGAAATATCCCTGCCGCCGAACGTCTCGCTCTCCTCCACGCGCACGAAATAAATCCTTCGCACCGTCGTTTTCACCGCCGAGCCCGACGCGCAGAAAGCCTTGAAATCGTGTTCGCCCTCGAAAAGCTTCGCGGCTTTTTCAAGCGCTCCGAGCGGCGGCGCGGCGCCGATACGCACGGCATACCGCTCTTTCAGCGGCATTTCGCGTTCGGAGACGTAAAGCGAATAACGGTAGGTCTTTCGCTTCGCGCTTCGGTTGCAGTCGAACATTTGCCCTGCCGTCCGCCCCTCCAAAACGCGGATATCCGCGGGCAGAAAGCGGTTGATGCAATCGGGCAGCTTTTCGGGCGGAACGGTCAGCCCTTCGGCGTCGAAATGACAGGTCTGCCCCGCCGCGTGAACGCCCGCGTCCGTCCTGCCGCTGGCCGTTACGGAATATTTTCCGCCCAGCGCGCGCGCCATGCCGTCCTCCAGCGCCTCCTGCACGGAGAGCGCGTTTTTCTGTCTCTGCCAGCCCGCATAGCGGGTGCCGTCGTAAGAGAGCTTTAACACATAACGCATAGGCTTCACCCTCAAATGACGTTCGGCAGATAAACGCGGAGCAGTATCACGCCCGCTAGCAGAGCCGCACAGACGAACAAACCGACAAAATCCCGCCAGGTAAACGTAAGCTTTTTGTATTTCGTCCGCACCTTACTGCCCGAATAGCACCGCGCGTCCATCGCGTCGCCGAGTTCGTCCGCGCGGCGGAACGCGCTGATGAGAAGCGGAATCAGCACGGGGATCACGGCCTTTACGCGCTTGATCAAACCGCCCGATTCGAAATCGGCGCCGCGCGCCTTCTGGGCGTTCATGATTCGTCCCGTCTCGTCCGTCAGTATGGGAATGAAACGCAGGGCGATGGACATGATCAGCGCGAGCTCGTGTACGGGGAAACGAATGAGCTTAAGCGGGTAGAGCAGGCTTTCGATGCCGTCCGTAAGGGAGACGGGCGTCGTCGTCAGCGTCAGGATCGCCGAGCCCATAACGAGCAGAAACAGACGCACCGACAGAAAAATCGTGTAAAATACGCCCTCTTTCGTAATTTTCAAAAATCCCCATTTCACCCACACCGTCTCGCCCGAATAGAAAAACAGGTTGAGCACGGCGGTGAACAGAAGCAGGAAAATAATCGCCTTTACCGAACGGAGAACGCTTTTGACGGGCACTCTCGAACAGGCCGTAACGACGACGAACACCGCCGCGCAGGCCGCCAGGCCGTAAAAGTTTTTTGCCGTAAATATCGCGGCGATATAGACGATGAGGAACAGAATTTTGGTGCGTGGGTCGCATTTATGCACAAAGGATTCCGCGGGATAATACTGTCCGAAAGCAACGTCACGCATGGGCGCCACCTCCCTCAAGCCCCGCATAGGAAAGGACTTTCCCGACAAAATCCGCGGAGGTGAAATCCGAATAAATATTTATCCCTTTCGCAGCCAAAGCCTCCGTGACCTTGGCCGTAAAGGGTACGTCCAGCCCCAGAGCCGTCAGCTCCGCAGGCCGAAGAAACAACCTGGAGGGAGACGCTTCCTCAAATACCTTTCCTTCCGAAAAGACGGCCGCCCGCGTGCAGTTCTCGCTGATCTCATCCATATCATGCGACACAATTATGACGGTTTTACACCACTCTTTGTGAATTTTGTGTAAAAGTTGCATAATCTCTCGTTTTCCGAGCGGATCGAGGCCCGCGGCGGGCTCGTCGAGGACGAGTATTTCGGGCTTCGTGACGATGACGCCCGCAATCGCCACGCGGCGTTTCTGCCCGCCCGACAATTCGAAGGGGGAACGGTCTTTCAGCTCGAGATAGTCGAGCCCCACCGTCTCTAAGGCGTCCCTCACCGCTTTTTTTGTCTCATCCTCCGAAAGCGGCGCTCGGCTGAAATTTTTCAGCCCGAAAGCCACGTCAGCGAATACCGTTTCGGCAAACAGCTGATATTCGGGATACTGAAACACCATGCCTACTTTGCTTCGCAGCTCGCGGAAATCGGTCTTTTTGTCCGTCAGATCGTATCCGCCTACCGTCAATCTGATTTTCGGCGGCGGCGCTTCCCCCTTTTTCAGCTTTTTCGGCTTATACTTCTTTTCCGCGGTCGGCACCTTGATCAGTGCGTTGAGATGCTGCACAAAGGTCGATTTTCCGCTGCCCGTATGCCCGATGATGCCGAAAAACTCCCCCGACTCTATCGAGATATTCACGCCGTCGAGCGCGTGGGCGGCAAAGGGCGAGCCCTTGTTATAAGTATAAGTGAGATTTTCACATTCTATCCGCCCCCAAACGTCGCTAATTCTCCCTCTTTTTGGGGGCGTCCCCGTCGGGCCGCAGTCTCCGCCCGCCGCGTTTTTCAGCGCGGCAAAAAGCTCGTCGCCCAGCGCTTCAGGCGTCAGTACGTCTTTCACGTCCAATCCGCCCGCCCTTAAATCGTGACAGATCTGCACGGGTCGGGGCAGAGCGAGGTTGTACGTTTCCAGCTCCTCCTCGCGGCAGAGTATCTCCGAGGGCTTTCCCTGCATGACGATCTCCCCGCGGTTCATTACCACCGCGCGGTCCGCCAGCATGGCCTCCTCGGGAAAATGCGTGATGAGCAGTACGGTGATATGCTCCTCCTTATTGAGCTTCAAAACGACGTCCGTCACTTCCCTGCGGCCCTTGGGGTCGAGCATGGCGGTGGCTTCGTCCAAAATCATGATTTTCGGCTTGAGGGCGAGGACGCCCGCAATGGCGATGCGCTGCTTTTGTCCGCCCGACAGCCGCGCGGGCGTCGCATGCCTGAATTCGGACATACCCACCGCGTCGAGAGCGAACGTTATCCTCTTCCCGATCTCCTCGCGGGGAACACCGATATTTTCGGGCCCGAACGCGATATCGTCCTCCACGATGGAGGCCACCGTCTGGTTGTCGGGATTCTGAAAAACAATTCCGACGTTTTTTCGGATATCGAAAATATTTTTGCTTTCGCCCGCGTCCATGTCCAGCACCGTGATCCTGCCCGACGTCGGGGATAAAAGTCCGTCCGCAAGCCTGGCCAACGTGGATTTTCCGCTGCCGTTATGCCCTAAAACGGCGACAAATTCCCCTTCCTCCACGGAAAGGTCGATTCCGCCCAGCGCAAAGGCGTCCTTTTCAGCCTCGTTATATGAAAAACATACTTTTTCGAATTTTATCGCTTCCATAACACCGCTTTCGGACAAACCGCCAACCCTTACGGCGTCCCCGACGAAAAAGTCGGGCACATGCTTCTAAAGCGGCTTCCCGTGCGTTATCCTGTACGAAAAGCCGCCGCAAAAACCGTTCTGCGGCTTGTCCTGTTTATATACCTTATTATTATAGCAAACTTTTTCCGTCAATACAATGAAAATGAGGTGAAATTCTCCTTTTCCGACAATTTTTTTTAAGTCCTTACCCACCCGAGACGAAGAATAAACGCCCCGAAAATAATTTTACACGCATTTTACAGCAATTTCTTTTGATTTTTGGGCGTTTTGGTATTGACTTAAAGGAAAAAAGAAAGTATAATATTATACGTATGTGAAACAGAGCGGGCCGCGACGGCCGATTTCCGCGTTTCGGCGGGTTTCGGCGGCCTTCCCCCGCCCGAAAATACACCAATTATATAAACGGAGGCTTTTTTGATGAAAAAAATGACCATCGACGGCAACACCGCCGCATCGCACGTAGCGTATGCGTTTTCGGAAGTTGCCGCCATCTACCCCATCACCCCCTCTTCGCCGATGGCCGAATCCGCCGACGAGTGGGCTACCGCCAAAAGAACCAACATGTGGGGCCAGAAGCTGAAGATTGCCGAAATGCAGTCGGAAGGCGGCGCGGCGGGCGCCGTTCACGGTTCCCTCTCCGCGGGCGCTCTCACCACTACTTACACCGCGTCTCAGGGCCTTTTGCTGATGATCCCCAACATGTATAAGATCTCGGGCGAGCTTCTGCCCATGGTCATGCACGTTTCCGCCCGCGCGCTTGCGGCGCATTCGCTGAATATTTTCGGCGACCATTCCGACGTCATGGCCTGCCGCCAGACGGGCTTCGCCATGCTGGCTTCCTCATCCGTTCAGGAAGTTATGGATCTCGCGCTCGTCTCTCACCTGGCCACGCTGAAATCCAGCGTCCCCTTCCTGCACTTCTTCGACGGGTTCAGAACTTCTCACGAATATTCCAAGGTCGAGGGCTTCGACGAAGCGAACAACTATGCGGAAATCAAGGCGATCTTCGACAAGCTCGGCATGCAGAAATACGTGGACGAATTCAAGTCCCGCGCGCTCAACCCCGAGCACCCTATCCAGAAGGGCACCGCCCAGAACGGAGATACCTATTTCCAGAACAGAGAGACGGCAAACTCCTATTACGAAGCTGTTCCCGCAATCGTTTCGGAGATGATGAAGGCCGTTTCCGAATATACGGGCAGAGCTTATCACCTGTTCGATTACGTCGGCGCATCCGACGCGGAAGAAGTGATCGTCGTCATGGGTTCGGGCGCGGAGACGATTGAAGAAACCGTCAATAAGCTGAACGCGCAGGGCAAAAAATACGGCGTTCTCAAAGTCCGCCTGTACCGTCCCTTCGATGCGACGGCGTTCGTCGGCGCGATCCCCGCTTCCTGCAAGAAACTGGCCGTCCTCGACAGAACCAAGGAGCCCGGCTCCCTCGGCGAGCCCCTCTATCTCGACGTATGCGCGGCGCTCCTCGAGCAGGGCAGAGCGGACGTCAGGGTTTACGGCGGCAGATACGGCCTCGGGTCTAAAGAATTTACCCCGACCATGGTGCTTTCCGTGTTCAAAAACCTCGAGGCGAAAGAGTCTAAAAACCACTTCACCGTGGGCATTTACGAGGACGTCACCAATACCTCTCTCGATTTCTCGGAGAAATTCGACGCGGCGCCCGCAGGCTCCACTTCCTGCAAGTTCTACGGTCTCGGCTCCGACGGTACGGTGGGCTCCAACAAGAACACCGTCAAGATTATCGGCGACCATACCGACAAATACGTGCAGGCGTATTTCTTCTACGATTCCAAAAAATCGGGCGGCATCACCGTTTCCCATCTGAGATTCGGGGACAAGCCCATTCAGTCGGAATATCTCATCGACGCGGCTGACTTTATCGCCTGCCATAACCCTTCCTACGTGACCCGTTACGACATGGCCTCCGACCTCAAGGAAGGCGGCGCGTTTTTGCTCAACAGCGAATGGACGAGCGTCGAAGCCCTCGAAAAAGAGCTTCCCGCGAAAATGAAGAATATTCTTGCGAAAAAGCACGCGAAGCTCTACGTCATCGATGCGATCAAGATCGCAGGCGAACTCGGACTGCGCGGCAAGACCTCCACCATTTTGCAGTCGGCGTTCTTCTGCATCAATCCGCAGATCATGCCCTATGAAAGCGAAAATCCCGAGGATAAAAACACGGCCGTCGCGCTGATGAAATACATGGCGTACAAGTCCTTCTCCAGAAAGGGCGACGCCATCGTCCAGATGAACTACAACGCCATCGATTCCGCGAAGGCCAACCTCGTGAAGATCGACATTCCCGAGTCCTGGGCCACCACCACGGAAGGCGCGGATATGGTCAAGCTGGCGGACGACGCCTATTTCCGCGACGTCGTAGCGCCTATCCTTGCGCTCGAGGGCGACAAGCTTCCCTCCTCCGCCTTCAACGCCGACGGCTCCGTGCCCACGGGTACCACCAAGTTTGAGAAACGCGGCGTCGCCGTGCTCGTTCCCGAATGGAACATCGACAAGTGCATTCAGTGCACGCAGTGCTCTTTCGTCTGCCCGCACGCGACGATCCGTCCCTATCTCGTCGCCGAAGGCGAACAGACTCCCGCCGATTTCAAGACGAAGCCCGCGCTTCAGGCAAAGGGCTACGGCTTCCGTATCCAGGTTTCCCCGCTCGACTGTATGGGCTGCGGCGTCTGCTTCGACGTCTGCCCCGTCAACCAGAAAGCGGCTAACGACGCGGCGAAAGCAGGCGTAAAGGTCGATCCCGCAAACCGCGCCCTGAATATGGTTCCCCTCGAAAAAATCTCCGCCCGCGAAGCGGCCAACTGGGAATATGCCCAGACGCTTCCCGACGCCCCCAAGGACGTCACCGCAAAGATGGCAGAGGTTAAAAAATCGCAGTTCTCCCAGCCTCTGTTCGAGTTCTCGGGCGCCTGCGCGGGCTGCGGCGAAACGCCCTACCTTAAGGTGCTCACCCAATTGTTCGGCGACCGCATGATCGTCGCCAACGCGACGGGCTGCTCCTCGATCTACGGCGGCTCCTCTCCTACCTGCCCTTATACCAAGAACAAGGAAGGCCACGGCCCCGCCTGGGCGAACTCCCTCTTTGAGGACAACGCGGAATACGGCTACGGTATGAACCTCGCTTATCAGGCGAGAAGAACCGCGCTCAAAGCTCCTGTGGCCGCTCTGGCGGAAAAATGGAACGAATGGGCGGAAGGCAAGGCCGCCTGCGAAAACTGGCTTGCCAACATCGACGACGCGGAGGGCAGCAAAGCGGCCGCCGCCGAGCTGGTAAAATGCCTCGAGGGCTGCAAGGACTGCGGCTGCGACGCGGACGAACTGGCGCAGGAAATATATAAAGCAAAAGATTGCCTCGTCAAGAAATCCTTCTGGATCATCGGCGGCGACGGCTGGGCCTACGACATCGGCTACGGCGGACTCGATCACGTCATCGCTTCGGGCGAGGACGTCAATATCCTCGTGCTCGATACGGAGGTATATTCCAATACGGGCGGACAGGCGTCCAAATCCACTCCCATTGCGGCGGTCGCTAAATTCGCGGCAGGCGGTAAGAGAGTGAAGAAAAAGGATCTCGGCATGATCGCGGCCACCTACGGCTATGTATATGTGGCGCAGTGCTCCATGGGCTCCGACAAAGCGCAGTTCGTCAAGGCGCTGAAGGAAGCGGAAGCTTACCACGGCCCCTCGATCATCATCTGCTATGCGCCCTGCATCAACCACGGCATCAACATGGGCAAATCCCAGACCGAGGAAAAGAACGCGGTGGATTGCGGCTATTGGCAGCTTTACAGATATAATCCCTCCCTTGCGGAAAAGGGCGAAAATCCCTTCACGCTGGATTCCAAAGATCCCACGGGCGACTATCAGGCCTTCCTGCAGGGCGAAGTGCGTTACGCCTCCCTGAAGAAGACGGAGCCTGCCCTTGCGGAAGAGCTTTACAAAGAAACGGAAGAAGCCTCGAAAGAGCGGCTTGCCGGCTACAAGAAAATGGCGGGCAAATAATCCCCCGTTATAAAAAAGCACTCCCGTCGGTAAATCCCGACGGGAGTATTTTTTTGCATTTGAAAGTTTTTAATAAAAATCCGTCCAACCGTCGTCGGAATCGGGTTTCGGCTTCCAGCGGTCGCTCGTTTCGTTCTTTCCCCATACGGCGACCAGCGTCAAATCCGAAGCAACCGAATACACGCCGTTTTCTTCTATTTCTTCCGTCCCCTTCCGAAGCCAGTGCTTGAAATGATATCCGTAACAGCTCGGCTTTACGAGATTATATTCGGCGCCGAAAACCACATTTTGTGCGGCGGCTTCGATTTTTACGTATTCGTCGTCTTTCAAGCTTCCGAGTTCGTAAGTAATCGTATAGGTTTTCGGGGTTTTTACCGCCGTTACCGTAACATTTTCCGAGACGTCTGAAAAATCCGTTTTATCCCATACGATGTCGTAGCCCGCCGCGGAAACGGGTACGGGGACGTCCGTCAGCGTCTCTCCCTTTTTCAAGGTTTTCACGACGTCGGATTGCCCCTCCTGTATAAAGGTAATCGTATAAGTCTCCGCCTCGATCGCTTTCCACGCCGCCGTCAGCGTTACATCTTCGGCAATTCTCCAGATACCCGTCAACGCGATCGACGCTATTCCGTTTTTCCAGCACACAAACGAATAATCGTTTCTTACGGGCAACGGCAGCACATATTTCTCTTCGTAGGTAAAAAGCCCCGTCTTTGCGGACACGGTACCCTCGTTAGCGTCGTAAGTCACGGTATATTGCTTCGGCGTTTTTACGGCGTTGACAATCTTATCCGCCGTCACGTTTGTCAAATCGACGTCCTCCCAGGCCACCGTATAGCCCGTAACGGGCTTTGTCTCGGGAATATCCGTAACCGTTTTTCCCGCTTCGACAACCCGCACGACGTCGGGCTGCCCCGTCTGCATAAAAGTGACCGTATATGTCTTAACGAAAGACGACGAATTCTCCCTTTCTCCGCAGGCAGCCCAAAAGGACGCCAATATTACGGAAGCTATCACGGCCGCTAATTTTCTGTCCGTATTCCTGTTCATACATTTTCCCCCGTTTCTTTACTTTTTTATTATACTATACGACGGGGAGTTTGTCAATGTTTTGAAAAAAACTCCTTTGCCTCCTTGACAAAATAAAAGAAAAAGCTTATAATAAATTTCGGGAAATAAAAAGCGGAAAATTTTTCAAACTCTGTTTTCTGCGTTTCCCGCCGCACGCCTCTTAAAAGGAACCTTTATGAAAATCACCATTATCTGCGACGTACCATTAAAAGAAAACAACGGCACGGCCATAGCGGCACTCAATCTGATACATTTTCTCAAAAAGCAGGGCCACCTTCTTAAAATCATATGTCCCGAATCGGATATTCCTCTGCTCGAGGACGAAATCCGCGTTCCGAAAATAAACTTTTTCTTTTTCAACGGATATGTAGAAAAAAACGGCGTCACCCTCGGCAAGCCCGAGAAAAAAATCCTCCGGGCGGCGATCGAGGACGCGGACGTCGTACACCTGCTGGTCCCCTTTGCATTGTCGCGCGCCGCGATCAAGATCGCAAGGCCGCTCGGGATTCCCCTCACGGCGAGCTTTCATTGCCAGGCGGAAAACCTGTCAAACCATATTAAACTGATGAATAATCAGTGGTTTAACGAACAGGTGTATCGCAACTTTTACCGTGCAGTTTATCGTTACTGCGACTGCGTGCATTACCCCACGCAGTTTATAAAAAACGTCTTTGAAAATTCGACGGGCCCAACCAACGGCTTCGTCATCTCCAACGGCGTCAATCCCCTCTTTTTGGAACCGCGGAAAAACGTTACGCGGCCCGCGGAATACGAGGATAAGTTTGTCGTGCTCTGTTCGGGGCGATATTCCCAGGAAAAGGCGCAGCACGTCCTCATCGAGGCGGCCAAGCTCTCCAAACACAAAAGAAAGCTTCAGCTGATCTTTGCGGGCGACGGGCCGTTTAAGGAACGTCTGAAAAAACAAGCGGCCGATCTCACGCTTCCGCCTCTGTTCCGCTTCTTTAAGCGCGAAGATCTGGCGGACGTCATCGCCTACGCCGATTTATACGTGCATACTGCGGAAGTGGAAATCGAGGCGGTGGCATGTCTGGAAGCGATTTGCGGCGGACTTCTGCCCGTCATTGCCGATTCTCCGCGCAGCGCCACCCGCTATTTTGCACTGACGCAAAAAAATCTCTTCACCTACGACAGCCCTCAATCGCTGGCCGAAACTATGGACTATTGGCTGGAGAACGCCGAAGAAAAACAGCGTTGCCTTGAAAATTACCGAAATTTCTCCCGCCGCTTTGCCCTGGAGGAATGTATGAAGCAGATGGAGCAAATGTTTTTCCTCGCCGCATCGAGCCGAAAGGAAAACGAAAAAGACGCGGAAAAGCAAAGCGAACAAAAAGAAAACGCCTGAGTTTACAGCGAAATCAAACAATCAGAGGCCGGCTTCCCCTGCGGAACCGACCTCTGATTTTACTATTACTTATTTTTTCGGAACATTTTCAATTCATTCACATTCAGAGGCGTTCCAGCAAAATTTTTTCAAATCTCTTCACACCCTCGATGCCTTTTTTATCGAGAAGCCCCAGCGCCCTTTCCTTCAGCGAAAGCGCCTTTCCCTTCTCTCCCTTCACCGACGCATACGCCGCGAGAATACGTTTTGCCGTCGCGTCCTCTCTTTCGAGATACTCCCTCGAGAGCTTTGCACACTCCTCCGCCCGTTCGGCGTCGCCGTTCAGAGCGTGCATATAGGTCAGCTCCGCCGCCGTCTGTTCAAAATCGTTTTTCGAGAGATAGGGCTGGGCGGAAGCCAGCCTGTTGAGACAGTCCGCCGCACGCTCCGTCTCTCCCCTTTCGAGGTAATAACGGTAGCGAAGATCGAGGATGATCGCATACATGGGTTCGTCTTCGGGAAGTTGGGGAAGGTCAAAATAAAATTTTTCGTCAATTTCGGAAAAACTTTTTCCCTCCGCCAATTTTCCGTGGATCTCCATAGCGGAAATCAGACATTTACCCGCAGGCGCCTCTCTCGCGATCGATTGCAGAACCGCCGTATCCGTCGGTCCGTTTTCGTAACGGAAGGGCGGAAGATTTAAGAAAAAGAGATAGGCGGCATAGGGCACGCCTCCCAAAAACAAAAAAGCGGCACTTTCCGATACCGACCTCACAAGAAACGCCCCGGCGAGCAAAGCAGCCGAATAAATTCCCCCGAATATAAGTCCCCCGACGGTGTAAAGTTCGGCCCGCTTTTTCATATTTCCGCCGCGGAGAGGAATTGTCTGCGTCTGATCCGACGCAAAGGGAGAGACGAAAGAAAAGCGCATTTTTCCGTTTTCCTCCCAAAAAGAGAAAAAGGAAAACTTCGTCATTACGACGCGCATACCCTGCGCCTTTGCAAAAACGATATGGCCGAGCTCGTGTACGGTCGAAGCAAGGATAATCGCCAAAAGAAAACCGCCGATCGCATACGCCGTCGCCGCAACGCCCGTGCCCGCTTTCGTCCATGCGAAATAGACGACCAGACATTCTCCCGCCGCCATCAAAAGCAGCAAAGCGATCGCGTAAATTTTCCCGCCTATTCTTCCCATTCTTTTTCTCCTCTATAAAAGCCCTCGTTTTTTCGCATAGCCTTCCAGATTGTCGCTGTCGCTGACGATCAACTCGGAAAAGCCCAGCCTGTCCATCACGACGGACAAAAGCACGGCGCCGCCGCCCAATACGTCCGCCCGCTTAGGCTGGACGCCGGGAAGCTTTGCGATGTCCTCCGCGCGCATTTTTGTCAGCCTTTCCGCCAGCGCGCGCATTTGCGCGGCGGTGACAATTGTGCCCGTGACGCGGGAAGAATCGTATTCCCGCATGTCCAGCGAAAGCGCGGCCAGCGTTGTAGCCGTTCCGCCGATCGCATACATGGGTACCCCGTCGGGCACTTTCCCGTATTCCCCGACGGCTCTTTCCGCCGCCTGCTTCAGCTTTTCCGCATCCGCGCCGCACATATCTTTCAACCGCACCACGCCGATATCGACGCTCTTTTTATAAATCAGAATGCCGCCCTTCTGCACGACAATCTCCGTGCTTGCGCCGCCCGCATCGACAAGCCCGCCGTCCCGTCCGCCGAGCGCGCCCAAAATGCCGAGCTCCGCTTCCTCCATGCCTGAAATCACTTCCACATCGAGCGGACAAAGCTCCCTTACGCGGGCGACGAACTCGCTGCCGTTTTCGGCGGAGCGTACCGCCGCGGTCGCAAACGCATAGACCGAAGCCGCCCCCTCGGCATTCGCGCGGGCATAAAAAGCCGCTACGGCCGCAGCCGTCCGCTCGACGGCTTCCCGTTTAAGCAGGGACGACGAGGCGAGCCCTTCGCCGAGGCGGGTAGTGTCAAGCGTCTTATATAAAACTTTTCCGTCCGCCATCATCATGAGGCGAACGGAATTAGAGCCGATGTCTATTACGGCGATCTTTTTCATTGTCTATTTTTCTCCGGGATAAATAAATCCTTTTTCGTGCGCGGCCCAGTCGAGATAAAAATCGCTGAGATAATGGTCGAGATCGTTTTCTGCCGTTTCGTTCATTTCGGTCCAGTAATCGATTTCTTTCTGAACGTTTTTTATTCTTTTATTGAGTACGGCTATATGGATCACCTGATACAAGAGCACGGCCAGCAGGCAGACAACAACCAACGTCCCCGCTACCGCCGCCGCGGTAACTACACGTTTTAATTTTTCCTGCGTCATATCGGATGCACCTCTTTTTTCTTTGAGTTTTTCGTGATTTTTCGCCTTTTTATACCTTTTCTGGCTTTATTATAGCACAGTTTCAACAAAAAAGCAACTATTCTGTGGACACTTTTCAAATATAATATAAGCCCCAAAACGTTTCCCAGGTACATATATACCCGAAAATCAGGAAAGGAAAACAGCACGGCGGCAAAGACGCTCATTGCGGCGAACGCCAGAAAAAAGAGAACGTCGAAAACAATTCCCGCCACGTCGCCGCACAGTTTTCTCAAGATATAAAACAGCTCGTACACCACGCCGCTCGCCACGCCGACGAGGACGCAGACGAGAAAAATAAAAATCTGATTCGCCGCGTCCACGTCACGCCTCCCCGCTTACTTAAACAGCTTTGCTTTCAGGCTCTTGCCGCCGTAACGGACGCCGCTTACGCTCCCCGTGGCGGTAAACGTACCGCTTGTCTTGGAAAAGCCCGTGATCTTCAGCCCCGAACCCGTGACGTAAAGTTTGACGTTGCTTCCCGCCAGCGAAAGCGCGATCTGGCTTTCGGAAAAGGACGCGACGCTTTCGATCCCCGTGACGGTGATGCTTTTCTGTTGTTCGATCGTCAATGAATGTAAAATTTCCTGCATACCGTATGATATGCAGGAAGGCTTGCTCTTTATTACTTTTTCCGTAAAATTTCTTTTACTTGAGATTTTTTTCGCGGAACCTCGCCTTGGCGCGAAGCTCGCTGTTCAAAATGCGCTTGCGTATTCTGAAGGATTTGGGCGTGACCTCCAAAAGCTCGTCGTCGGCGATAAATTCGAGACATTCCTCGAGACTCATTTTGCTGACGGGGATGAGGGTGAGCGCGTCGTCGCTGCTCGAGGATCTCGTATTGGTGAGGTGCTTGGTCTTGCAGACGTTGACGTTGATATCGTCGGAAAGGTTGGTATAGCCGATGACCATGCCCTCGTAAACGGGCGTGCCCGGCGTGACGAACAGCGTCCCGCGGCCCTGCGCGTTAAACAGCCCGTACGTCACCGCTTCGCCCGTCTCAAACGCCACCAGCGAGCCCGTACTGCGGCGCTGCATGTCGCCCTTATACGGCTCGTACTCGAAAAATATCGAGTTCATGATGCCCTGCCCCTTAGTGTCCGTAAGAAACTCGCTCTTATAGCCGAACAGGCCGCGCGCGGGAACGGTAAATTCGAGACGCATGCGGTTGCCCACCGCGCTCATGTGCAAAAGAGTGCCCTTGCGGTTGCCCATTTTCGAAAAGACAGGGCCCGTCATGTCCTCGGGCACATCTACGACGAGGCGTTCGATGGGCTCGTACAGCTGGCCGTCTATTTCTTTATATAATACCTTGGGCGTGGATACCTGGAACTCGTAGCCTTCGCGGCGCATCGTCTCGATAAGGATGGAGAGGTGCATTTCGCCGCGGCCGCAGACGCGGAACGAATCGGAACTGTCCGTATCGTTGACTCTTAAAGACACGTCGCGCAAAAGCTCCTTATAGAGCCGCTCGCGGATCTGGCGGGTGGTGACAAACTTGCCCTCCTTGCCTGCAAACGGACTGTCGTTGACGGAGAAGGTCATTTCGACGGTCGGTTCCTCGATCTTGACAAACTGTACGGGTTCCACTTTAGACGGTTCGCACACGGTGTCGCCGATATTCAGTCCGTCTATCCCCGAAAACACCACGATATCCCCTGCCTGCGCCGTGGGAACGGCAACCCGTTCCAATCCCTCGATCTGATAAAGATTGGCGATCTTGCAGTTGGTGCGCACCTTATTTTCGTTATAATTGCAAAGGGAAACGGGCTCGTTGGCGCGAATGACGCCGCGTTCGATCCGCCCGATACCGATCCTCCCTACAAACTCGTTATAGTCGATGCAGGAAACGAGTAGCTGCCCCGGCCCCTCCACGTCCATGTCCATGGGCGGAATATGCTCCAGAATGGTATCAAACAGCGGGTTGAGCGTGGGCTCCTGCGAGTCGGGCGTGCGGGAAGACGTCCCCGACCGGCCGCAGCAATACACGATGGGGCTTTCGAGTTGCTCGTCCGTCGCGTCGAGATCCATCATCAGCTCCAGCACTTCATCGACGACTTCGGAAATGCGCGCGTCCGGCCTGTCCACCTTATTGATGACGATAATCAGCTTCAGTTTCAGCTCAAGCGCCTTCTGCATGACGAAACGGGTCTGCGGCAGCGGCCCCTCCGCCGCATCCACAAGTATAAGCGCGCCGTTCACCATTTTGAGGACACGCTCTACCTCGCCCGAAAAGTCGGCGTGGCCCGGGGTATCCACGATATTGATTTTTACGCCCTTATAATGGGCGGAGGTATTTTTTGCAAGAATCGTAATCCCGCGTTCCCGCTCGAGGTCGTTGGAATCCATTACCCGATCCTGAACCTGTTCGTTGGCGCGGAACATTCCGCCCTGCACCAGCATCTGATTGACCAGCGTCGTCTTGCCGTGATCGACGTGGGCTATGATTGCGACATTTCTTAAATCGTCTCTAATCAAAATTTTGCTCCTTCCTTGAAAGTCTTTTTAACTTTACTATTTTAATACTTTTTTTCGAATATGACAACAAATTCGCACGTGTATTGAGATATTTTCTTGAAAAATCCCGAAAAAATTTCCGCAGACCGACTTTTTTCGGCCTGCGGAAGAGATTTTCACCCCTTAAAGGGGCTTGACCGCGAGGTTTTGGTACCTCGTAAAGCGAAGAATATACCCGTTGTCCTCGACGGGCTCCCCCGCATCTACGCAGACAAAATTTTCGTCTTTGTCGAGGTCTGGGAAAAAAGTATCCGCTCCGCCGTCGGCTTCCACCTTTGTGACAAGCGCCTCGCCGCAGTAGGGCAAAAGCGCCGCATACACCGACGCGCCGCCGATGACGTATAAATCCTCCGTTTCCGCCCGCCTGCGCATTTCAGCCTTCAAAGCCTCCAAATCGGACACAACGAGGCAGTCGTCCATTACCTGCCCCCTCGACAATACGATATTCGTACGATTTTTAAGCGGTTTTCCCGCGGGGAAGGAGCGCAGAGTGTTCCCTCCCATCACCACGGTCTTTCCAAGCGTCGTCTCTCGGAAAAACTTCATGTCTTTCGGGATGGAAAACATCAGGGAATTATTTTTGCCGATTCCCCAATTTTTGTCGGCGTGTAAAATCGCCCGGATCATATCGCCACCGGAATTTTCGTTTCCAGCTTTTCATACTCGTAGTTTTCGAGCACGAAGCTGTCCAACGTGAAGTCATAGAAATTTTTGACGTCGGGATCGACAATCAGCTTAGGGGCGGGGTGCTGCGGCTTTCCCAAAATTTCTTTGACAATGGGAATATGCCGATCGTAAATGTGCGCGTCGGCAATAACGTGGACGAGTTCGCCCGCTTTCAGTCCCGATACCTGCGCAAACATAATCAGCAGAACCGCATATTGCAACACGTTCCAGTTGTTCGCCGTCAACATGTCGTTAGAGCGTTGGTTGAGTATTCCGTTGAGGATATTCCCCGAAACGTTAAACGTCATCGAATAGGCGCAGGGATAAAGATTCATTTCGTGCAGGTCGGAGAAATTGTAAATATTGGTCATGATACGGCGGCTGGAGGGATTGTTTTTCAGATCGAACAAAACCCTGTCCACCTGATCGAACTCCCCTTCCCTATAAATTGCCTTCTGCGCCAGCTGATACCCGTAGGCCTTGCCGATAGAGCCGTTTTCGTCGGCCCAGCTGTCCCAGATATGCGACTTCAAATCGCGGATATTATTGCTCTTTTTCTGCCAGATCCAAAGCAATTCGTCTATACAGGACTTGAAAGCAGTGCGGCGGATCGTGAGTATGGGAAGCTCCTCCTGCAGATTGTAACGGTTGACAATCCCGAATTTTTTCACCGTGTGCGCGGGAGCGCCGTCCTCCCAATGCGGACGCACGTCCAGCCCGGTATCCCAAAAGCCCTGCTCCATAATGTCGGTCATATTTTCTACAAAAATTTTGTCTGCTTTGCTCATGCCGCACTTCCTTTGTTTTTATATGATTATATCATATCGGGGCCCGTTCGTCAAGGCGGAGAAAAACCTTCCGCGAAAAAACTTTTTATCCCGCCGAAGGAAACGCGAATAGTTACCTCGTCTTTTCTGCCCTTCCCCGCAAATTTTCCTTCTGTTTCTTCTCGGACGCCCTCTCTTTATCAAAGACGCCTTCCTTGCTAAAATTCGCTTTTCCCCAACAAATAATCGCAAGAACAGTCGAATGCGTAAGAAAGCGCGAGAATTGCACTGGCCGTAGGCTCACACTCCCCCTTTTCCCATCGGACAATCATCGATTGACTGCATTTCACCCGCGCGGCAAGCGCCGCCTGCGTCATGTTGCAGTCCCTCCTTAGTTCTTTTATTCTTTGCGCGATTATCATAAAAAAATTATAACAAAATATGAGTATTCTCATTGACATTATGAGTATTCTCATATATAATATGTATGAGAAAGCGCTTTACCGACGAAACAAATAAGGAGAAAAATTATGAAAAAAAGAAATATCGCATTGGCAATCGTTTTCACGATCATCACGTTCGGCATTTACGGAATTTATTGGTTTGTCTGCCTCACCAACGACAGCAACCGCATGAACTCCGCAGAGGCCACCGCGTCGGGCGGAATGGCCGTTTTATTCACGATTATCACTTTCGGCATCTACAGCTTTTACTGGGCATATAAACTCGGGAAAAAAGTGGGAGATTCGGGGGCGTTATACCTGGTTCTCAACCTGTTCGGACTCGGGATCGTAAACTATGCTTTAGCGCAATCGAAAATTAACGCGGCCGCGTAAAATAAATTCGGTCGGAAAGCGTTTTTCTCAAATCTGAAAAAAGCCCGGGCTATATAGCCCGGGCTTTTCATTTATTCAGTTTCGAACTCAGCCAGATAATCAGCTCGATGGGAATTCCCAAAATAAAGATCAGCCATACCTGATATTCAAGAAGCTGAAGATACACTGCGGCCAAAAAAGACCAGCACAATACGGATAACACCGCCGTCCGATAAATTTTGCTCATTTTTACGCCCGTTTCCGACTTTCGGTTCGACCAAAGGAGAGATAAGCAGGACACGGGCACCGCCCAGACAAACGCCTGCCAATAAGTTATGTTCGCTTTAAGCTTCAGATAGACAAAAACCAGCGTGGCGATCAAAAAGACCACCGAGACGGTCAGACATAAAATAATCAGGCGGTTGCTCCTTTCCCGTTCCCGCTTTTCCTTCGCGTTGCCGCCCGATCTTTCCGCCGCGTTTGCGTGGACGAGATCGTCCAACGTGATTCCGTAAATATCCGTAAGCGCCGCCAAAACGGCGATATCGGGCAGAGAATCCCCATTCTCCCATTTAGAGATCGTCTTGTCCGAATAATTGAGCATCTCCGCGAGATCGCTTTGCGTTAGCTTACGGCTTTTTCTCAACTCTATCAGATTTTTTGCCACGACGTTTTTTACGGGGGCGTCCGTCGCGTCGATTACGTTTTTTGCACTATTCTCCATAACACCAATATACCATATATTTTTCAAAAAATCAACCTAAAAAGCCTCGGTTTGCGACAATTCTACTGTGAGTAGAGCAGAATTTTCCTCTCGAAAGACTTGAGAGGTGCCTTCTCTCATAATTCTATAGCGGTAGAAAAACATTATCCGACTTCGCTATTGCGCAACTTATGCAGATGCGATATAATGGAAACAGATGACAAATGTCATATATCAACCGTTTTTTGTTACAAACATTGATTTTACGGAAGAAAGCTCCAGAGGATTACCATGAATGTTACTGTGATCTGCGACGTTTTGGGGGAGCCGAACAACGGCACCACCATCGCAACGCTCAATTTTATCCGCCATCTGAAAAGTAAAGGACATCGGGTAACCGTGGTTTCGTCCGACAAAGTCACCGACGGAGCGGAAAACCGTTATGTCGTACCCACCATAAATTTCGGGCCTTTTAATGCGGCCTTGAAACGGAACGGCGTTCTTTTGGCAAAAGCAGACAAACATATTTTGACAAAAGCAATCGAGGAGGCGGACGCGGTGCATATTCAGTTTCCTTTTGCACTGGGCGCGGCGGGCGCGAAGCTGGCGCAGAAAATGCACAAGCCCGTGACGGCCAGCTTCCATTGCCAGGCGGAAAACGTCACCTCCCACATCGGCATGATGAACTTCCGTCCCGCCAACCGTCTCACCTATAAAATTTTTTATCGGCGGGTTTACAGATACTGCGATATCGTACATTACCCTACCCGATTTATCAGGGAAGTATTTGAAAAAGAGACGCGCCCCACCGACGGCCTCGTGATCTCCAACGGCGTCAACGACGTATTTTTCGCGCCCCGTCCCGTACGGCGTACGACGGATAAATTCACTATCCTTTGCACGGGGCGTTACAGCAAGGAGAAAGCGCAGTCCGTTCTCATTGAAGCGGCGGCGGCTTCGGCGCATAAAGACGATCTGAAACTTATTTTCGCAGGCGACGGGCCGTATAAAAAACGGTTGATTAAAAAAGCCGAAAAGCTCCGCCTCGACAGCGAGTTTCATTTCTATTCCCGAGAGGAGCTGCTCGACGTTCTGCACGCCGCCGATCTGTATGTGCATACCGCGCTGATGGAGATCGAGGCGATCTCCTGTATGGAGGCGATCGCAAGCGGATTGGTTCCCGTCATCTGCGACTCCGAGCGCAGCGCAACGCGATTTTTCGCCGTGGACGAAAACAATCTGTTCCATAAAAACGACGCGGGGGATCTGGCTCGAAAAATCGATTTCTGGTACGAAAACAGGGAGCTGATAAAAGCTTACAAAGAAAAATACGCGGAAATGCGCAGAAGCTTTTCGCAATCCGTCTGTATGGAAAAAATGGAAGAAATGCTTGAAAGCGCAATCGATAAACATAAGGAGGCAACATGAAACGGACGTATTATTACAGCGACGAACTCAACGACGATTTCGCGGGAACGAACATCAAGCGAAAGGAACTGCCCTTGAACTATAAATATTTTTCCCGCAATCCCGTCAGAAAATTTTTCGAATTTATCCTCTATCGGCTGATTGTAACCCCTCTTATTTTTCTCTTTCAGAAAATTGTATTTCATGAAACTATTAAAAACAGGCGGGGCCTCAAGGGCTATCGGAAGGGCGGATATTTTCTATACGCCAATCACACCGCGGCCGCCGGCGACGCTTTTCGGCCTTCCCTCGTCGCTTTCCCGAAAAAGGCGTATATCATCATCAACCCCGACGGCGTATCCATCCCCGTCGCGGGAAAGGCTGTGGAAATGCTGGGCGGCGTGCCCATCCCCACCGCCAGGCGAGGCATGAAGGGCTTTCACGAAGCGATCAAAAAGCATACCGATAAAAATCACTGCGTAGTGATCTATCCCGAAGCGCATATCTGGCCCTATTATACGAAAATTCGCCCCTTCAAGGACGTGTCCTTCCGCTATCCCGCGGAGACAGGCAAACCCGTCTTCTGCTTCACGACCACTTATCAGAAACGCAGGTTTACCTCCTATCCCAAAACGACGATTTACGTGGACGGTCCGTTCTTTCCCGACGAGACGCTTTCCCTCAAGGAAAACCAGCGCATGCTCCGCGAGCAGGTCTATGAAGCGATGACGGAACGCAGTAAAAAATCCACTTACGAATACAGGCAATATATCAAGGTGGCCCCCGACACTGCAAAGGCGAAGCCCGCGCCCCTTCCTATGCCCGCAGGCGCTTTTATGCCCGAATACGTCCCCGCCTTTACAACGGCAGACGCAGAAGCGGAAGAACAGGCAGCCGCCGAAATCGCGGTATAGCGGCGACGCGCACGGCAACACAAAAACGGAACGGATAGATTTATCCGTTCCGTTTTTCTTTAGCGAAGCCCTTTATGCTTTTTCTATCGCCTCATAAACCGCTTTCAGCGCGTCCGTTTCATAGTCCTCTATGCGCCCCGCGTCCGCATATTCCGCAATTCTGGCGTCCAAAGGCATGCGGGACACTGCGCGAATCCCGTATTCCTCCGCGATCGCCGCAGCCTTGCTCTGTCCGAAAATCTCGATCCTGCGGCCGCAGTCGGGACAATTGAGATAGCTCATGTTTTCCACCAGCCCCAAGACGGGCACATTCATCATGTTCGCCATATTGACGGCCTTTTCCACCACCATCTTCACGAGATCCTGCGGCGTGGTGACGATGACGACGCCCGCGAGCGGAATGCTCTGAAACACCGTCAGCGGCACGTCGCCCGTTCCGGGCGGCATGTCGATAAACAGCAGATCCACGTCCTTCCAGATTACGTCCGTCCAAAATTGCAGCACCGTGCCCGAAATAATGGCTCCGCGCCACAAAACGGGGGTCGTCTCGCTGTCGAGCAATAAATTCATGGACATCATCTGCATGCCCGAAGGCGTCAATACGGTGTTGATCCCCGTCTCGCCGCCCGTCGCGCGTTCGCTTACCCCGAACATGCGAGGAACGGAAGGCCCCGTGATATCCGCGTCCATAATGCCGACCGATTTCCCCTGTTTATGGGCAAACGAGGCCAGCAGGGAAGTGGTGAGCGACTTTCCTACCCCGCCCTTTCCGCTGACGACCGCGATCGCCTTTTTGATGGAAGCTTCGGCGTGCGGCGATTTAAGAAAGCTCTCCTTTGTCCTTGACGAACAGTTCGACGAGCATGACGAGCAATCGTGCGTGCAATTTTCCGACATAACTTTTCTCCTTGCGTTTTCCTTTTTCCGACTCGATATTATACTCTTTTTTATCGCGTTTGTCAACGCAAAAGCGGGACCGACGGAGTCAAAGTCCCGCGTTCAGGCGGTAATAAAGCCCTTTTTTCGCCAAAAGCTGTTCGTGATTGCCGCTTTCGGCGATACCTTTGTCGGCAATATATAAGATGCGGTCCGCCTTGCGGATGGTGGACAGCCTGTGCGCGACGATAAAAGCCGTTTTATCCTTCAAAAGAATTTCCAAAGCTTCTCTGATAAGCTCCTCCGTCTCCGAATCCACGGAGGACGTCGCCTCGTCCAAAATAACCACCGAAGGGTCCTTGAGCACCATGCGCGCAAAGGAAATCAGCTGCTTTTCCCCTGCGGACAGGCCTTCGCCTCCCTCCTCTGTCTTGGCGTAAAATCCGTCGGGGTACCGCTTCGCCACGCGATCGGCGTAAATGCGTTCCGCCGCGGCGATACATTCCTCGTCCGTCGCCTCGGGGCGGCCGTAACGGATATTATCGATAATCGTGCCCTTAAAAATAAACGGGTCCTGCATCAATACGCCCACGCGGCTGCGCAGCGAACCGAGCGTCACATCCCTGACGTTTATGCCGTCTATCTTCACGCACCCCGCCGCGGGATCGTAAAAGCGCGTAATCAGATTGATCACCGTCGTCTTTCCCGCGCCCGTCGGGCCGACCAACGCAATCGTCTCCCCCGCCGCGACGTGCAGGTCAAAATTTTCGAGGACGTTTATCCCCGCTTCGTACCCGAACGTCACCTTTTCAAAATCCACTTCGCCGCGGACGTTCGCCAGCTCCTTTGCGTCGTTTTTTTCCGTAATGGGATTCTGTTCGTCTATCGTCTCAAATACCCGCTCGAGATTTGCGGAGACCTGCGACAGGTTTTGCAAAATCGAGGAAAGCTGCATAAAGGGCGAGGCGCAAAGGCTCATGTAATTGAGGAAAGCGATCACCGTGCCCGTCTGCATGCTCCACTTTCCCGCCGCGACAGCCCAGATGGAAACGGCGTAAATCAACAGGGTGCCGAGGTTCCAGAAAAGATCGACGATCGGCGAGTTCAGCTCGTTGGCCATGACGATCTTTTCCCATTGACGGCGGCTGGCCGTCTGCAATTGGTGATAGACGCCCTCGTTATAGGCAGCGCGGCTGAAGCTCTTGATTACCTTTTCCCCGTTGATGGATTCGACGATATACGCCGTGCGGTTGGAATCCTTTGCTTTCTGCACGCGGAAATATTTTCTCACCACGCCTTTCAGCAAAAAAATGCACACCGTCATGGGAATAACCGCCGCATAGACGACCAGCGCGAGGACGGGGCTTAAAAACAGCATAAACACCGTCACGACGAGGATATTGAGGATATCCACGATAAAATACATCAGGTTCCAGGCGAAAAAATCCCCCAATTCGTCGATATAATCGGTGACGCGGACGGAAATTTTACCTGCGGGACGGTTATCGAAATATTCGAAGGGAAGCTTCTGAAGCTTGGCGAATATTTCCGTACGCAGCTCCGCGACGATGCTGTCCCCCATTCTCCACATCAGACGATTATAGAAATAGGGCAGGATCACGCGCAGCGCGGACACCGCGACGAAGCCGACCAGCACGCGGACGAGCAGCGCGTAATTTTTATCGGGAATTACCTTATCCACGATCGCCTTGATAAACAGCGGGGGAACCAGAGCGGCGAGGGTAGCGGAAAGCAGAAGGACGAGAATAATCCCGAACGTTTTTTTGCGGGGCGCCACGTAGCGGAGCAGACGCCTTAAAAGTTTGACGTCCACCTTTTCCTTTTCGACCTTTTCGTCGATATAATAAGTGTTGCGCTTCATATCAGTCCTCCTTTCCGTAAGAGGAATCGTCCAGCTGTCCGTCCGCCGTCTGCATGCGGTAAATGGAAGCAAACCGCCCGCCGAGCGAGATCAGCTCCTTCGCCGTTCCCCTTTCGACGATTTCCCCGTCCTGAAGATAGACGATCTCGTCGCAGTCCATGACGGAGGAGACGCGGTGCGCGGCGATCAGCAGGGTGTTTTCGGGCGTCTTTTCCTTTACGGCCTTCAGAAGCTTTTTCTCCGTGGCCATATCCAGCGCGCTGGAGGCGTCGTCGAGAATGAGCACGGGCGCGCGCTTCATGAGGGCCCGCGCGACGGAAAGCCGCTGTTTCTGTCCGCCCGATAAGCCGAGCCCGCGTTCGCCCACCACCGTCTCGTAGCCGTCCTCCAGCTTTTCCACAAACCGTGCCGCCTGCGCGGTTTCCGCGGCGTCCCTCACGTCCTCTTCGGGCGCTTCGGGATCGTAAAAGGCGATATTCGCGTCTATGGTGTGCGAAAAGAGGAAAACGTCCTGAAAGACGTAAGCAAATTCGTTGCGTAACGCGTCCAGCGCGTATTTGCGGACGTTTTGACCGTCGATCGATATCTCGCCCGAGGTAACGTCGAAAACGCGCGACAGGCTCTTCAGAAGCACGGATTTGCCGCTTCCCGTACCGCCCATAATCCCCACCTTTTTTCCGTAGGGAATGTCGAGGGTTATATTTTTCAGCACCTGCTTGTCGCCGAGCGTCAGAGAGACGTTTTCCATGCGGATATGCGGGCGGGCAGAAGCGCAGAGCGCTTCGGGATATTCCCGTATCCCGCTTTCCGTTTCGAGGAAGTTTTTCAGTCTTCCCAAAGAGACCGTCTGACGCTGCATATTGCTGATGTTCTGGCTGATCTGGGTAATATGGCTCATGATCTTCATGACGTAGGCGCCCGCGGCCGTCAGCGCACCCACCATCAGGGAGCCGTTGAGGACGAGAAAAACGCAGATAATGATGGCCGATACGTAGGCGATCTGCATAAAGCCGTCGAAAAAGGTGTTGTACTTTGCCATTTTATCGTCCAGACGGAACATTACGTCCCGCATGCGATAATTGTCGCGGCGGAACTTTTCCTCCTCGTACGTCTCGTTTGCAAACGCGCGGACCAGCCTCACGCCGCGGATATTTTCCTGAACGGTGAGATTGATATCGCTGTACGCGCGGCGCACGTCCGTGAAAATGACTTTCATCGTCCTTGCGTAGCGGATCAGCGTAAAGATGAGCGCGGGCGAAATCGCCACGGGAATGAGCAGCATCCAGGGGCTGATGCTGGAAAGGAAAATACACGTGACGATCATTACCGTCACGCTGTCGAAAAAGGAAATAAACACCCGCGTGTACATTTCCTTCACCATGACGATATCGCGGTTCATCACGGTCATCAATTCGCCCGTATTAAAGCCCGAAAGCGCGCTTCCGTCGAGCTGCATCAGCTTTTTATACGTATCGTCGCGCAAGTCGCTTTCCATGCGAAGCCCCGCGCGCTGGAAACTTATATTTTTTATATAGATAAAAATAAGCCGCAGCAATAAAATGACAAGAAAGACCGCCGCACAGCTCAAAAACAGCTTCATAGTGCCCAGCGCCCCGTATTTCCCCGTAAAGAGAAAACCGAATATCCCGTCGGGCGTCCCTGCGGCTTTTGAGGGATCGTAACACACGGCGTAGTCGAGCATCGCCGCCGTCAGAAGCGGCAGCGACAGATCGGTGACGATAGCGATAAAACTGCTCAGATAAGAAAGGACCGTGAGAGGCAGTTGCTTTTTCCAATAGCCTGCGCCGAAAGACAGGTTACTCATAACAAAAATCCTTTTCCGCTCATTAAAAATACCGTTTTCGCGGAAGTGAAACGAATTATCTATGAGTATAAGTCTTTTTCTTAACGCTGTCAATTGCTTTGTGCGCAAAACTTCAAAAAAGTGACAAAAAAATTAGGATAAAAACGGTTGCAAAACCCCGGAAAATAGTGTATAATAAGTAAGCTGTGCTAGGTGGGGAGTTAGCGGCACCCTGTATCTGCAATCCGCTATAGCAGAACCGAACGCCTTTCCCGGCGGTATTTATGGAAGGCAGCGCATCGTAAGGAACGTTGATAGCAAGGTCTTATGCAACGCAATGCCGTGAACCGTGTCAGGGCAGGAATGCAGCAGCACTAAGCGGATTTTTGCGTGTGCCATGAGGAAGCTTTGAAGGAGTCACCTGCGGTGTTTCCGCTTCGGTAAATCCCGACAAAAAAGGCTGCACAGTTTTATTTTTGAAAAAACCCCGATTTTTCCGATACCATTGGAAAAATCGGGGATATTTTTATTCGCGGACAAAGACAACTTATCGGGATAATGGATAAACGTCATTTTTTCGTCAGTATAAAGGTCGAGTCCGACAGCTTCGACGACGATTCCGCGCGCTTTTAGTTTCTCTGCCGTCTTTTCGATGTCAGCCGCCTAAAAGGCAGGATTCCTAAGCCTCAAAGCCTCTATGTTCGAATGCTGCTGAGGATTACCTTTTTCAAAGAATATCGTCAATTCTCCGTCCCTTATTTTCAGATCGATTTTATAAACGTCATCAAGGTCGGAGGTATAGCAACTTATCTCAAAATCGAGTTTATCTACATAGAACTCTTCGGGCTTTATCGTCGCTCGCGACGAGCGCGCCAAGATGAATATAGCCGAGGTTTATAAAATTTCTCTATATTTTTGAAATCTTATATACCGAATATATATTCGCTGCTTTCAATGGGAATCTTATCTCCGAATTCGTTAACCTTTTCAAATTTACAAGGCAAATGGTAATTATCAGCGACAAATTGAATTACAGGTAAAATTTCGATAAAAATTACGCAATCCTCTTCCGACGCTCCTATAATCATAATACTGCCGCCCGCTCTCAACACATGGAGATTGCAATCGGTTTCCAGCATCACGCCCCGGCCGTTTTTAAGTTTTCCGCGCATGCCGTCCACCCAAATATATATAGAGCCCCCGCACCCGGAAATCATTTTTTTACGCAGGATAAAAATCCTGCGCTTCTTTTCCACGCGTTCTGCCAAAGTTTCCTCGCAGTAGTTTTCTGTCTTTTCTAAATTTTCTTTTAGGGCCTGCTCGATATTTTCATAACAGCTCAAAGGCTCCAACGTTTTCCAAACGCCTAAAGCGCCTGCTTCGCGTAAAGCCTCCCAGCTATACAAAACAGCCTTTTGATGCGCAACCCCGACGGCCTTTTCATCGTTCAGAGTTCTGAAAAATATAATCCTTTCCGAATTATCCCGTGAGTAAAATAATTTATAAAGCAACTCTTTATCCGGCAGATCGCGCAAGCGCATACACCTTCTGGTTCTTTCCAAATCGATATTCCGGAAAGTACGGAACGCGGTAGTCAATTGCTTGGAGCTAACCTTCTTGGAAAAGATATGACTGATAATAATCAAGCTAAAGCCGCACACGAACAAAACCCCCATAATCGGAAGACAAATATCAGCGAAATTCGGATAGAAAATATACGGCAATAAAGATATTGCAGCGGCAATAATACTTCCCATTCCGGTCATAAATAATTTATTTTCCATTATTTAATGCCTCTCTCTTATCAAAAATATTGCAACAAACAACTGATTATAAATCAAATGAATAAATTTAGAGTATATTATTCTGAAAGGAGCGTTTTATCAATAAATTTTTATCGACGTTTTTAGTATTCGGATACAAAAATATAATAAAAACGTATAAACTTATGGGCATTATAAGTAAGCGCTCTTTTTAATTTAGAGCATCGACAACGCCAGCGGCGGTTTATTCTATTCCGTGTAACTATAGAGAAGCATTTGCGCCGTAAATTAAGTAAACGAGTTTCATTCGAAAAAAAGCGTTTTTAGTGCAGCTTCTCGGTGGAGCGATAATCGGGAAAATAAAACATATCTATTGCTCCATTTTTGATTGACACTCGCTACATTCTTTATCGTGAACGGAGATGATCCCGCCGCATTCAGTGCATCGGTATTTCTTTTTTTGACTTTCCATAAATTTCACTAAGCCATATTCTTTGACAAATTCGCTATTCTCTATTAAGCTGACGTTATACCTTTTGCTATAAATTTTTTCAAGACGTATTATGAGCATACAGGGAAATTTCAGACATTGATAACAATAGGATAAGCCTTTCAATTTTACGCAATCTTTAATTTTACATTTTCGGCAATGTTCAGGTTTTTCCTCGTCGCTTAGGAAACAACCGCCGCAAGATTTTTTGGAATAGCAGTGTTTATAACATACTTTACAATTCATTCCGCAGGGAGCGAACATTTTTATATCTATTTTGTCTTCTATCATTTTCATGTTAAGATTATATCACTTTCCTACCCATAAATCAATTATATAACCTTAATCATAACCACCAGTAAACTGGTGGTTTGCATAACCCCTAAAAGGGGATAATAC